>JABEBX010016823.1_pt2 | contig 18220 bp, 15 predicted proteins | sample 7245971 | NCBI WGS metagenome assembly JABEBX01 (sample SAMN14506365, study PRJNA622280) | hot springs metagenome | biome: hot spring [ENVO:00000051]|acidic hot spring [ENVO:00002120]; feature: spring [ENVO:00000027]|sediment [ENVO:00002007]; material: sediment environment [ENVO:01001048]... | reverse complement strand
AATCGTCATCCTGAGCGAAGTAGACCGCGGCTTTTTGCGGTCTACGGAGTCGAAGGACCCCGAGGGTCTTTACGTTCCCTATACCGCTTGAGACCTTTTCAACCGATACATTTTGGGAGTGATTCGCAGGTCTCAACCGTATGGTGAGAAAGGTTCAAACAGCATAGGTGATGTCCACACCCTCGGGGTCCTTCGGCTCCGGCTCTCGCATAAAGCCGCGAGAGCCTCCGCTCAGGATGACGAATTTCCGGGGGGGGTGGGAGAAAAATAAGCTTGCACCTATGAAGAAACAGGCCTTGGTTTCGTCGAAATCCGCCCAAATGCATTCCCTCAGGGGCTAAAGCCCACTGATTTTGTTGCCTTTATGTACGGGCTGAAGCCCGTACCCTTCAAGCTAAAGCCGCGCCCTTTCAAGGCAGCGAGTTTTTCCGCAGCCTGGTAAGCCCGTACCCTTCAAAACGGATCAACAACGATCTGCACGGCGATTTCATCGCTGCGTGATCACGATAGAGGCAGGTGGGGTTGCTGAGCCACTGACCCGCTACTTCATCACCGTGGGGGCTGCCTGGGCATCGTTGGTCTTGTAGAGGTACTTGATGGAGGGCTTATAGACCAGAATGCGACTGCGACCGACGCGCAGCTTCACGGTGCACTTGTCGTACCACTGGATGAATCCCTGAATCTGTTCTCCGTCCTCCAGCACCACGGTGATCTCGGTTTGCTGCTGCATCTGCTTCTGGAAGTAGAAGGCCTCTGCGTGTGAGATCTCAGGAGGGTTTTGGCTGTCGGCAATGTTCGCGTGCGTGAGAGGGTCTTCCACATGGACTGAGTCACGGCGATGATCCGTTGGCGGAAGACGGGGGCGCACCAGTTTACGAGTGCCATTGAAGGTGTTGTCCTCGGTACGATGGGAGAGTTTGCTGATCATGGAAGTTCTCTTTACGGACAATGCTGCTTCTCCTGGAGTATGGACAAGAAAACGTGCTGAGAGAAAGCCGGACGGAGCAATCCTGAGCCTGCGCGGAGAAGGGATTGCCTGGTGTGCCGGCGAGTGTTCCAATCGAACGATTTGTTCCTCATTGGATGATGAGACGTGGAAGGGGGTTGTTCGTCTCAAAACCTACGTCGGCTGTCTTCGAGTTCGACGGCCAGGGCGTCGAGGCTGAGGGAGCGGAGGAGGTTGCGGCGCATGCCGGTGTGGACGGCGTCCATGGCGTGGACCGCCTGTTCGATCCACGCGAAGGGAAAGGTATCGGCGAGGCGCTGGAGGTCGGCGCGCTTGTCGATGTTGCGGATGCGATCGGCCGCGCCGGCGTGCAGCAGGGTGATGTCCTCGATCAGGCTGGAGAGTGCGCGGAGCAGCGCGGTGGTCTTGGTCTGGCCCTCGGCGCCGGCGCGGTAGGTCTCGGTCATGCGGAAGAGGGCGGAGTGGTCCTGCTGGCCGCCACTGCGCTCGGCGTTCTCGGCCGCATGGAGGATCGTAAGAGCGTCGGCGCGGGCGGCGGCGTATTCGGCCAGGTTGAAGCTGAGCGCGCGGCCGGCGGCGCCTTCGCTGAGGCGCGCGATCAGATCGCGCTCGGCCGGATGGAGCTGGGGGCGGCGCTCGGCCAGCAGCAGGGCGATCTCGCTGGCCGGCAGAGCCCCCAGATGGGCTACGGCGCAGCGGGAGCGAATGGTGGGCAGCAACTCGCCCAGGTTCTCGGCCAGAAGCAGGATGTGGACGTAAGCGGGAGGCTCCTCAAGCACCTTGAGGAGCGAGTTTGCAGCCTCTTTCATGAAGGCGCTGGAGGTAATCACGAAGACCTTTGCGCGGGCCTCGGCGGGAAGGTACTGCGAGCGGTTGATGAGGGTTCGAATCTGGCCGAGCTTGATGAGGAGCTGCGGTGGATCGGGTGGAAGGATGAGTACGTCGGGATGCGTCTGGACCATGATCCGGGTGTCTTTTTTGTCGACCTCGCGCATCTCTTCGCGCACGGCAACGGCCTCTTCGACTCTGGTTTCGAGCTCGGCGCTCTCAGCGATCCGCGTGCAGTTGCGGCAGTGCCCGCAGAAGCCTGCCAGCGTGCGGCCGGGTGTTCCATCCGCCGTGGGGGGCGCGGTCTCACGGGGTTGGAGTTCGCACTCGATGGCCATGGCGAGCAGGAGCGCGAGAGTGAACTTGCCCGCTCCACGGGGGCCGAGGAGGATGAGCGAATGGGGAAGGCGGCCAGCGGCGATGGCGGCGCGGAGGCTCTCGACCGCGTGCTGGTTGCCGGCGAACTCAGAGAAGGATTGCGGGAACGGCACGTGCCCAGAGTATCGCGTCCGGCTGTGCGAGAGTACAGGCGCGGCCGGAATACACCTACCGGGTGAGTTCAGGGCGCATCATGAGGGGGAATTTGGGGCGGAGGGTGATCTTGGCCTGCGGGATGACGGGGTATTGGGGCAGAAAGTGAAGGCGCCAGCGTTGCGCAATGGTCGCCAGCGAGAGCACGCCTTCCATCCAGGCGAAGCCTTCACCGATGCACTGGCGGCGTCCTCCGCCGAAGGGGAAGTAGACGAAGCGGGGGCGTTCGGCGCGGGCCTCGGGGGTGTGGCGTTCGGGGCGGAAGGCTAAAGGGTCGGGCCAGAACTCGGGCGAGCGGTGCATGATGTATTGGCTGATGAAGAAGTGGGTGTCGGGAGGGAATCGGTAGGGGCCGAGTTCGATGGGACAGGTGGACTGGCGTCCCATGGCCCAGGCAGGCGGGTAGAGACGCATGGATTCGGCAAAGACCTGCTCGGTGTACTTCAGATGGGGGTAGGCGTCGGCGGTGGCGGTTGCGTTGCCCAGGACGCGATCCACCTCGGCGTACATCTTGCCGGCTGCGTCGGGGTTCTGGCTGAGGAGATACCAGGTCCAGGTGAGAGCGTTGGCTACGGTCTCGTATCCGGCCAGGAAGATGGTGAGAACCTCGTCGCGAACCTGGGTATCGGACATGGCCGCGCTGGCTGCACGGTCGGAGGATGTTGTCGCCTGAGTGGCTGTGGGTTCAGGGTCTTCGTAGCGGGCCGCCATCAGAGTGGAGAGGAGGTCGTCGCGCTGCTCGAGCTGGGAGCGGGTGAGGGAGCGGCGGCTGGCGATCATAGCGGCGACCACGGCATCCAGCTTGGCGCGGGAGCGGCGGAACTTGACGACACCGGGGATGGGCCAGTGGAGGACACTCTCCAGACGAGGAAAGGCGACGAGAAAGTTGTAGAGGTCCATGATGGTGTTGACCTCGTCGCGGACGGCGAGGATCTCGGCGGTGACCTCGGAGGCGAAGAGGGTGCGGGCGACGATGTGGAGGCTGAGCTGCATCATCTCGGCGGCGATGTCGATGGGCTGGTTGTTGCTCCAGCGGGCGGCGGACTCGGCGGCGCTGGAGACGATCTGGTCGGCGTAGCCGACGATGCGACTTCGGTGGAAGGCGGGCGCGAGGATGCGCCGCTGCTGCAGGTGGATGGGGTCGTCGGAGGTGATGAGGCCTTCGCCCAGGAGGATCTTCATGCGTCTGAGGGTGCGCTCGCGGACGAAGCTGTCGGCCTGGGTGACGAGGATCTCGTTGATCCAGTCGGGGTCGTTGAGAAAGACGATGTTGGCGCCGAGAAGGCGGTAGTGGGCAATGCGGCCAAAGGTGTTGTGGAGGTGCTCGAAGAGAGAGATGGGTTCACCGAAGCTGACCCACTTGCGGCGGAAGTAGTAGGGGAGAGCCCGGCGAAGGCCTGGGGGAAGGCGATACTCGCCGAGGGTGCGGGCGGGGGTGTAGTCGTACTCGCGTTCGAAGTTGCGCATTACTCGATCCGGGGGCTCTGGTTGCCGGGTGGGGGAGCGTTGGTGGCGGCGCGCTCCAGGCGGGTGCGCACGACGGCCAGGATGGATTGGTGAATGGCGGCGATGGAGTCTTCTCCGGCAAAGACGACGACGCGGTCTGGTTCGCGTTGCGCGATCGCGCAGTACTGGTTATGAACTCGGGTGTAGAAGGCGTCGCCTTCGCGCTCGAAACGGTCCTGGCTACGGTCCTGGCTACGGTCCTGGCTACGATCCTGGCTATGGTCTTGGCTCCGGTCTTGGCTATGGTCTTGGCCGGTGCCAGCCTGCTGGGCGGTGCGGACGTTGCGGACGCGGACGCGGCGGAGCGTGGCGGCCAGGGGTGGAAGCAGAAGGACGGTGAGATCCGGCTGAACGTTGTCGCAGACGGCGCGATGCAGGGCGAGGATGCGCTCGGAGCCAAGGCCGCGGCCAGCGCCCTGATAGGCCTCCGTGGAGTCGGTGTAGCGGTCGCACAGGACGATGGCGCCGCCGGCGAGGGCGGGGAGGATGACTTGGCGGAGGGACTGGGCGCGGTCGGCGAACATCAGAGCCATCTCGGCCTCGGGGGTGATCGGGCCCAGGTCGGCATCGCTGCGGGAGTTGAGCAGGATGGAGCGGATGCGGTCGCCGAGAGGCGTGCCGCCGGGCTGGCGAAGCGTGACGACGCGGTGGCCGTCGGCCTGCAGCGCGGTGGCCAGATGTTTGAGTTGCGTGGTCTTGCCCGAACCATCGAGACCTTCAAAGGTGACGAATAATCCGGGAGAGAAAGTCGGGCTCGATGCTTGGCTCACGATGCGAGTTTACTGCAAGCGCGTCAACGCGTCAGCGAGATACGAGGGTTTGAGTGGCCCAGGGCAATGCCTCATAAGCGCCAACATGTCTTCTGCCAACCCGCCACAAAATCGTCATCCCGGCTCTCGCATAAAGCCGCGAGAGCCTCCGCTCAGGATGACAAATTTGTAGGTCATTTGAGAGAAAACAACAAGTTAGCGCTTATGGGGCAATGCCCTGGGCTGGTATCTGTCGCGCCGCTGGCGCTCGAAAGTCGCGCCCCTTCAAAGCACCTGGTTTTCCGTAGCGTGTCGAGCCAAGGCTGAAGCATCTCGAACCTCGAACCTCGAACCTTGCATCGGAGGTTCGTTATTGGGAGCGAAGGCTGGACTGCCAGGTGGAGTTGGGGCCATCGATGGTGACGTTGAGAGTGCCCTCCTGGCCTTGATGGAGGGTGGGGCCGGTGGAGGAGTGATTCTGCCTGGCGGCATCGGTCCAGAGGATTCTCGTAGGGCCATCGCCAAGGATCTTGAAGTGGTAGTGGTAGCTGGCCCCGGCGGCAAGTGAGTCTACGCCAAAGCTGGCGCTGGGGTAATCGACCTCGATCAGTGAGACGGGCTGACTGGAGGCATTGTGGACGTCCATGGAGATGGAGTGCGAGTGGCAGCCGGTAAGGGAGGCAAGGGCAATGACCGTGAGGGCGCAGGTTGGCAATAGCCGCATGACCGTAAGCGTATCAGCTTGCGTGGCAGGTTACTTTTGCTGGTCGTTGAGGGGCTTCTCTGGTGATCGTTGCAGGGCTTTTTCAAGGGCGTTGAAGCGTTTGAGGAGGTCGGGAAGCCGATGGACGGCAGCCACGGTGCGCAGCCAGATGCGGTTGTCGGTGGCAGGATAGCCGCTGACGACAGCTCCGGGAGCGACGTCGGAAGGGATGCCGGACTGAGCGGTGGCGATGGCGCCATCGCCGATGGTAAGGTGGCCGGCAGCGCCCACCTGGCCGGCGAGGATGACGTTTTTACCGACGGTGGTAGAGCCTGCCAGACCGGCCTGAGAACAGAGCAGGGTGTTTTCACCAACGAAGGAGCCGTGGCCAACCTGAACGAGATTGTCAATCTTGGCCCCGGCGGCGATGCGGGTTTCGCCTACGGAGGCGCGGTCGACGCAGGCGTTGGCCTGCACTTCAACGGCATCTTCCAGGACCGTGGCGCCGGATTGGACGATCTTGGTCCAGCGGCCATTGGCGTGTTTCGCGAAGCCAAAGCCGTCGGCGCCGATGATGGCGCCGTTTTGCAGAATGACATCGTCGCCGAGGGTGCAGCCTTCACGAACGACCGAGTGAGCGTGGGCAAAAAAGCGGTTGCCCACCGTGACGTTGTTGTAGAGCACGGCGTGGGGGAGAAGGACCGCGTCGTCACCAATGCGGCAGTTGGCGCCAATGACGACATACGCTGCGAGGTGGGCGCGGGCCCCGATCCGGGCGGTGGGATCGATGACGGCGGTGCGGTGGATGGCGGGGGGGTAGTGCGGCGCGGGATGGAAGCACTCGATGGCGCGGGACCATGCGAGATAGGGGTTGGAGGTGCGGAGCGTGGGAATCTTGAGGGCAGGGAAGCCGGGCTCGACGATCACGGCGGCAGCATGCGTGGTGTGTGCCTGGGAGGCGTATTTGGGGTTGGCGACGAAGGTGACGGCGGTAGGTCCCGCAGTTTCAATGCCGGAGACGCCGTCCACCGGACATTCCGCAGCCCATGCGGGGGACTGACCTTCTCCGGGAACCAGCTCGGCTTCTATATGCTTGGCTAACTCACCCAGGTTCATAGAACGGATTTTACTCGCCAAAGAGGCTGGCTTGAGTGTCAGATGTCACTGGCCGCCTGGGTTTCAGCGTGGGGCGGCGACGGGAAGGAGCGGCGACGAAGCCCAGAACTTCGATGGATTTGAGAGCTTTGCGGGGGAGGAAGAGACGCTGGGTGTTGGAGCGGAGGTCAGGCGGCGTGAGAAAGAGGCCATGATCGTCAAGCAGTGAATCGGTGAAGGCAAGATCGAGGGTGGAGAGGCCTTCGAGGGTGCTGTCGTCGCGGAAGGTGATCTTGAGCCAGATGCCGTCGCCGCGGGGGCGGCCGAGAAAGGCGTTGCGACCGATGCGTTCGGGGTCCATCGGGTCATCGAGGTTGAAATCTTTTACATAAGCTATCTGCTTGAGCTTACTGACAGGAAATGGAGTTAGGCGTCCATCGACTGCCATCAACTGGATTGCGTTGTCGCGCAGGAAACCGTTCTGCGGGAGGTAGCCCCAGACAAGGTCGTTCGAAAAGGAGCGAAGAACGACTTTCTTTTGAGCAGGAGCCATGGGGTGTGGGCCGCAAGTGGGCGAATGCAGCCGATGCGATCATGATAGAGCACAATAGAGTAGCCAAGGCAGGAAAAAATGTGTAAAATCAGGTGTTGTGTAACCCTGTAACAACGCTGTAAACGATTGATATGCGGCAAGTTGGGATGGTCGCCTGGGATCCCGGTGATCGTTCGGAGCAAAGTACAACTCTCATGGCTGACTATATTTATCTGCTGCAAAACCGTCTCACTCCAGCACAACAGTCTGCCCTCGAACACGTTCGGCAGGTCGCCAAAGCACGTTCCATGACTGTCTTTCTGGTGGGGGGAGCCGTGCGCGACCTGACCAGCGGCGGACCGATCCGCGATCTGGACTTTGCGGTGCAGGGGAACGCGACCAAGCTCAAGCATGAGTTGCAAAAGGCTGGAGGCGTGCCGATTGGGAAAGACGAGTCGGCGCAGGCGCTGTACTTCACGTTTCCGGGCGGGGTTCGGCTGGAGGTTGGATCGACGCTGAGCGCGACGTATCCGAAGCCGGGCAAGCCGGTGTACAAGGCGGCGACGATTCTCGATGATCTGCACCGGCGGGACTTTACGGCCAATGCGATGGCGCTGTCGTTGAATGATGGGTCGTTTGGGCTGCTGATGGATCCGCTGAACGGCGTGGCGGATATCGAGAACCGGGAGCTGCGGCTGGTCTCAAACTACGGCTTCATCGAAGACCCGGCACGCATGATCCGAGCGACGCGCCTGGAGGCCCGGCTGGGCTGGCAGATGGAGGAGAAGACGCGGCAGCGGTATGAGAATGCCAAGGCCGAGGGTATGATCTCCGCACTGAACCCGGCGATGCACCACTACGAGTTGGAAGAGGTTTTTCACGAGGAAGATCCGCTGCGGGTGTTGCGGCGGCTGGAGGCGGAGGGCTGGGCCAAGGTGTTGTTCCCGGCGTGGACTTCGGCGATGGCCAATGAGGCGGAGCTGGACAAGATGCGCGACCTGGTAGGGCGGCTGGAGTCGATGGGGATCTACCCGGATCCTTCGGCGGCGTACTTTCCGTTGCTGACCGCGAAGGTCAAGCCGAAGGATGTGGCGGAGCTGAAGGCGAGCTTTGCCAGGCCCGGGTTTGCGGAGCAGATTCCGGCACTGGAGACGGACACCAAGGCGTTTACGGCGCTGATTACGAGCAAGGCCGCGGCGGCTCCATCGGATGCGTGGAAGATGCTGTTTGCAGCCAAGCCGGAGGTCGTGCTCTCGCTGATGTACGCAACGCTCAACTCGGCCAGGAACATACCGCTGAAGGCGCGATTTGAGGCATTCTTCAATGAATGGTCGCAGGCGCGGCAGAAGATTCCATACCAACTGATGCAGGAGATGCGGATTACACCGGCGCTGCCTGGGTACGATGAATTGGTGGAGACGCTGTTCTATGCGGTAATGGATGGGAAGCTGGATACGCCTGAGGCGGCACGTGCGTTCCTCGATCCGTACTCTCCGCCGGCGCCGCCTCCGCCGGTGAGCATGCGGCGCAAGGCGGCCAAGCGCGAGGCGAAGGTGGTCAAGCCGAGAGCCAGGAAGGCCGCCGCCGAGGGTGTGGGCTACGGGTTGGAGGTGGCCGCCGCCGCGGAGAAGGAGATCCCGGGGGATGTGGCTTCCACCACGGCCGCTCCGGCGGTGAAGGCGGTTGCTGTGGCCAGAAAGGCTGGACTGGAGACCAAGAAGCCGGCTGTGCCGGAGACCAGGAAGCCGGTGACCGTCGCCAAAAAGGCTGTGCCGGTGAAGGCTGCGGCGAAGAAGCCAGTTGCCAAGCCGGCAGCCAACAAGCCGGTAGCCAGCAAGCCGGTAGCCAGCAAGGCTGTGACGAAGAAGGCTGCCAAGCCGGTAGCCAAACCGGTAGCCAAGCCGGCAGCCAAGCCGGCCGCGGTAAAGAAGACCGTGGTGAAGGCTGTGGTGAAGAAGGCAGCGAAGACCGAGGCCACGGCGAAGAAACCGGGCAAGCCGGTGGTAAAGGCCAAGCCCAAGGCAGCGAAGTCTAAGTCGAAGCACTAAAGCAATTTTGTGTCCGCCGGGAAACCCTCACCCACCCATCCGCAGACCGGGGGATGAAAGGAATGTGTATGGACAGGGTGCCCGGCACCGCGCCCACAGAGAGAGATTGCTCCAGGTTCGCCGCAACAGTTGATTCAGCCCTGCGAAGCCCCTTGCCGTCGGCGCAGACCCGCTGTGGGCATGGAACAATCAGGTCATGATCTCGCCCCCTGAACGAGCAGCCATCGGTATCTTTGAATGTCATGACGAAGCCGTGCGGCAGTGCTTTGCCGAGCGGATCGCGGATATACGGCTGCAGCCGGGGGAGTGGTGGATGCGCGAAGGAGAGGAGGCGAGCTTCTTCGCGCTGCTGGCGACGGGTGACGTGCGGCATGACTCGATCAAGCGCGCGTCGAGTGGTGTGGGCGAGGGAAGGATGGTGATCGCATTCCTTCACCAATATCTGGCGCTGAAGAACTTTTAGTGAGCGAAGAGCTGGCCGAGATCGGCGAAGGATTTGAACTCCAGGGCGTTGCCCGCCGGGTCCAGGAAGAACATGGTGGATTGTTCGCCGACCTGGCCTTCGAAGCGGGTGTAGGGCTCAATGATGAAGGGGATATTGGCGGCGCGAACGCGTTTGGCTAGCTGCTGCCAGTCGGAGGGAGTGAGGACCACGCCGAAGTGAGGTATGGGGACGTCGTGGCCGTCGACCGGATTGCTATCGGTCGCGTTGCGTATACGCGGAGCCGCGGCCGGCTTGAGGTGCGCGACGATCTGGTGGCCGAAGAGATTGAAGTCGATCCAGATGTCTGTGCTGCGGCCTTCAGCGCAGCCGAGGATGGCGCCATAGAAGTGGCGCGCAGCGGAGAGGTCATCGACGGGAAAGGCGATGTGAAAGGGTTGCAGCGGCATGCTGTGATCATAGCGTGGCAAGAGGGTGGTGGCCAGCACGCCAAGCCGCTGAGTGCATGAGGGATGCACGCAATGTCTAAATAAGCAACAGACAGTGAAACGAAATACGCCTCCGTGCCGATAAGGGCAACAGTCGGTACGCGGTTGCGTGCCTGACGATGAAGGGGGGAGTTCCTGTCTGTGCAGGTGATTTTGGCGGATAACCAGGAGATCTATCGAGCGGGTATGGAGCGCGTGCTGACGGCACAGGCTACGGTGCAAGTTGTTGCCCAGTGTTCAGAGATGGCGAAGCTTTGGACGGCGGTGCACAACCTGCGGCGGTCGATCGTCATCTTTCCGTCGAGCTTTACGACGGAGATTGACGATCTGCTGGATTGGGCGCAAATGGCCCAGAGCCGTGCGGTGATGGTGCTGGAGCCTGAGGAGGTGCTGGATGCGGCGATTGCTCAGCGGCTGCATGGAGTGGTGCTGCGATCCGTGGCGGAAGCGCAGTTGATGGACTGCCTGTACAGCGTCGCGGCAGGTGAGCGCTATATGCAGCAGGCCGCGGCGACGGCGAAGGTCTCACCCGACCATTCGGCGCTGAGGGCTGTGCAGAGACTGACCGAACGCGAGTTGCTGATTGTGGCGCTGATCTGTGATGGGATGAAGAACAAGGAGATCGCGCACCAACTTGGCTCCAAGGAGCAGGCGATCAAGAACAATCTGCGCAGCATCTACGGGAAGACGGGCGTGTCGGACCGGTTGGAGCTGGCGCTGTTTACTTTGCATCACCAGGCGTTGGCGGAGGTGGTGGAACGTACGCTGTTGACGAGGATACGGAAGACATGAAGGGTTTGTTTGGATACTCGTATTTTGAAAGGGCACGGCTTGAAACGGCGCTGCTCCCGCCCGCAAAAACTGCGGTACTTTAGCCTCTCAAGGAACTTCTTTTCAGCTCCAGGCACTCCCTCAGCGGCTAAAGCCGCGCCCTTTCAAAGCGTCGAGTTTTTCCGCTTCCTGCTTCCTGCTTCCTACTTCCTACTTCCTGCTTCTGCAATGGACTTGGCCTGGGTGAAGAGGAGGAGGTAGTCTGGGCCGCCGGCCTTGGAGTCGGTGCCGCTCATGTTGAAGCCGCCGAAGGGATGAGCGCCCACCATGGCGCCGGTGCACTTGCGGTTGCAGTAGAGGTTGCCGACGTGGAACTCGTCGCGGGCTCGGTCCAGCTTCTCCCGGGAGTTGGTGTAGATGGCGCCGGTGAGGCCGTACTCGGTGTTGTTGGCGATGGCGAGGGCCTCGTCGAAGTTGTTGGATTTGATGACGGCGAGGACGGGGCCGAAGACCTCTTCCTGGGCGAGACGGGCGGTGGGTGCGATGTCGGCGAAGACGGTGGGAGCGACGTTGTAGCCATTGCCGGGTGTATCGATGGCGGTGCCGCCGGTAAGGAGGCGGCCTTCGGTTTTGCCGATGGTGATGTAGTCGAGCACGCGCTTTTTGGCAACCTCGTTGATCACGGGGCCGGTTTGGAAGTTGTCGGCGGGAGTGCCGTGGGTGAGGGCTTCGACGCGCACCTTGAGGTGGTCGAGGAAGGTGTCATAGATGGGGGCGTCCACGATGACGCGGGAGCATGCGGAGCACTTCTGGCCGTTGAAGCCGAAGGCGGAGGCGACGACACCATCGATGGCCGCATCGAGGTTGCAGTCGGCGTCGACGAGGATGGTGTCCTTGCCGCCGAGTTCGAGCATGGTGCGTTTGAGGAAGTGCTGACCGGGCTGGATTCTGGCGGCACGCTCGTGGATATCGAGGCCGGTCTTCTTGGAGCCGGTGAAGGCGATGAACCGCACCTTGGGGTGCTCGACGAGGGCGCGCCCGACTTCGGGCCCGCCCTGGATGAGATTGATGACGCCGTCGGGGAGTCCGGCTTCTTCCATGAGGGCGAGGAAGCGGGCGGCGACCGTGGGGGCGTCGGGGCTGGGCTTGAGGACAACGGTGTTGCCGCAGACGATGGAGGCCGCGGTCATGCCGGACATGATGGCGAGTGGAAAGTTCCACGGAGGAATGACGGCGCCGACGCCGAGCGGGATGTAGCGAAGGAGATCGCGCTCGCCGGGATACTGGATGGGGGGGTGGGCGGCGTCCAGGCGAAGTGCTTCGCGGGCGTAAAACTCGAGGAAGTCGATGCACTCGCCTACGTCGGCGTCAGCTTCGCTCCAGTTCTTGCCCACCTCGAGGATGAGCCATGCACAGAGGTTAAAGCGGTGCTGGCGAATGAGGCCGGCGGCGCGGAGGAGAAGAGCGACGCGGTCGTCGGAGGAGGTCTTGCTCCAGGTGGCGAAGGCGTGCTGCGCGGCTTCGACGGCAGTGTTAGCCACACTCACATTGGCGGCGTAGTGGGTGCCGATGACCTCGGACGGGTTCGCGGGGTTGACGGAGTTGAAGGTCTCCGGGGTCTGGAGGTCGCTGCCTCCGATGATGAGATCGTAGGTGTGGCCGATCTCTGCTCGGATCCGGTCGAGAGCCTCATGCATGGCACGCTTGTTCTCCGCAATGGAGAAGTCGGTGAAGGGCTCGTTGCAAAAGGGCGGCAGTGAGATGGAAGCAGTTGAACTCATAGGATCCTCCGGCAGTTATTTTAGGCTGAAATACCTGTGGCTGAAAGTTGGGCGCTAGCGCAATCTTCCTGTAGGTGGTTCGCGACGCCTCGACGTCCAGGTCGTTTTCTCCCGAAGAAAACGCCACTGTACGTCTTTCCGGGATACCCACCAATAGGAAAACTCCCGCTAGCGCTGTTCCAGGGTGATGCGTTCGGTGCTCTTGGACATCAGGGCGGTGCGCTCGATCTTGTCCCAATTAAAGCTCTTGCCGTCGATGGCGCGCTTGACGGTGCGGATGAGGACCCAGGAGAAGACCTGGCGGTAGGTGAAGCGCTGAATCCAGATGTGGAAGAGCAGCCATGCATCGCCCTTGCTGGCAGGATGTTTGCGCTCGAGCAGGAAGGCGAGCGCGGAGGCGGCGAAGTCGATGAGCAGGAAGGCAGCGAAGAAGGTGATGAGCTTGTAGAGGTCGGAAGGGTTGGTGGTGTTGGGGTGGAAGTGCTTATTGATGAAGTATTGGAGGACGCCGGCGATGAACATCAGGTCGATGAGGGGGGAGACAAGCGGGAGCAGGATCTGGAAGACGACGATGTTGGGCAAGGCAAAGAGGCCCATGGCGCGGCGCTTGGCGATGGCGCCACGGTGTTTGAAGACGGCCTGAAGGATACCGAAGGACCAGCGAAAGCGCTGCCGGGCGAGGCTGTTGACATTGGCCGGGGCTTCGGTGAAGGCGAGGGCCCTGTCTTCGTAGATGACGGCGTAGCCCTGCTCGAGGAGGTTCATGGTGAGGTCGGCATCTTCGGCGACGGTGTCGGGGTGGTAGCAGCCGCCGGCTTTGACGGCCGCCGTGCGCCAGGCTCCGATGGCTCCGGGGACGACCATCACGACGTCAAACAGATCCAAAGCCCGGCGCTCAAAGTTTTGGGAGGTGATGTACTCGAGGGCCTGCCATTGGGTCCAGAGGTTGACGCGGTTGCCGACCCTGGCGTTGCCGGCTACGGCGCCGATGTGGGGGTTGGCGAAGTGAGAGACGAGGCGCGTGATGGCGTCGTGCGCAATGACGCCGTCGGCGTCGATACCCACGTAGACCTCTTCGTCGGTCTGTGCCAGTGCGAAGTTGAGCGCGTCCGCTTTGCCGCCGTTGGGTTTGGTGAGGATGGTGACGCGCCCGCTGGCAATCTCCTGGGTGTAGGTCTCGATGGCAATGTTGTAGGTGTTGTCGGTTGAGCCGTCATCGATGACGATGATGCGGATGTTCTTGTAGTCGGACATCAGCACGGAGCGGATGGTGCGGGCGATGACCTTTTCCTCGTTGTACGCGGGGATCAGGACGGCGACCCGAGGCTGGTAGGCGGGCGTGGCGAAGTCCTTGCGCTTGCGGAAGCGGTCGATGATGGCGAACAGGCCGATGATGATGAGGCGACCGCTCATCAGGACGTCGCCGACGAAGAAGACGCTGATGACAAAGTTATTGAAGAAGGAGATGAGGAAGAAGGCGATGGAGTCAACAAAGGCGTAGTAGCGTTGGCGGCCCTTGATGGGAGGCATCACCTCGGCGCGGGTCTTGCCGATGAGGGCGGAGACGGGAACAATCTTGTAGCCGTGGGCGCGGAGGGCCTGGATGAGAACGGGAAGGCCGGCCACGGTTGCCGAGCGGTCGCCACCGCCATCGTGCATCAGGATGATGGATCCGCGGGACCATGGCTTGGTCTTGAACTCCGCGATCTGGCCAAAGACTTCCTTGACAATTTCCTGGGGTGTCTTTTTAGGATGCTCGTCCCAGTCGTTGGTGTCGAGCTTATCGCCGAGGATGACGTAACCGAGATTTTGAATGTTGGCGATGGGTGCGGCCTGGTCGTTGGTGTCGGGCTCCTGATCGATCGAGTAGGGAGGGCGGAAGTAGACGGGCTCAACGCCGAGTTCGGCGGCGAAGAGGCGCTCGTTGAGATTGAGCTGGATATCGACCTGGCGCTGCGAGATCTCCGAGATATCGGGGTGAGTGAAGGTGTGATTGCAGATCTCGTTGCCGTCGCGATAGACCTGCTTGAGGAGGCCGATGTTGTTCTGTGCCTCCTCGCCGATCATGCAGAAGGTGCCGATGACGTGGTACTGCTTGAGGACGGCGAGGATCTTCGGGGTCCACTTGGGGTCGGGACCGTCATCGAAGCTGAGGGCGACTTCGTTGGGGTGGTAGCCGTACTGGGAGAGGGTATAAGGGAGCGGATAGGAGTCCATGGACTCGGAGGCGACGCTGAGATAGGGCTTGGGGATTGTCGGGTCGACGTCCATGGTGAGCGTGCGATGGCCGTTCTGCGGCAGGCCGGTCACACGCAGGATGTCGCCATCGCCCTCGGTATCCACGTCCTGACCGGGCGAGACTTCGGCGAGCTCCTTTACGGGGTCGCCCACGAGTGGGTGGTCCCAGATCTTCCAGAGCGAGTCGTCTTCCAATCCGAGGCGGAAGATGGCGAAGGTTTGGATGCCGAGCGCGTGGGCTGCGCGCATCTCGTTCAGCGCGGTGACGGCATCCATAAACCAGACGGTGTGCTGCTGGTTGGTGTCTTCGTCGTCGTAGGCGAAGTGCGGATTGAGGGAGTCGGGGTCGAGGCTGATCTTGGCGCCGGCATCCGATGCAGCCTGCCAGGCCTCCTGTGTGGAGAGCATGGTGGTGAAGATCATGTCCGGAGCCGTGGTCGCGGGGTCGTTTCCACCGTGCCTGGATCGCCTCTTGGCTTGAACGGGAGGAGGCGCTGTCACCCAGTCGTAGCCGTAGCCGCCGATGGAGCAGATGATCTTCTGGCGGGGAACAATCTTCATGAGGGTGCGGAGATTGTTCTCGAACCAGTCCTGACCCGCGATCGGGCCCGGGCCGGTGCCGTACTGGTGCTCATCGTAGTTCATCAGAATCAGACCGTCGGAGTGGTCGGCCAGGAACTTGATGTTCATGGAACCGGGGTCGACGGGGACTTCGATGTAGAGGCGCAGGTTGCGCGGGTGGAAGTCGGCATAGAGGGCTTGCGCGAGTTTGCTATAGGCGGCCTGAGCGTCGGGCGGAAGGGCCTGGAAGTCGAGCGTAATGCCGCGATAGCGGGTGTTGGTGGCGAGAAATTCATCGATCTGATGAATAAAGTTGGCGCGAGCTTTGGCACTGAGCATGAACTGTTCAGCGCTGGGTTCGAAGATGCCGGTCAGGGGATTGTAGTTGTTGACCATCGGGAAGATCTCGGTGTCTTCGCGAGCAGCCTCGATGGTGTGGAGGACCTTGTTCTGTTGATCGACGCCGTGGACGCCGGTGGAGTCGATGACGGCGAAGGGCGTCTCATCATAGGTGTAGGCGGTAAGCGAGCCGCTCGCGGTGATGACATGCAGCCACTCAGGGAAGAGCATGTCGATCTGCTTGACATGCTCCTTGAAGGCTGCATAGCTGGCAGGGTCCAGATCGGTGTAGAAGGCGGCGCGCAGGCCCTCGCCCTGGTTGAGCGTGACGTCGGAGGGCTTTAGATTGGTCTTGCGATGGGAAGACCGGTTGAGTTTTTCGCGTGTTCTGAGCTCGGGCGCCGGTGGATTGGAGAGGGCGCGGTAACGCCTGGTGGCGGAACGGAGGTCGAGGCCATGCATGGGCTTCATGCGGATCAGGCCCACGACGAAGGTGATGCCCACCAAAGCGCCCAGGAGAGCCAACACGTCGAATATTCTCCGCAAGCGTTTCCAGCGTTTGCGTTGCGGGTCGTAGAAGACTTGTTTTCTCATGGATGAATACGTTACTTCACATGATACTACCCGGTTATGGCGGCTATCCGATGATCGCGGCTACCGGTTGCCCGTGCCGTACCCCTATCGGAATCCATGTGGCCCTCAAGCAAAAACAACAGCAACAGCTCCATCCTGCTCTAACGATTGACGGTTGTGGTCTTCGAGTTCTTCTTGATTCTGAAGGCCTTTAGATCGAGATGGCCGTTGAGCTTGATATCCGAGAAGTTGCACGTGCGGCGGTCGTCGTTGGTGAGATAGAAGATCTGACGCAGAGAGATCGCCTGGGTGGGTTCGACCCAGATCGAGATGTGGCTGAAGGTCTTCTCGTGGGGGTCCTTGGTGGTGAGGTCGAGCTTCTCGGTGACGACCTGCCGGTTGCCGTTGCTCAGGGTTTGCGGGCCAAGATCCTTGATGTTCCATGTGCGGGCGAGTTCGGCGCCGCTGCCGCCAAAGCCGAGGGTGAGGTACTTTTCGAACTGTTCCTGGTTGCCTCCGGCCTGGAGGACCGTGATCTGATTTACGGTGGGGTCGAAGATCTGGAGGCGGCCGTCCTTGTACTCGATGACCTTTTGGATCGTCTTATCCGGCCCGTAAAAGACGGAACCCATCTGGGTGGCGTCGCCTTTGCGCAGGAAGTAGATGATGCCGGTCTGGGTGGTGGTGTCCTGGACGACGCGCTCGTAGTACTGGCAGTTGAAGTCGGCGCTGGCGGTGCGGAAGTTCTTGCTGGCGGTGTTCATCTTGCTCAGAACGGAACTCAACTGGGGCGAGACGGATTGGGCATGCAGGGTGAAGGGGAGGGTCGAGAGCGCGAGCATGGCGACGAGGATGCGGCGATGGTTCATGGAATCAAACTCCTGCATGAGATTCTTTGGATGGATCTGGAGCGCAAACACAGCTTGCGCGGCTCGCCGCTTCTAGAGCAAAAGTACAGTTGCTGTGAGGCGGATAGATTGTGCAGTGTGGTTTTCTTTGGGGAAAACCACGCATACATGGTTGTCTCACCTTACACCTACTGTACTTTTGCTCTAGCGGACGATGACGGCGTCATAGGCGACGATGTGACCCTTCGTGTCAGTCACCGGGGTGTAACTCTCCAGTGAGACATCGCCGGCGATGGGCTCGACTACGTTGAGGATCGCCTGCCGAAGCTTGGCGTTGGATTTGGCGCCGTGGAGATCGTCGACACGAATCTCATAGACAAACCTTGCCTCATTGCCGGAGATGCGCGACGCTTTGACGAGCACCTCGCTGTGCTGCAGGGGGACCTCCTGAACCGGCTTGTCTTTGAAGTCGATGAAACGCGGTGAGAGGAACAGGAAGAGCAGGATGAGGGTGACCATCACGTCGTAGTGGAAGGAGCCACGCTCATAGGTCCAGAAGATGTAGTTGCGGAGCGTATTCATAGGGCACGTCCGAAGGATTGTTTGCGGATGACGGTCTCTCCGTGCATGTATGGCTGCAGCGCGGCGGGGATTCTGACCGAGCCGTCAGCCTGCTGATAGTTCTCAAGAATAGCGAGATAGGTGCGGCCGATGGCGAGGCCGCTTCCGTTGAGGGTGTGGACGAACTCGGTTTTCTTCGCGCCTTCGGGCTTGTAACGGATGTTTGCGCGGCGCGCCTGGAAGCTCTCGAAGTTGGAGCAGGAGGATATCTCGCGGTAGGTCTGCTGGCCGGGGAGCCAGACTTCGAGGTCGTAGGTTTTGGCGGAGCTGAAGCCCATGTCGGCGGTGCAGAGGAGCATGCGGCGGTAGGGAAGGTCGAGGCGTTCGAGGACGGTTTCTGCGTGGCGGGTGAGGGCTTCATGTTCGGCGCTGGAGTCCTCAGGACGGGTGAACTTGACCAGCTCGACCTTCTGGAACTGGTGCTGGCGGATCATGCCCCGGGTGTCCTTGCCATAAGAGCCGGCTTCGGAACGGAAGCAGGGCGTGTAGGCCGTGAAGCTGATGGAGCCATTGGAGAGGTCGATGGTCTCGTCGCGGAAGATGTTGGTGACCGGGACCTCGGCGGTGGGGATCAGCCAGCGGTCGGAGTCCTGCAACTC
>JABEBX010000578.1_pt1 | contig 18224 bp, 16 predicted proteins | sample 7245971 | NCBI WGS metagenome assembly JABEBX01 (sample SAMN14506365, study PRJNA622280) | hot springs metagenome | biome: hot spring [ENVO:00000051]|acidic hot spring [ENVO:00002120]; feature: spring [ENVO:00000027]|sediment [ENVO:00002007]; material: sediment environment [ENVO:01001048]... | reverse complement strand
TATAAATTCAGGGCATACCATTCAAAGGCACAACAACTATGGATAAATCAGCAGATGTTTCTCTCAAAGCAGTTATGCAACAAACTTCTTGAGGAATCACAAGGGTGCTTCAAGGATACAGGAAAGGCATTCATAGAATAAGGCATGATTAAATGGATAACAAAGGAGAAGAAATCAAACCTAAGATATAATAAAATATATCCGCAGGCCCTCTAAAACGCATCTGGTGGAATATTAACGCATCGATAAACATACCAAAAAGTGCTGCTGAGGGCATGCAGAAAGTCAGGCTTCTGGAGACAATGTAAGACCTCAACAGGAGGCGTTTGCCTATGGATGAAGAACCAGCTGAGAGGTGTCTGAATGGCTAATTTAATGCCTCAGGGAAGCCCCTAACCTTCAGTTGGGAGAGGATGTCACATGCTGTCAGTCATTGAGCCATAAGTCCTTCATGAACTCCATCCCAATCTTTTCCGCCGGCGCCCTTGTGATGTTATTTATCTCAACAACTACACTTTTCCCCTCCTTCTCGCCTCCCAAAGGCACCAGGGTCAAATTGTAATCCTGATCATACTCTGTTATCGCCGCAGGCCAGTAACCGTCCTCCATTGAGACCACAACGATGTCGCCAGGCCTCGACTTGCCATTTATTATGTCAAATCTTGAAACAACCCTGCTTTTGCCATTGAGTACTTTTTCCAGCACTGAAAGCTCCATCGATTTATTGCCAGGCTCTCTGGATAAGTTCTCCACACCTTTTTTATCTATTCGGCCCGCTTCGGTGCCTATAAGGTGCTTAAGGTAAACCTCCCCATTTTCCGGAATGTAATTCACAAGTTCAGCGGGGCGGTATTTGCCGTCTGTATCAAGAAGCGCCACTATGTCGCCTATCTCCGCCTTCCCATTAAGCACATCTGAACGTGATACGAGCTTTGCCCTCTCTTTAAGCCCTCTGAACCAGCCTGCCTTCTTATCCCCAAGCCTGCTTTGCAGTCCGGATATTATATCATTAGGGTTCCAGGGATTGATCAAGGGGCTGTCATTATAATTTGCCACCCTAGTGGATATATACTCGGTTATCTTCTCTTCGTTTGGTGGCGCCTTGCCTGGTGGATATTTCCCTAGCACACGGCTTAGCTCAGATATAATCCTTATCGCCTCAGACCTGCTTTGTGTATATATCGTTATATCCTTGCCCTGCTGGACACCTATCTCCCTGTCAAAAGCGCTTGGCTTCCATATCTTGAATGAAGTATTGTTCTCTGAGAAAATTCCCACTGCCTTTTCAAGAAAATCCATGAAATAGTCTTTAGAAACATTAACATGCAACTTGTAACCGACGTCTATCCCGAAATCTATACCATTGATGGGTTGTATAAAAACCTCAGTTTCTACATATTTCATTCCACCCCTTCCTAACAACTTTTTAATCTCGTTATCCATCAAAAGCCCTTTCACCTTGTCATCAGGTCTGACTTGGCTATTTCCTGGCTTTTTTGTCTCATTCGCATTACCCATTTCTCTCACCCTAAATATCATTTATCCTTGCGGCACCGCTATAAACTATCCCACCTTTAAGCCTTCATACTTTTATTGCTAAAAGCTTTGTGGAATGAACAGACTGTGCTATATAAACCAAATCTTTTTTGGGCATACAGTTCAGCAGGATTTGTTTCGCCTGCGCACCTTAAGCGCTCCGCCAACTTATTGTTCGCGCCGATTGATTCATTGGTTTTTACTGCAGGCCTGTCAATAAAATTGATTAATGAATCCTCCAGGCCTATTAATTCTGCAACGCCCTTTGCAAAATTGCCTTTCCCCTGCATGCCTGCATATTCCATATCGACACACTATATTATATCTACTTTTTAATATATAAAAGCATTTGTAAAAGCTGCAGCAGGCCTAACTGCAATAGCATAAGCGAAACCTAACGCAGGAAAGATAAATCATGGGAGCAGAAGGCAATAACTGTATACATAAATAATGAGTTGGCTGAAGCTTTGGATGCAGTCAGTATCCGATTGGGATTGAATAAATCCCGGGTTATCGGGCTCATGCTCGAGGAAACGTTAAAATAAAGAATGCGACGGATTCCATAGAAAAAGAAATGAGCTATATAAAAACGGGCTGATAGGGCATTCGCCGTTAACCCCAAGCGCCATGTTAAATCTGGGTTGCACAAGTGAAAAAAGATTCCTAATCCTATGCAGTACATTATGATGTGCTATCACGCGGCAGCATAACTGCCATCCTGCTTATCTGCTGTGCGTTTGCAAAGTCCCTGATGAGATAGAAACGGACCGGCACTACTTATCCTTGCCTATGAAGCTTTCACCTTCCTGCTCCTGGTGCTCTTTTTCTTCGTCAGGCATGCTTGCAGCTGCCGGATTCTGGAAATGCCTGCCGAAATGGTCGGTCTTGGCCCATGCTGAGGACTTGTCAATGTATTCCAGCTTCATCGCCTTTATGTCCGCAACCCACTGCATCACCCAGTATACAGGCAGTGTTACCGCAGCCACCGCCGCCTTGGCGTGCCTGTATTTTATAGTCTCTTTTTCCTTGGATGTGGCAGCGAGGTACCCTGCTGCGTTCATCGCAGCGTAGAAGCCCACCATAGCAAGGTTGAAGTCCGCGAAAATTTTTATGGGCTCGCTCAAAGAATTTGTCAGCAAGGCGTATGCGCTTATCGCTATTCCTGATATGTTTATAGCCGCGATGTGGGGCTGTGCGGAAGTGAGGAATGTGTGGGCTTTCCTGGAAGCGTTCTTCGGAGGGTTCTTCAGGTTCTTCCTGAATGTCTGTATTTTGCCCTGCTGCCACCTAATCCTCTGCTTCAGCCAGGTTTTTACGGTCGGAGGCGACTCTTCGCGCGTGGTCGACCTTATCATCGCGATCGATCTGTTATTGCGCTGAATCTCCTGCGCTTCCATGGCCTTTCCCATATTATAATTATACAGGGCTTCGCTCAGGCTAGTGCTTGCATAATCTGCAGCATGCTTCCTGTAAAACTCCTCAGTATATACCTTGCTCTTGAAGGGTATGGAGTTTTCCGGCAGTTTGGCCGAGGCTTTCCTGGCCCTTGACTCAGAAACCGCGACCCTTGCATTGCTGTTGAACATGCGCACGCCAAGTTCGAAATCCTCAGTGAGGTTATGCTCATCCCAGCCTCCTAGATCTTGGAGCGTTTTCCTGTTGAAGAAGTTTGTCGTGCCTCCGAACGGCATCGGATAGTTAGCCCTGGACAGAGAGCTGATATAGAGGTTGTACCAGTAGCCATACTCGGCCCTCTGCATGAGGTTGGTCCACCCGTCGGAGTCGTTAGCCATGTCAAGTATGCCCTGCACAGCGTCATAGCCTTTAACTTTTATCATGTAAGCGGATTCGAGCAGCATGCTCGGGTCCACTAAGTCCTCGGCGTCTATCACGCCTACTATGCTTCCGGTAGACCTGGCCAAGCCGTAGTTGAGCGCCCTGGGCTTGCCTAATCCGCTCTTCGGCAGGTCTACTATAATAGGAAGCACGTTATTGTACTCCTTCGACAATTCTGCCGCGACAGCCTGTGTTGCTGCGTCGTCCTTCTCCATCAGCACCAGGACTTCGAACGACTCTTTAGGGTAATCAGAACGCTCTATTGAGGTTATGGATCCCGCGAGCACGCGCTCTTCCTTATAAGCAGGCACAAGCACAGATACTTTAGGCAGGGCGCTCCCGTTGATTGCCTTGAAGTGCAGCAACTCTTCTGCAGTCGCTATGTCGTCCTTCCCGCCCCTGCCCCTAAGCAGCGCTGCGACGTTGTAGGAGTTCATGCCAAACCATATCGCATCGTATGCTGCTGTTATGTCATTTATAGAGGTTATCATAAGCTGCGCCCCGGTTTTTAGCGCTATATTACTATGCCTTCAGAACAAGGCAATAAATAAGGTGCAATCCAGTATGGTGCGGGTATAATATATAAAATTTTGCATGCTTCTCCGGCCGCATACCCTAACCCTGCATAATATAGCGATAAAGCTTTGATGTCATTATAAATGCATGGCATTGGCATAGGCATAGGTTCAAGGGATACAGGCGTCAATGCTTTAAAGGACTATTCATTTATCTCCACAACCTTTTCCTTGCTTTTGATCCCTTTAATTATCTGTATGCCTGACTTTCCAGCGCTAAAATGCTCCGCAAGAATCTCAATCAGGCGAATGTTTGCCCTACCTCTGACAGGCTTCGCATCGACTCTTACCTTATAACTGCCGTCGTCCATCAACTCGACAGAAGCTTTTCGTGAATTGGGCACAACCTTAACTTTGATTATCATGTTACCATGAATTCTAGATAGCCCACATTCTAAAAAGATTGCGCCAGGAGCAGCATATCCTGTTGCCTTCTTTTCCTTTTGCGATGCATTGCCAATGGCCGCCTACTTCTGGTTTCTCAAAAGGCCTTTTACATTCTTGACCTCTTTATGTACATTACTCCTCATTGCCTCTTCAAGGATATCGAAAATCGAATTATTTGAGTTGGCGTAGGACGCAAATCCTATCTTCTTTTCATAATATGCGATATCGATTGCAGTCCTGCCATTGATATCTCTCACATGCGGGTCCGCGTCGTTTTCTATTAAAATCTTCGCAATTTCCCATTCGTTGAAATATGCTGCGAAGTGCAGCGGCGTCCATCCATTATTATCAGTAGCTTTCACATCTGCATTGTATTTTATCAATAGCTTAACTGCTTCAAGATTGCGGTTGCTTGCAGCATTGTGCAGCGGCATCCATCCATCATTACTTTTGGCATTGGGGTCCGCGCCATATTTTAGCAGGTTTCTGATAATTTCTATTGTATCCTGATCTATAGTAGCGGTTGTTGTACGCGCTGCAATATACAGGGGTGTCTCTCCTATATCATTCTTGGCATTGGGATCCGCGCCATATTTTAGCAGAATCTTCACCATCTTAGAATAGTTGCCATCTGCGGCGTAGTGCAGCTCTGTACGCCCATTTTCATCGTGTATGCTTAAACTTCTAACTATGTCTTTGTTAGCCATATATTCACCTTAATATGCTTAGGGCTGGCATATTCCATATACTTATATTTTACGCTTTGCCCGATTCGGAGTTGTTCCTAACAAGGATGCTTCTCCTACGCTTTTGCGCAGAATAAGGGAGGCATGGACATTATCTCACAAGCTTTCTAAGGTCCAGGTCATATTGCATGTCCTCTGCGCGCTTCTTTTTAAACCTGCCAAGCATCTTCCTATAAATTTCGTTATAAGACCTTTCAAGCATATTGCCATTCATGCCTTCCATTACTCCTGCATTGAGCCACATCAGCCTCATCTTCATCGCATCGAGAACCTCAAACGCTTCCTCATTGTTCCCACCCTTTAGGTCTTTCATAAGCAATGATGCAAGTTCCTTAAGGTACTGCCTGCTTGTCACGGCATTTTTTGAAGAGCTTATATTATAAAGCAGTTCTGCCTCATCGATGCTGTATGCATGCCCATAAGCGTTAAAGGGTATTGAAGCGTACGAATCCAGCGTTAGTATGATATCTTCTGCATCATAGCCAGCAAATAAATCCTTGTGCCATAAATAGCCTCCGATGTCCGACGCTATCTTTTCTATCTCCATGCCTGCAATATGGTCGTCATATAGCATATCACCCATGAGCATATCCCCAATCATGTCGGCCATCTCCTCCGTTTTTGACAGCAGAGCGCCTATCCTATATCCGAGGTCTTTGTAAGGGCTGAGGCTGTCCATGGGCCAGTCCCCTGACAGATTGGAATAAAGCTTTTCAAGCGCCTCTGCCTTTCTGATGCCTTCTATGACTGGCTTGGCCGTAGCCTGTGCATCATTTTCATCAAACTTTTTGAAGTCTGAAAATATCCTATCCGCAAGCCTGCTTTCCGCATCTGACATGACATTGTATTCTATTGTGCATAGCTCCAGGTAATCAAGCCCTCCGTATTTTTGCTCCCATTCCTGTATCTTTGCCTTAAAATCCTCAGCCTCTTCATTTAAGCCCAGGGCTTTTATGGCCCCTGCCTTCTTATCAAGGATCTCTTCGGCCTTGCTCTCATCGCCTGTCATTTTAGCTATATGGTATGCCGAAGCGAGCTTCCCTGCTCCGCAAAGACTATTCAGCAAACCATTCATGGCGCCCGTGAAGGTATTTGAAGGCGTCGTTTTGTTGCCTTCACTCTCTGCTCCATTACCTATATTATTTGTTTTACTCGGCATAATAAGACCCGGATAAAGATATATTTATTCATTTCAAATATTTATTCCTTACTGGCTGCCCTAGATACCCTTATAAGCTTAAAGAACATCTAATACCGGTGTTCATGGATGGAGAAGGAAGAAAGTTCTTCAAACAAAAATCGAGCTATAAGAAAGGATTACAGAACGGGAAAATATACAGTACTCTCATTGTCGCGAAAAGAAAGGCCTGTAGACTACATCAAGGCCGCGCCTATAACAGACTTGGGCCCGGAAAAATGCCCTTTCGAATATGGAAAAGAGTCGCTCAACGTAACCGTTTCTACAATAGGCGATCCATGGCGAGTACGCGTTATGAAGAACAAATATCCGTTCTTCACCACTGATGTGCCGTTGGAATATAAAAGCGAAGGCATGCTGTGGTCCAGCACCAATTACGGCCACAGTTATGTCATAGTGGATACGCCAGAGCATTCGCGCAAATTTGAAGATTCTGACGATACCGAAATCAAGGAGCTCTCTGATTCGCTCTTTTCTACAGAAGAGCTGACTTATAAGGATGCCAAGATAAAATTCAACTGGATACACAAGGATTATGGCCCTTTGAGCAGCGGAACCCTTTCGCATTCCCACTGGCAGGAACTGGCTTATTCTTTCATGCCTTTCGAAATCGAAAACAGATTAAATATCGCAAAGCGCTTCGCTGAAGCGGGAAAAGGCTGCCTGATGGAACGCGCGTTAGAGGTGGAGAAGCCCAGGTTCATAAAGGAAACCAAAAATGTGGTGGCTTATGCCCCATACGCACCGCTGTATACCGGAGAGTCAATAATAATTCCCAAGGCCCATGTCTCGCGCATCGAAGAGCTTGACGAAAATGGAAGGATCGAAATCCTGAAAATGTGTGCAGCGATGGTCAGGGCCAACAACAAAATATTCGGAGCACATTCATACAATATACTGTTCTATGGGTTCAAAGGGGAAAAAGACTTCCATGCATACGCTGAGATAATACCAAGGTTCGGCCCGATAGGCCCTATGCAGTTTGCCGGGGTCTACACCAGTGCGCTTATGCCGGAGGATTATGCTAAGAACGTGGCAGCGCAATTTGGCTTAACCAATGCGTAAGCACGAGGTATGAAAGCCAGTAGGCATGCCTGAATGAATTATCGCTTCCGATCTTCAGAATGCATAATCCTTATTGTTAAAGGAGTACCAAAACGATTTTATAAAGTATTTAAGATTGTTCTGCAAATCATAAATGATTATATGGGCGGCAAAAAAGAATACGATTTTGTTGTTGTAGGGGGCGGACCTGCAGGAATAGGTGCAGCTTTCACGGCTGCAAAGCTTGGATTGAAGGTCGCAGTTATAGAGCACCATAACATGCTTGGTGGCAATTGGACGAACGGTTATGTGCTCTCCATACTCGGCGCATACACCTATTCTGGCAAAATCAAGATTGTCGGGGGCATCGTAGACGAAATAGTGGACAGGCTTAAATCGATGGGCGGGACTACAGGCCAAAATGGCAACTTCATACCATTCAGGCCCGATGAGATGAAACTGACGCTGAGCCTTATTGCCAAGGAATTGCACATAGACTTATATTACAGCTCGTTTGTAACTGCTGTGGGCACGTCAAACAATGTAATAAGATATGTGGAAGCGACGGGCAAGAATGGGGTCACAAGAATTTACGGAAAAGGTTTTGTGGATTCGAGCGGTGATGCGGATGTGGCCTATCTGTCAAAGCTTGCAACAATGAGCGGATACGGCAAGAACCACATCCACCAGGAAGCAACTCTTCCATTCAGGATTGGCGGTGTCAATGAAGCTGAAGTGGTTGGGCATTCAAAAAAGCATCCTGATGAAATAGCCGTAGTGATAGACAAGAACAATAACCTGTCAAGGATAAGGATTCTGCCAAAAATTGTGAAGCTTGCAGAGAAAAGGCATAATCTATACCTTCATGGCACAAATGCAGAGTTCCTGTTCAATACGAGCAGGCGCGGTGAATTCGTCTGCAACGCAACGCACGTCAAAATAACCGATTTCACTGATGGGCATGAAATAGCGCTGGATCACGAGGACGCAAGGAAGCAGGTCGCATCCTCTGTCCAATTCCTTTCAAAGTATATAGGGGGCTTTGAAAACGCCTACCTGATGGATTCTGCATCGTATATAGGTTTGAGGGAGACAAGGCGCGGCGTCGGTGAGTATGTGCTGACAAAACACGACGTACTAAATAATGCAAGATTTGAAGACGCAATAGTAAGGTGCGGGCATCCTGTCGAAGTCCATGATCCGAAGAAAGGCGTTTACTACCTATATCCGAAAGGCGGCAACGATTCCTGGTATGAAATACCCTACCGCTCGATAATAACCAAAGGTGTCAAAAATCTATTCATAATAGGGCGCTGCCTGAGCGCCGATTTCTACGCCCAAGCAAGCGCGAGAGTTACAGGCGCTGCGTTAGGCATGGGCCAGGCCTCTGCCTTTGCCGCAAAGCAGATGCTTAAGGATAATATAAGTGCAGGGAAAGTTGATGTCAAAAAGCTGCAGGATGAACTGAGGAAATTTGGCGCAATACTCTAAACGTGATTGCATGAAAAATGACAACGACACTACGAAATTTTTTAGCATAATAGGAATGCCGGCGCATCACTCATTATCGCCTGCAATACATAACGCAGCATTCAAGCATTTTGATATAAATGCAGTATTCCTCGCCTTCGACGTGCCGAAGGAAAAGCTCAGGGATGCCATTTATGGGATGAAAGCTTACGGCATGCAAGGCATGACGCTCACAAGCCCGCACAAGGAGGCAGTAATCAAATACGCTGACAAAGTCGACGGATTCGCTTCCAAGCTCGGCGCGGTAAATACACTGATAAACAGGGAAGGCAAGCTGTTCGGCTACAATACCGATTCTCCGGGCTTCATAAAATCAATAGAAGAGTTTTCTCCAGGCAAAAGCGACACCTACACAATAATAGGTGCAGGTGGAGCTGCGCGTGCCTTCGCGTTCGGGCTCATGCACTTCAAGCATGCCGGAAAGATAAACATAATAAACAGGACGATGTGCCATGCAGTGGAGATACAGAAAGATGCAGCGAAGAAATTCGGCAATAAAAATGTGCTTGCTTTCAGGCTCGGCACAAAAGCCGCGGACGAAGCAATTAAAGGCTCTGACTTCCTTATAAACGCGACGAACATAACCTTGGAGAATTCAACTGATACGCCGGTAAGCAAGGACCTGATAAAAAGCCCGATGGTAGTTTTCGACGCAAATTACGTCCCGATAAAGAACCGCTTCCTTGCAGACGCATCCGCAAAGGGGTGCAAAACGATAAACGGCTTAGAGCTGCTTGTGGACCAAGGCATAGTCGCATTCAATCTTTTCACAGGCATGGACGCTCCATATAAAGTAATGAAGAATGCAGCATTAAAAGAAATAAGAAAAAGAGAAAAGAAATAGAATTAGCTTTTTCTTGCACTTCTGGTTTTTGGCGCTTCCCTTTTTGTTTGCGCCCTGCTTTCAAGTCTCTTCGTTTTCAGTGCGAATGAAAGGAGCATTGCGACGAACTCCAGTGCAAGGACTACTGTTACGCCTACCGCTATAGTGGTAAGGCTTCCGAATTCAGCCCCGAGGAACACTGGTATGAAAGCGACTCCCAGGTTTGTGAAAACGCTGTACATTGAAGTCGCGAACCCTGCCTGCGCAGGATCAGAGACATAGTTCGTCGTAGACGTCATCGCCATGGACCAGTATGCATTTCCGAAGAACCCGAACAGGAAGAATCCGAATGCGATTAGCACTATGCTTGCAGAGTATGCCAGGCCCAGAGCCATGAGCGCAGCCATAAAGAACATCAGCACACCTGTGAATACCAGGCCGAGCCTGAGCTGCTTATACTGCTCGAATATCGGAGGCAGTATTATAGCACCGAGAGCAGAACCCAAGAATGCAAGCCCACCAAGAAGGCCTCCATATGCCAATGCCGTTGTGACACTGAAGTGGTGCAGCAACAGCACCGTTGACGCTATCCCTCCGAACATGACAGATATAGCAGATACGGAAAGCCCGACATACCAATTCTTTATCATGCCTGGCTTGAAAGAGCCCTTAAGGGATTTGCCCTTGTAAAATGTCGGATAGCCCTTTATGCCGAACCCTATCCATATCGCAGCGATTATGCCAAGAATTACAGTAACCCATGATGCACCTGAAAGGCCGACCATATCGAAAAGTCCTGGGCCCAAAAATGCGCCAAAGGCCATTCCTAAGAATAAGAGCCCGACGCTTATGCCTATTACAGTGTGCGCGCGCTCCTTGAATATGGATTCAGAAACGCTGCCGACAGGGGCCATTGCAAGCGGATAGGCGACCGCAGCCAGTATGCCTGTCAATAAGAAAGCGGTGTAATTTGGAGATAAAGCCCTGCCAATCAATCCTATCACAGATATTATTGCAGCAGAGTAAAGCGCAGTTTTGACGGTGAATTTAGCTGAGATCCATCCTGCCAGAAGCCCGAGCACTACCATAGTGTAGCCATAGGCCGATATAAGCAGAAGTATGGAGCTAAGACCCACTCCGAATGTCTTTACAAGGACCGGAACCAGAGGTGACAGTATAAACCACCCGAAACCTATCGTGAACAAAAGGAACCAATACGGAAGAAGCTGTATTATTTTACCCATATTATCACTTTCACATATTAATTTAATAAATGGAAAAATACCTTTTTAAATCTTTCCTTTTCACATTAATAACGTTAACGGTCTGGGCATTGCAAAGCATTATAACAATGGAATTGATGTTGGATTGGATTGGATGCCTGAACCAAAGCTTCCGCAAAGTTATAAACAACGGCATTATATGAAATAAAGCATTATGTAAAATTATAAAAAATATAAAATTACAAAAATAAGGAAAAAAGGGTCAGCCTGCCCTTATGGCTTCGCTGACGCTCTCAAGCCTCTTATTGCCTCCGGTCCCATATACCTTTGCTTTCTCTATGTCTACGCCATGCTTCTTGGCCAGCTTTTCTATATACTTCATCATGACATAGCCTCCAAGGTGTATGATCCCGCCAACTGCCGCTTTGGTGGCAGGATTGCCTTTCGATTCGGCGCGGGAATCCCTTGCTGCCATCTTGGCCAGGTGCCTGTACGAAGCATAGTAAACGGCAAACATCGATTCCGTAAGCATCGCGTCGCCGAGCTTCCTGGCTTTTATCCTGCCCAACGGCACATTGAGCATCGGAGTCACTGTGAATTCGAACGGCCTTCCGTCCACATAAGAATTGCTGAGCTTGTTTATCAGCGATACGGTATCCCAGTTGTCCTCGTCAGTTTCCCCTTCCTGGCCCACCTGCACCGTAAAGGCAGGCCTCCAGTAATTCTTTGTTTCGACGCTGACGCCCCTAAGCACTATCTCCTGCCAGCTTCCGTCGACGCCTATCTTCAAAGGCAGCGTCTTAGCAGGCATATGCTTTTTCGCAAGCTCCTCGCTTCCGGTCTCCAAGCCGGTCTGCACGCCTATCCAGTTTTTGGGTCCGGCCTTTGCTATGGCAGATAGCTTTTCTATCATCTCAGGATAGCCTGCGGGTATCGATATCCTCCCGTGCGTAGGGTTGGTGGCTTTGATGCCCTTTACGCTCATTGCCAGGGTAAACACATCCTTAAGTGCATCCTCGTCCGGTTCGAAGAACTGCCCATGCTTGTATCCGAAGAATTCGTCCGACTGAAGCCATGCGCGTTTGCTCCCGCCGGCAGTTACATTGACCTCTATCTCCTTTTTGATCATGTCAAGCGTGTAATACCTCAAAGGGCGCAGCGTCACTTCGCAGAAATCGCAGCCGACCCCGCATCCCCTCATCACTTCGACCATGGATTTTATTGACGGCCTTACTATTGTGGGTATCTGCTCCAGCTTCGGGTAAGCGCCATACGAAGTCCTGGCTATGAACTTCTCATCATTAATGCTTGCCATGTGGAAGCTTTCGTCGAAAGTGTTATAACCTATTTTGAACATGTTCTTGTCTATTGCGCCCTGCGCTATCTGGTCAAACAGCTCGTTCACCGCGTCCTCGAATTCGCCCTGTATCGCATAGTCTATGCCCTGCCTCTCGAAATCTTCCCTGAGGATCGTAAATTCCCAGACTCCCGGGCCGCCGACGACCAACTTCGCTTTCTTGCCTTTCCTGATCGCGTTTAGCCTGTCTATGAGGTCTTCCCATTCCACTCTGACCCATGCGTAGAAATCGCCTCCGAACAAAGCGGCATACGACATGGTCAGCGGGCCTATGCCGAACGGGTCCATCGTCGATACTCCTATTATCTCAGTGTTATTGTCTATGAACTGGGACGCATTGTTGATGTCAGTGACTGCCACATCCTCCCTAGGGTGCTTCTGCAGCAGCGCGGCTTCAAGCTTCCTGACAGAATACGGCGCATGCAGCAATTGCCCGTCAGGGTATTTGGCGGGAGGGTTCCCCCTGAGGAACTTGTATATCGCTGCGGGTATTGTGGCTTTCGGCGCGCTCGGCAGGAAGTCGAGCAGCGGGAAATTCCTGAACGTGTATATCAATGACGAATCTGCTACCAATACATATTTTGTCATCTAACCACTGAAAATTGACCTTCAAAATATAGTGTGTAAGTGCTTATGTAACACAACCTATTAAATGTTTTTTAAAAAATAAGCTTAAAAAGCGTATTGGTCAAAACAGTTTATCTGAGTAAAAAAATTCCCGTCCGCATTATTCCAAGCGGTTCCATTAGAAAGATGTGCAAAAGAGAAAAGGCATTCTTGGAATGGGACATAAGCTTTGCATTATTAATAAACAAATAGAACAATTATTTAAAGGATGCATGCAATGCCTTTCTGTATTGTCCTGCACGGCAATGGCTGATTTCATGGATGAAAAAGTATCTGATAAAGCGGGCGTATTATTCCAAGAGGTTATCAGTCCAGCATCTGAAATAAGCAAGCAGGGTTTCATAAAAGAGAATATTGACAGGATAATGATCAATTCAAGCGCCATGGAAGGGAACAGGCTTGATGAACATACCGCTTCTATGCTAATAAACGGCAATCTTGAAGCAGGCGGAGGAAGGTTTGTAGATTATCTTGAGCTGTTAAACCATAAGAAAGTATATGAGCGCATTGCGGAGCTGGGCGACAGCGAAATCTCACCGAAAGATATCATAAGCATGCATGAATCCCTATTCTTCAACCTTCTTAATAATTTTTATGGAGGTCCAAGGAGAAGCATGACATCTGTTGAAGATTTTATAACGGATGATGCAAGCAATGTCAATTCGCACCTGGAAAAGTTGGCGGAAATTCTCAATCGGAAGGCTTTAACCGCTTCGGAAGCCTTTTCAAACTCCGTGGATTTCCATCTAGAATTTGTTGACAAACACCCTTTCGAGGACGGAAATGGAAGGACAGCCAGGGCCTTAATGAACTGGTATCTCCTAAAGCACGGAATCCCGCCGGTACTCATAACTGCAGATGAGAAAAGGGATTATTTCAACGCTCTGGGCCCATTCCATTTTTGTGGGTACAGCGGCGCATTTGCGTCATTTATGCTTTACGCTATGGCGAGGGGCGCTGGGATAAGTATAACAGAATTGATTAACAGCGTCAACGGCCCGGGCGCGGAAGATCGTTTACTGAAAGATTACCTGATTATTTTTAGCAGCAAAATGGACCAGGATATCCTTGAGAAGGAGATTGAAGGCTTATACAGTTCTGGGGACAGGGAAAGCGTTCTGGGCGCGGTTTGGATGGCAGGCTATTCGAAAACGCATCTTGAAGCGCTCGCTAAAGCAATCAAAAGCGATGACGCCGGCATCAGATCCATGGCTATGCTATCAATGGAAAAAAGGGCGGAAGGCGGTGCAGAAGGGGGAATTTCAGACCTTGAAGATAATGCGGGGGCAATAAAAGATATTGCAATAAACGGCCAGGAGTTGGAAAGGCTTCTTGCAATAAGCATTCTTGGAAAGATGTGGGTTTTAGATAAAAATATTGTTAAAAGCGTATTGGAAAGCAATGCCGATCTGAGGGCTACTGCACAGGTATTCAATGCCTTGCGCTATGACTCCAAGAACTCAGAATCAGTTGCAATCATGAAAGATTACATGGGAAAAGAAGAGCTTGATATCAGCATGAATGCCTACATAGCGTTGCTGAATAATACACCTGTGGAAAGTTCTGTCGAATACTTAAATAGCATAGCAAGAGAGCAGGATGAAGTGAAGGATGAGGTTATAAAATGGCTTAGCAGGTTCAAGAAAGGCAATAAAGGCAAAAAGGAGAACATGATAAATATTGAAGCGGTGGCAAGGGCGCTCACCGAAGCGGCTAAGAATGATAGTAGGATAAGAAAGCTTTTGCTGGGGCACCTTTCAGCCATTGATGAGATAAACCCTTTATACTTAGATATGTTTAAAGCCATTGACAGGGACAGGAATTCGGAAGATACCGAAAGGGCCTATGCAGCATATTGCATAGGCAGAAGCAGAGGATATCAGTACCTTAACTCCGAAACAGGCCTCAAGGTGGAAAAATCCAATAGTTCAATAATGAACATGGCTGTGTTCCTTGCGTTTGTCAAAGAAAAAGGGGGTGCCGACGGTGCAATCGAGGTCTTCGACATCTCAAAGAACTCACTACGTAAGATAGAAGCATCCGCAATAGGCAGCACGCCTGCGGATGGGTTCGGCACGAATTTTCTGTCAATGTGCATGAGAAACTTTGGGTCCTGGAAGGGTATAGCGCAGGTAAAAGATAAATAAAGCTTAGCATTGAACATTTAGATTGTTGATGATGGCATGAAAGTGCTTTTCGTATGCTGGCTCAATGTCTCAAGGAGCCAGATGGCTGAAGCGATACTTGAAAAATTAAGCAGCGGGCGCATAAAGGCGATAAGCGCCGGCGTGAGCACCGAAGAAAACACGCCTTATGGGAAGGCTCTGAAAGAAGCTAATCCTGTGACTGTAGAGTGCATGAGGGAGATAGGCATTGATGTTTCCGGCAAGGTGTCAAAGCCCCTCACAAAGGAAATGCTTGACAGTGCAGATATAGCTATATCACTGATAGACAAGGACGCGCTGCCTGAATACTTAAGGTGCTCAAAGAAATTAAAGCGCTGGCATGTCGGGGATCCCGACGCAAAGACTCTTGAGGGGAAGGTAATAATAAGAAACAAGATATATTCCAGGGTTAAGCGCCTTATAACAGAAAGTGAGAAGAAGCAAAAGATGAATCAAAATTCAATTTAAACAATAAATAAAGAAGTTGCTTCTACGAATCAGCTTCTGTTTGGGTCTAATTGGCAATCATAATACGTCTTCCGTTTTCAGTGCTTCCATTATGTCTTCCTTGCTTAATGCCCCTGTCTCCTTTATATATTTTTCTGCAATCTTTTCAGTTAGCAGGTTTAACGCCTTCTGTATCTCTGGGTCTTCGTTGATATAATGCCTTATTGCCCTTATCATTTCATCATTAGGGAGTGAGTCAAGGAAATTATCATTATTTGCAACCATCATTCCACCTTTTTGAATTCAAGCGCGCTTACGCAAACGCCATATTTCTTTCCCGCTATCTCCGCGATCTGCTTCTTCATGGATTCATAGGTGTTGTCATCGAACTTCGCCTTTACCATGTATCCTATGTCTCCCTGCGTCACATTGACCTCTTCCACGCCGTCTATGCTTATCAGTTTATCAGCAAGTTCGTCGATGTCGGTGCTCTTCTTCGGCTTTATGAAGAAGAAGCTGTGTATCCCTTTGCCCTCAAGGCCCATTTTTCTAACGGTCCTATATATTTCGTTGTTTTTCAATCTTACACCCTTTTAATATAATGATTTGGGAGAAGCGATAGAAAGGCGAACAAAGTGTGGGGTATTGTGGACCGCGCATAGAAACAAGTACATTATGTTATAAAACTCTATCTGCATTCTCCCAACCCAGTATTAAATTTGGTTTTTATTTTATAAAAAGGATAGTGCGTTCTGCTGGTGCTTCATCGCAATATAATTATTAGTATATCATAATTATTTTCAAGTTTTTATTAAAAATGATGATTATATACCCATATTAATAGACTGAATTCTGTTTAAAGATTTGATAAATAAAATAGCAATATATTTATATATATTACACATATAATTTATTTGACGATTATGAAAGAGGTTCCGCAGCGCGTTAAGGAAAGTTTTGAACGTATGCGCAAGGAGTACGATTCCTACATAGAGCTCAAGCACTTAAACAGCAGGTTCTGCGTCTTCGAGGCCACAAGCAAATGGGACCCCAGCATGGAAAGGCCCAGGAAGGTGACAAGGTACCTTGGATGGTTTACCGATGATGGATTCTTCGTCCCTGCAAGGAGGAGGGAAAAGCCTGAAGGCCTCAAAGCAGTGGAAAGGGCGTACATGCAAAAGATAAACGAGGTAGAGAAAGAAGGCTCTGAGGTCAATGTCGAAGCGAATAACGCTTCGCAGCATAAGCTTGACGATTCTGACATGAAGCTCCTTACTGCGCTCAGCATGAACGCGCGCATGCCGTACAATAAGATGCAGGAGATAACAGGCATAAACGAGAGCAGCATACCTTACAGGATAAAAAGGCTGGAGCAGCAACTAGGCATAAAGTATACAATAGAAGCAGACATGTCTAAACTGGGATTTTTCGACTACATGATACTTGCAAAGTTCCACGGAGGCAAGCCTAGCGACGAAGACATAAAAAAGGCTGTAGAACCTGAGGCAAGGGTCCAGCTGGCAATGTCGACGAAGGGAGATTACGATCTGGTGATGATGTGCCTTGTCGAGGGAAGCGAAGCGATTATTTACTTATTGAATAGGATAAGAAAGAACGAAGCGCTATCAGGAATAGACTCTGAATGGTACATAACCCCAACTGCTTTAGATTACAATTACGTTCCTCTCCGAAACGAATTCTTGGAATTGCTTGAGAGCAAAGTCTGGCATAGAAAAAGAGGAGGCAAACGTCCAAGCAGTACAGACCTTATGTACAGGGAATATGCAGTGCTGAAGGAATTGAATTCTGATAGTACTAAAAGCTTTGCGAGCATAGACGAGAAATACGATCTACCGAAAGGCAGCGCAAAAGCGGCATATGAAAAACTCATATCTGAAGATTCCGGGGTAATAATAAGGCCGACTATAAACGCGACAAAGCTAAACTACAGATATTATGCCATGATATTGGCAGATATAATAAATAAGTCTGAATTTTTAAAAACTAAGGGCGAGTATCGCAAATATATAATTAACGAGCAGATCAAATTAATAAACAGATTCTCTTATATAACAGATTTTGAAACACCTAATAGTATCTTATTTATATCTCCTATAACAGAAAATGGCCAATTAGATAATTTAATTACAGATTTAAAAAGCAAGGTAAAAGGTATAAAATTAAATTACTTGATTGTAAGCGACATACTGTTGGGATCTTTATTGAATAGGAGATTCGACAATTTATATAGCTTACAATACGAGTATTTAGTTAAAACAAAATCTGTAGAATCAAAAGAACGTATAAAATATAAATAATATGTTAGAAGTAAGGACCGATATCCCAAAAAAAAAACAATTTATTACTGATCTATATATTCAACTTCTTTCATTATGCTCCGTCAGCTCCTCCTATCATTCAAATCACCACAGTCAAAAATGGAACATATGCATTTAAATACGTTTTGTATGTGGTGCTTGCAACATTGTAGATAGCGCATTTCATGGCTTGGTTCGCCGTAGATTGCAGGCATACATTTAATGAAGGATTAGCAATCAATTTTGAATAGAACCTTCTAAAAGATAATGCAGCTTACGTTCTGCGTGCTTATCCTTTACTTCCTTAGCAAGGACCTTTCAGACAGGATTTCCATGGCGTATTCAGCTATATGCCTTGCCTCGTCTGTGGCTTTCTGCTCGCATTCGCCTGTAAAAGCCCTCGACGCTATTA
>JABEBX010020542.1_pt1 | contig 18337 bp, 14 predicted proteins | sample 7245971 | NCBI WGS metagenome assembly JABEBX01 (sample SAMN14506365, study PRJNA622280) | hot springs metagenome | biome: hot spring [ENVO:00000051]|acidic hot spring [ENVO:00002120]; feature: spring [ENVO:00000027]|sediment [ENVO:00002007]; material: sediment environment [ENVO:01001048]... | reverse complement strand
GGATATTTACTTCACTCAGGTGACCACAACATCTTGTGGTTTCAGAAATCCGGTCTGGCGGCACATCTGACCAGGGATTTGTACGGGACCGGTCCGACGACGACCGCTTGTTCGAGCAGTTGGTAGAACAGTTTCCCCCGGCAGCGCGATTTGCGCCGGTTGAATCGAAAGGTGAACTCGTCGAGGTAAGCGTCCAGGCGCTCATGTTCACGCCGCCCTGGTGCGTTCCCGGCAGCCGGCGTTTCAGCAAGGAGACCGCCAGATGAACCCGCGGCATCAACTCCGAAGCCGTTTCGCTCTTCAAATGGCCCTACCGAAAGGCCATAACTCCTGGAAGCGAGATCGCCCCGGCAGGGGAACATTTTGCTGATAAGCTGAGGATGAGATTCTCGGGAATCGAAAGTTCCACATCGGAACCAGGCGCTTCCCGGATTTTGCGCACCGAGTGCTTTCATGACAGATTCGCCGACTCCCCGCCAGGATTTAGGAAATGCACACTCACGAGTCCTCAATCGAGCGAGGCTCACAGTTCTCGTAGCTTTGGCGACGCTCCTTGCTGTGTGTCTCGTGAGTTTGTGGATGACTCGGGGCGCCATGGCTCATCTCCCGTTTCTCCTGCAAAGTGGAAAGGCCAATGGCCCCGGCGGTAATACGGCGGCTCTGGTCGATTTGCGTCCATGGCAGACAGCGCAGGCTTTAGCCCCGCTGGCGGTTACTCAGGAGGAATACGAATACGCCCGGGCGGCCGAGCGCCTGGCCGACCATGAGGTCGATCAGGCCTTTGCGACCGCTCTCCGGCAGGCCAACCTGGCAGCCGCGCATCGCAGATTTACCGGAAAAGCACTTGTCCTGTCGCAGAAGGTCCAGCAGCTGCAGAAGCTTGTTGTTCAGGATCAGGCGGAGGTGCAACGCCTCACGGTTTTCACCGATTCGCAAGGGGGGAAGGGAACGCAGAGCAAGAAGACAGATGGTGGCAGCAACGAACTTGCAATCGCCAAGGCGCAACTCGGGCTCGATTCGGATGAACTCGCCGACGCGCAACGTAATCTTGATCGGGTATCAGGCGACCATCGAGAAGAAATCCAGGGCGAACTTGCCGCGCACGAACAGTCTATGCGCAAGTACGACAATGAGGTGAGTCAGGGCGGTGAGATTGCTGTGATCGCAGTTGCCCGGCAGGGAACGCTGGCGGGCCGACTGAAGGGTTGGTTCAGCCAGAAGAGCCGGTATCAATTGCTTCAGCAGGCTCTTCAGGAAGCTCAAGCCGACATGCGCGCACTGACCGTCCAGTACAACGCACTTGAGGCGAAGGCGAACGCTGAAGCCGGCACGGCATCGAGCCAGACGTCTACGCTTGCCAGCCTGAAAGATCGCAGCGCGGAACGCGAGATTCTTAGTATTTATGACGACCGCATGGAGACCGAGCAGCAGCTCGCCGCGGTTTATCAAAAATGGTCGGCGCAGGTTCTTCTGCAGCATCGCATCCTTTTCCATTTAATTCTGCGGTCTCTGTCGCTGATCCTCGCCATTCTCGTGTGCATGGTTCTAGGCGATACCTTGGTGAGGCATCTGACAAGCACTTCTGTACTGGGTCGCAGACAGATGCACACGCTTCGCAGCATTCTCGAGCTAAGTATTCAACTTGTAGGGTTTTTGTTGATTCTGCTGGTGGTGTTCGGCTGGCCACGGCAGATGCCCACAATTCTGGGTCTGGTCACGGCCGGCATCACGATCGTATTGCAGGATTTCATTCTCGCGTTCCTTGGATGGTTTGTTCTGATGGGCAAGAATGGAATTCACGTGGGAGATCGCGTCGAAATCAACGGTGTAACCGGAGAGGTAGCCGAGATTCGATTGATGAGCACGACCTTGCTGGAGACCGGAAATCCTGCCGATATGGGGTTGCTGACCGGCCGGCGCATCTCTTTCAACAACAGCTTTGCGATCCGTGGCCAATACTTCAACTTTTCCACGGATGGCCAGTGGATGTGGGACGAGGTCTCGGTTAGCCTGCCAACCTCTGCCGACCCCCGCATGATGATCAAGCGCGCACAGGAGATTGCCACGGAGGAGACCCAGGAGGGTGCGGCCACTGCCCGGCGGGAATGGAATCGCTCCCGGCATGGTGCGCATCTTGCTGGTCTCCATACAAATCCGGTCGTGAGCCTAAAGCCGACATCGATGGGATTCGACCTGCACGTGCGATACGTTACGCGGGCATCGGCGAAATCCGAGGTCCGGCTTGCATTGTATCGGCGCGTATCCGACCTGCTGCTGGAGCCGGACAATACTCCTCCCCAGGGCGCGTGATCGCCGCCAGAATGCCGCGCAACAGAGATCAACGCCGCTTCGCCGCTTCCCGTAAAACTGCCGCATCATCTCCATCCTTCCGCGCTGAAGGCGAGAGCCGATCCATCAACGCAGTTTTCCGCGCGAGCCGGACGGTGTAAAAACGTTTAGACGACGAGTATAGCCATTATGACCTCACAAAATCTCTCGCGCCGCGCTTTTGTCTCCGGTGCCGCGTTTTCTGCTCTTGCCTTGCGCGCCGCCGGCGCACACACGCTTGCGCCCGCTTCTCCCATCACGCTTCGCACGCCTCTGGGATCACTCGAAGGTGAAGAGTCCGCCGGGGTTCGCGTCTTTCGCGGTGTGCCTTTTGCCGAGCCGCCCATCGGTTCGTTGCGCTTCCGCCCGCCGGTTGCCGCCAAACCGTGGCCCACCCCGCGCTACGCCACCCGCTTTGCGCCAGCCGCCATGCAGGCAGGGGCAGCCGACGTTCCGCACAGCGAGGATTGCCTCTACCTCAACGTATGGGCCCCGTCCGCCAAAGGCTCCTACCCGGTCTACGTCTGGATACACGGCGGCGGCTTCGTCGGCGGCCGTTCCTATGCGCCCATCTTTGACGGAAGCCTGCTGGCCGAGGAAGGGATTGTCTGTGTCACGGTGGCCTATCGGCTGGGTGTCTTCGGCTTTCTCAATCTGGCCCCGCTACTTGGTTCCAGCTACGCGGGCAGCGCCAACAACGGTCTGCGCGATGTGATAGCCGCGCTCGACTGGGTACAACAAAACATAGAGGCCTTCGGCGGGGATCCGTCGCGGGTTACGGTCGGCGGCCAGTCGGCTGGGGCCAAACTCACCGACATCCTGATGGGTGCGCCCCCTGCGCGTTCGCTCTTTCATCAGATGGTCTCTGAAAGCGGCGGAGCGGAGCGTGTTTGGACCGCCGAACAAAGCGCCGCCGTGGCCGAGGGTTACGGAAAGCTCTGGCGGGCCAGCACGGGCGATCCCGTTTCCGCGCTTGCCACGGCGCCCGCTCAGTCGCTCATCCCGGCGCAAACGCAACTGATGCAAACGTGGCCGCATCATTTTCCGCTACGCTCCGAGATCGACGGACCTCTGCTGCCGCGCCTGCCTGTCGAAACCATCGCCTCCGGTTCCAGCCGCGGCAAGCGCCTGCTCATCGGCACCAATCGCGACGAGAGCGCAGCCTTCATTGGTTCGCATCCGGAACATGATGCAGACGCGGCCGAACTGGGCAATATGCGCCCCCCGCAATTTCTCGATGTCTATGAAGAGTACAAGAAGATCTATCCGGAGATGACGGTCGAGCAGCGGCGCATTCGCGCGCTCACGGCCGAGGAGTACTGGATACCTTCCGTTCGCGTCGCCGAGTCGCACGATAAAGGGGGTGGCCAAACCTGGATGTATCGCCTCGACTTCCACGAAGGCAGCGGACGGCTGGGCGCCTTTACGCCGCACTCGCTCGAATTGCGCTTCGTCTGGGAGCATCCGTCGTCCCAGGTTGCGAACGCCGCCGCTGAATCTGCTCTCGCACGCCAGATGCACGATGCCTGGTGCGCATTCCTGCGCGGCGAAGCGCCTGCCGCTGCGGGGCTTCCCCGCTGGCCGGCTTACACGCTGGACGAACGGCGTACCATGATCTTCAATGTCGAGAGCCGCGTGGAAGCCGATCCTCAGGCCGCCGAACTGCGCCTTTGGCGAGGTGTTCTCTGACCGGCACTGCGGGCCGGGACGTGCGCGGTCTTCACGGGCTTACCGTCGCCGAGGTTCCATTACAAGTCTACGAATTCTTAACCCGGGAGTCGGAGGGCGCGGCGCAGCAGATCGGCCAATACGTACGCAGTGTTTTCTTAAAGAGATATTCGCATAAGACCTTCGATTTGGATCCGGGAAGTTGCTAATTCAGAAACATCGTCCGGTACAGCGTATCCCGCTGCACGGGCTTGAAGCCGGCGTCGCGGATGATGCGGCGCAGCTCCTCTTCCGTGGTGCAGTTCGACGTGCCCGCGGCCTTCACCACGTTCTCTTCGAGCATCACAGAGCCTACGTCGTTGCCGCCGAAGTGCAGGCCCAGCTCCAGTACCTTCAGTCCCTGCGTCACCCAGCTCGCCTGTACGTTCTCGATGCTGTCGAGATAGAGGCGCGAGATGGCGAGGACTTTGAGATACTCGACCGAGGTTGCTTCGTCCCAGCCGCGTCCGCCGAGCGCGGTATGCTTCGGCTGGAAGCTCCAGGGGATGAAGGCCGTGAATCCTCCGGTCTCTTCCTGCAAGCGGCGCACTACTTCAAAGTGATTGATGCGCTGCTCCAAGCTCTCGCCCACACCGAACATCATGGTTGCCGTGGTTCTCATGCCCAACTCGTGCGCGGTGCGATGCACGCTCACCCAGTCGTCGGTCGAGCACTTGAGGCGCGCGATGCGCTGCCGCACCTCGTCGTCGAGAATCTCCGCGCCGCCGCCGGGAATCGAGTCGAGCCCGGCGTCGCGCAGCCGCGCGATGGTGGTGCGCAGGTCGAGCGAGGAGTACTCGGCGATGGCCAGCACCTCAGAGGCGGACAGACAGTGCAGCCAGATCTGCGGAAAACGCTCTTTGATGCCTTTGAAGAGCCGCTCAAACCAGTCGATCTTGAGATCGGGATGGATGCCGCCCTGCATCAACACGCCGGTGCCCCCCATCTCAACCGTCTCGGCAATCTTCGCGTAGATTGTCTCGAAGTCGAGGATGTAGCCCTCGTCCGAGCGCGGGTCGGGCCTGCCGGCGCGCGGCAGCGGACGGTAGAAGGCGCAGAAGGTGCAGTACTCTGTGCAAAAGTTGGTGTAATTGATGTTGCGATCGATGATGTAGGTGACGACGCCCTCGGGGTGCAGGCGGCGGCGCACCGCGTCAGCCTCCATTCCCAGACCGATCAGGTCAGAGGAACGGAAGTAATCGAGGGCTTGCTCGCGCGAGATCGGCATAGCTCGATTTTACAGGGAACAGGGAACAGGGAACAGGAGGCTCATCGAGAGCGGAAAAGGAAGATGCCTCGCGCGCGCAACGGCCGTCCCTGTGTGCGCTCCAGATTTGAGGCGGTGGAGATGCCGCTGAACAGGGTCAGGAAATCACGAAACGCCCGCCAGAAGCTTTTGCTTTTCTCGGACGCCATCGGAGAAACCTCACAAAAACGGACCTCATTGAACACACGTGGTGATCGGCTCGATGACCGGCAGAAGCGCGCCATTGCAGACTTGCCTTGGCTCCGTGTCCATCGGCTTCCAGCCGCTCAAACCCGAACGAAGGTTGCCCGGTCCTTGTCCTTGCGCGCGCGGCTGACGGGAAAGACCTGTCCGTGCATCACGATATAGACGCCGGGAGCAACGAGACGCGCCGCCAGCAGGCTTTCGGTCAGGTTTTGCAGGCCGTCCGATCCCTCGAACCCAAGTGGCGTCATGGCTCCGGTCAGAACGATGGGAACCTTGAGCGCTGGAAACGAGGACTCAAGAAAACGGCCTGTCTCGACTATCGTGTCGGTGCCGTGCGAGATGACGATAGGCGCGCCCTCCGGCAGCAGTTGCGCCACGCGATCCCGCACCCGGGCGCGGTCCTCGTCCGTCATCTCCAGGCTGTCTTTGTTCATCAGGTGCTCGGTGTGGATTTCAGCGTCGGGCAGCCGCAGCATGTTGAGATAGCGGTCCAGCTTGACGGCGCGATTCTCCACCACGCCGCGCTGTTCGGAGTAGACCTTTTCGATGGTCCCACCGGTGGATAGCAAATAAATACGTTGCATATCTGTTTCCTGTAAGATGACGCGATTCTACGCGCGATAGCGCTTCTGGTGCCAGACCCACGCGGTGCGAATGATCTCGTCGAGGTTTGTATACCTGGGTCTCCATCCCAGCTCGTCCATAGCCTTGGTGGAACTGGCTACCAGTACCGCTGGATCGCCCGGACGGCGAGGGTGAATCTCGGCCGGAACAGGGTGGCCGGTGACGCGCCGAACCGATTCGATAACCTCCCGCACGCTGAATCCCTTGCCGTTACCAAGGTTATAGATGAGAGGCGCCGGCTTGCCCTTGCCGGCAGCCAGGGCCTCCAGCGCCAGCAGGTGAGCGTCGGCCAGGTCCGCGACATGAATGTAATCGCGAATGCAGGTGCCATCCGGCGTCGGATAGTCGTCTCCGTATATGCGAATTGAGGCGCGCCGGCCCAGAGCCACGTCGAGGATCAGCGGGATCAGGTGCGTCTCCGGCTCATGCGACTCGCCGCGCACGATGCCCTCGGCGCCCTCGGCCGCGCCGGCCACATTGAAGTAACGCAGCGAGGCGTACTCGAACCCATGAATGCGATGGAGCCAGGTGAGCATCTCCTCCACAAGGAGCTTGGACTGGCCGTAGGCATTGGTCGGCGCAAGGCGCGCATCTTCTTGAATCGGAACGGCTTCCGGCTCACCATAAACGGCCGCGGTTGAGGAAAAAACCAGCCGCCGCGGGCCGCAGGCGAGCATCGCCTCCAGCAGCGAAAGCGTCGCGGCGGTGTTGTTGCGGAAGTAGATCTCCGGCTTCTGCATGGATTCGCCGGCTTCGATGAGCGCGGCAAAATGAAGAACCGCATCAAACGGCTCATGAGCCTCGCGGGCGGCGGTAAAAATCCGCTCCAGGTGGATGCGGTCGCTCAGCTCCCCCTCGACGAGTTCCACGCCCGGCGGCAACAGTTCACGGCGGCCATGGCTCAGGTTGTCGTATGCAAGTACTTGATGCCCTTTTTCTTTCAACAGTCCCGTAACGGTACTACCGATATACCCTGCACCGCCGGTAACCAAGATCTTCATAAAAAGGCTGTCCTTTCCGAGACAGTTTGGGTTACTTTGAGTCTACAGGAACAGTGTCTGCCAGGCGTGGAGAGCTCGCCTGGTGTCTGCTGTCGAACTCCCGTGCGGAAGCGATCCCTTGGATGATGGAGTATTTCGCGATGGGGAGTCAGGAACTTCCGATGCGGTTCTTTTCAAGTCTTCGCATTCGAAGAAGGCAAAGGCTTGATTTTTGGCGGTTGCTTTGGCTATCGGCTGGAGGAACGGAATGGCAGCAGGCGGGCCACTAGAGCATTTGGAAAGTGGGTTTGGCAGAGCAGAGGCGCATCGCGAGGATCCCTTGCGCGATGATGGGACGCCTTTGTGGGGTGGGTCCATCACTGGTTACTCTGCAGAAACCTGGGGTGAACATATAAGATATATTTTTCCTCCTTCCGTTCGGAATCTCAACTCCCGACGGGCCAGTGGGCCAGACGTGCCGCCTTTGATTCGGAGAAGGCAGATGATGCGGGACGGCCAGAAAAGAGGGCTTCTAAGGGCGCATCGCAATTCAAGCGTCTTACGATCCAGAGGAAATGCTCTCCGCGCGCCCCGGCAGTCATGCACAGCGCTGAAAGTGCGCATGATGGGTCCATGGAGGATATTGGCTGTTGTGCCTGCCGTTGCCTGTGAGGAAATGGGTTCTGCGCCGCTCATGGCGGCCGGATGTGAGGATTGAAACATGTCAACGAGATATTCCCCAGGACAGACCAACTTCGGCCTCCTGCCCGAGCCGGAGGGAAGGTGGGCGTCCTTTGCGATCAGCTCGACGGTCAATATGGCCATTCTTGTCACTCTCATCGCCACCGGGATGATGGCCAAGCACGTGATCCAGCAGCACTTTGAGATGACGGAACTGATTGCTCCCAGCACGCCTCCTCCTCCGGAGCACATCAAGCAGCCGCCGCCACCGCGGTTACCTCCACCGCCCGAGCAGCCAAAATTGGAGCTTCAATCCCGCCAGATTAACCTTCCCAAACCGAAGCCGGCGCCGAAACCTGTTCAGATGGAAGCCAAGCTGAATGTTCCGGCGATGCAGGCCAAGCCGGAACGGATTACGCTGGCGCCACAGCCGAAAGCCGCGCTTAGCGCCGCCATGCCGGCACAGAACGACCGGGTCAAGGCAAGAGTAGGCGAGGTGCATCTGGGCGAGACCTTCGGTGTGACGCCCAATCCCAACGCCGCACGCCCGGCGACCGTGGCAGCCATTGGCAATCCGTACGGCGGCATGAGAGGTCCGGCCGTTGCGCCGTATGGCAAGGTGGGATCGGCAGGTATTGGCAATGGAACCAGGGTTGGTTCCAACTCCGGCGTGGTTGGCCGGGTAGCGTCGGCAGGCATTCCGGGCGAAGCCGGCAGGACGAATTCAGGTTCGAATTACGGAAGAGTTGCGTCGGCCGGGATTCCTGCCGCTACCGCGGTTGCGGCCGTTCCCCGGCAGGTTTCGTCCCCGGTCTCAACCGATCTTGAAGTGCTTTCCAAACCGCCCGTACGGTACACGGCAGAGGCGAGGCAACTGAGGATTCAGGGCGACGTGATTCTGCGCGTGACATTCCTGGCATCGGGCCAGGTGGTGGTTGATGGCGTGGTGCACAGGCTGGGTCACGGACTCGATGAAGAGGCGCGCCGCGTGGCGCAGCAGATTCGTTTCCGTCCGGCAACGCGCGACGGCCGTCCGGTCAGTGTCACGACGACAATTACGATTACCTTTCAATTGGCGTAGCATCAAGATTGTCAATTCCAAGTGGCCTTGGCTCAGCCGTGGCGCGCCGAAGGGTGTGATCGCGGAGACAAAAGCCGGTAAGTATTTCACCAGGAGTCGCACATGACGTTTCGGAAGATCCTCTTTGCCCTGCTGATCCTCAGCCTCGGCGTCGGCTTGGCATATGCAAAGAAGCAACCTAAGTACGAGCAAGCCCGCCAGCTTACCCCAGAGCAGACATCCCTGGTCCAGAGGGCGATCGCGCAGGAAAAGATCCTGATCAAGAACATCCAGCAGCGCACGCCGCTTGTAGAGACCTATATTCAGGACACCCGGCCGGATGCAAAGCTTTACGAGGTTCCTATCGCGGACCACTACATGCTCAGCCGCGTCGACTTCGGCAAGACCTTCTTCGACAAGGTTTATACGCCGAAGCAGGTGGCGAGGCACGGATTCTTCAAAGGCTCGATGGATGCCATTACGGGGTTGACCAAGGCGCTCCATCTCGATACGCAGTTCACCTACTCCGACACCGGGTTTATGGAGATGATGTTCATCGACCCCACCGGCTTTGATCAGCAGCACTACGTCTTCAGCTTTGTGCGGCGTGAGTTTCTCGGCTCGGTGCGCACCTGGGTCTTCGACGTGCATCCCCGGCCGGAGATCAAGGGAATGGGCCGCTTTTATGGGCGCATCTGGATTGAGGATCAGGGCGGCAATGTGGTGCGATTCAACGGCACCTATACCGGCCCCACGGATCCGGATTCCTCCAAGCATTATTTCCACTTTGACAGTTGGCGCATGAACCTGCAGCCCGGTATCTGGCTGCCGGTGGCCGTCTACGTGGAAGAGACGCAGCGCACCGAGACCGACAAGAGCGTGGGCCTGAAGGCGCAGACCCACTTCTGGGGCTATTCGCTCAAGCTGCCCACGCGCGACAGCGAAAGCGTGAGCGTTACCGTGGACAATGCCGTGGACAAGAGCGACGACTCGCAGGATGTGAGCCCGCTGCAGGCCTCGCGCATGTGGATCACGCAGGCTGAGAATAACGTCATCGACCGACTGGTCGAGGCCGGCCTGGTTGCGCCTGTTACACCCGGCGGCTACGAGGACAAAGTACTCGGCCAGATCGTCATCAACCTGGTGGTGCCGAACAACCTGGCCTTCACCGATCAGATCCATTGCCGCATTCTGCTCACCGATACGCTTGAAGCCACCACCGTGGGCAACACCATCCTTATCAGCAAGGGGCTGCTCGACACGCTGCCCAATGAAGAATCGATCGCCTCGGTGATCGCCATGGAACTGGCGCACATCGCCATGGGCCATCACATCGACACGCGCTACGCGTTTAACGATCGCCTGATGTTCCCGGACACAGCCACCTTCCAGCGCATCGACATGAACCATTCGGAGCTGGACAACACGACGGCCGCCAAGCGGGCGATGCAGTATCTCGATAACTCCATGTACAAGGACAGGCTGGCCAGCGCCGGCCTCTATTACAAGCAGCTTTCCGAGCGAGCCAAGGAGTTGAAGGCCCTGAATTCGCCCCGCCTGGGCGATTCGCTGCTTCAGTCAGATGGCACGCCGTGGCTGGCCGCTCTGATGCACCAGGCGCCCGCAATCAATTGGGACGATCTGACGCAGACCGCGGCCCTGCCGCTGGGAAGCTGGCTCAAAACCGATCCATGGGATGATACCATGCACATGCTCAACGTACGGCGCTACGCGCCCATAAACGTCCGCGAGAAGATGCCTTTCGAGGTCACGCCGATCTTCTTCAAGCTGCAGCGCTACGAGGTGGCGGCCGCAGCGCCGCCCGCCGCAGCGCCGGCAGGCGGCGTCCAGCCGGCTGCGGCGCCCGACAATGCTCCGCCGGCGCAGCCGCCGAACGGTCCTGCTCCGCAAGCCAATCTGCATCAGGGGACTGCCGAAAACCCGCAGTCATAATACAATTTCTTCGAGTCCGGGCGCAGTCTGTTTCACCTCTGATGTGCGCTTCGCCCGGGCTTCGATCGTGAGTCCGATTGGCTTTTGAGCGCCCTTCGAGAACTCACAGAAAACGGATTTTTCTTGTGTCCATGAGACGTTTGATCCATGCATGTTTCCTGATGGCGCTCTTGCTGGCGGCAATCGTCGCCTCTCACGCGCAGACCGCGCCCTCGGCTTCGTCGCCCTCGTTTAACGTGTACGCCGGAGGGTTATTTTCGGCCTTCCAGCCCGACTACATGAATACAGGAGCTGCACAGACAAGCCCCAATCGCCTCTATGGCTTCGGCGCTTACGCGGACATGCATTTCAGCCGCTGGGTGCAGATCGAGGCCGAGGCCCGCTGGCTGCACTTCAACCAGTACCAGTCGGTCGACCAGAACACCTATTCGATCGGCCCGCGTATTCCCGTGCTGACCTTTCACAAGCTCACGCCCTATGGCAAGTTCATGGTTGGCATCGGCAATGGCTCGTTTCTTTCATCGAACGCCCTGGTGCTCACCTTCGGCGGGGGCGTGGACTACCGGCTGAGCCGGAAGCTCACTCTCCGCGCCTTCGACTTCGAGTACCAGCGATGGAGTGTGGAACCCACCACGGTCTGGCCCTATGGCGCCAGCGCCGGCTTGAGCTACAGGGTGTTCTAGCCGCATGATGCCGGGCCGGATGGGAGGGTGGCGTCGGCCTTCTGACCGGTTGCAGCGCGGCTCTCACGCGCCATGATTGATGTGTCCGCGTTGAACCTGGATAAGGCAAGCCAGCGCCGGTCAAACGCCTCGCGCATCCACATCATCTCTGCGTGCGATACTCACCATAACGATCATCTCCAAACTTCCATGATCTGGTCTCTGCTTTTTCTCGGCAACATGATTGTTCTGGGCATTCCCTCGGCTCTGCTCTTCATTCCGTGGTGCTGGCTCACGGGCGACGTGCTGCCGCTCTACAAGGCCACGCGCTTCATGCTCTCATCGAGTTGTCGTATCGCCGGCGTGCGCTTCCGGCCCGAGGGCCTCAACCGCGTCCCACGCGACCGCGCCTGTATCTTCATGTCGAACCACATCTCCAATCTCGATCCGCCGGCGCTTGTCTCGCTGATTCCCGGCCGCACCTCGGCCTTCATGAAGCGCGCGCTGATGAATCTGCCTGTTCTCGGCACCGGCTTCCGCATGGGGGAGTTCATTGCTGTCGACCGCACCGGCAGCCGCGCCGACGCGCAGCGCAGTGTTGCCGATGCGCAGCGGGTGCTTGCGAAAGGCGTTCACATCACCACGTTTGTCGAAGGCACGCGCTCGCCCGACGGCCGCATGCTACCCTTCAAGAAAGGCCCGTTTTTTCTCGCCATGGCCTCCGGGGCGCCCTGTATTCCGGTTTCGATCTACGGTACTGAGACAATTCTGGGTAAAGGCAGCAGGCGCATCCGCCCAGGCGAGGCGCACGTCATCTTCCACGATCCCGTCGACCCGGCTAATTACGCAACCCGCGAAGAGCTGATGCAGGCCGTTCGCGCGGCCATCGCCAGCGGCCTGCCGGAGTGGATGCGCAGTTAGTCGCATCAATGCCATACTCACCATGAACCCTCGCACACACGCCGCATGATCGTATCGCTCTTTGTTTTCGTCGTTATCGCAGCCCTCGCCTTGCCCGCGGCGCTGGTGCTGATTCCTTTCACGCTTCTGAGCGGTAACGTCAGGCCGCTTTACGCAACCGGTCTCTGGATCGTCCGCGTCGGCATCCGCGTGGCAGGCATCCGTGTGTGCATCGAGGGCCTGGAAAAGGTTCCGCCGGGCCGCGCGTGCATCTTCATGGCCAACCACGTCTCAAACCTCGATGCGCCTGCGCTTATTGCCAATCTTCCCGGCCGCACCTCGGTCTTCCTCAAGCGCTCGCTCATGAAGCTGCCTATTCTTGGCTATGCGTTCAAGCTCGGCGGGTTCATCCCCGTCGCCCGCGGCGGCGACGCGAAAAGCGCGCGGCTCGCCGTCGCCGAGGGCCTGCGCATTCTCTCCGACGGTTTGCACATCACCACATTTGTCGAGGGCAGGCGATCGCCCGACGCGCGACTGCTGGCCTTCAAAAAGGGTCCGTTTTATCTCGCCAAAAACTCGGGCGCGCCCTGCATTCCCGTCTCCATTTACGGAACGGAGCAGATTCTTCCGCGGGGCAGCTCGCGCATTCATCCTGGCACGGCGCACATCGTCTTTCATTTGCCGCTCGATCCGGCAAGCTACGCCACACGCGAGGAGCTATCCGCGGCCGTACGCGCCGCCATCGCCTCCGCCCTGCCCGAGCAGATGCGGGGATGAAGCTGCTGTTACGGCTGAACCTCGGCGTTGTACCCATCGCCGAGCAGCCTGTTGCGCCAGCGGATGGCTTCATCCTGGCTTGTGAAGGGCCCGATGCGCACGTGGATCAGCCCATCAACGGGATCGCGCGCGGCTGTCACCGAGTAGCCGTGCCGGCGCAGCGCCGTTGACAGCGCGGCGGCGTCCTCTGGATTCGACACAGCGGCAATCTGCACCCGCCACTGCGTCTGGGAGGGCAAGGCCGCATGAACGCTGGACGTTGCTCCAGTCTGTGCTGCCGGCGCCGGGTAGCTCGCGCCCGGCAGCGCGGGCCGCACCTGGGTTGAGCCGCCTGCGGTCGCAGTTCCCGGAGCCGTTCCGCCTGGAGCATTGGCGACCGGCCCCGTCTGCGCTCCCGCCGGATTCGTGGCGGCGGCATCGCCGGGCGTAGTTGGTGAGGTGGCCGTCCCGGCATCGCCGGGGAGCAGCGGCGGCGCGGGTGCTGTCTCCGCCGCCGAAGGCTTGGGAATCGCGGCGCTGCCCTGCAGCGGTTCCTGATCGGGAGCAGCGGTCGACGCTTTTGCCTCCACAGCGCGCGCTGCGCCGCGATGCCCCATCGCATAGCCCAGCCCGAAACAGAACCCGCAAAGCAATACGAGTCCGAAGAAGAGTCCAAACAGCGCTCCGGTTCCGAGGGTCAACTCGGTGTCGCGCCGCAGTCGCTCAGTCTTATATTCGTCGTCGAAGTATCCCCGCATAGAAAGCTGATCACCTGCGGCCGGCAGCAAAAGGCCACAGTTACAAGCTACAGCTCCGAGCTACCGGCCACAAGCTATTGGTCGCTCTTCTCCATCTTGACCGCGCCCGTCAGCTTGTTCAACAGCGTCATCATCTCCAGCGGCAGCGGGAAGACAATTGTCGTGTTCTTCTCCACGCCGATATCGGCCAGGGTCTGGAGATAGCGCAACTGCAGCGCCATGGGCTGCGTGGCCATCAACGCTGAAGCGTCAACGAGTTTTTGCGCGGCGTTGAACTCACCCTCGGCGTGGATGATCTTCGAGCGTTTTTCTCGTTCCGCCTCGGCCTGCTTGGCCATGGCGCGCAGCATCGACTCCGGCAGGTCGACCTGCTTGACCTCGACCGAGACGACTTTCACTCCGAATGGCTCCGTGCGCTGGTCGATGATGGTTTGAATGCGCAGATTGAGCTTGTCGCGATGGCTCAGCAGCTCATCCAGTTCCACCTCGCCCAGCACCGAGCGCAGGGTGGTCTGCGCCAGTTGCGAGGTCTGGTAGACGTAGTTTGACACCTTGATCGCCGCCGCGTTCGGGTCCACCACGTAGAGCGTCACCACCGCGTTCACCTTGAGGGTGACGTTGTCGCGGGTGATGATGTCCTGAGGCGGAACTTCCAGGACTTCCTGGCGCAGCGAGATGCGCACCATCTGGTCGATGGGCCGGAAGACCAGAATGATGCCCGGCCCTTTGGCGGTGGCCAGAGCCCGGCCCAGCCGGAAGATGACGCCGCGCTCGTACTCGCGGAGGATCTTGATCGAGTTCAGAAGGTAGAGAACAACAATCGCAATGACAACCAGGATGGGCAGTGAAAGATCACCAATCGGCATGGGACATTCCTTTCCACTCAGCAGGGATTGTACTCCAATGCGGCTCTGCCGCACCGGACGGATCACACCATGCTCACCCCTGTAGGGATCTGCTGATCTCAGATCCCTGCCCCTTGATCCCTGTCTCCTCAGGCTCCACCCTGAGCCGCAACTGGTTGTGGCCTACCACGCGCAGCGTCGCGCCGGCGGCCACGGGCGCGCTGCTCTCCGCGCTCCAGATCTCGCCCTCCACGAGCACGTGCCCACGCGGGGCCAGAGCTTCCATCGCCGTCGCCGTTGTACCCACCAAGGCATCGGCTCCGGTTCGCGCCTTGCGCCTGCGCGCCCGCACGGCCAGCCGCACCAGAAACCATGTGATCCCGCCAAAGGCCACGCTCACGCTGAGCGCGACCCAGGGGCTTACACGCAACTGCGGAACGGGGGCGGCCACCAGCGTCAGGGTGCCGAAGGTCAGGCACACAATTCCCGCGATGGCCAGCGCGCCGTGTCCGCCCACCTTGGCCTCGAGAATCAGCAGCACCATGGCGCCCACGAGCAACATCACGGCGGTATAGCGAATCGGCAGCAGATTCAACGCGAAGATCGCCAGCAGCACCATCAACGTGCCCAGCGCGCCCGGCACAATCGTTCCCGGCGAATTGAATTCGAGATAGATCAGCAGCGCCCCGCCCACCAGGAACAGCAGCGCGATGTTGGGATCGACGAGCCAGCCCAGCAGTTCATCGCGCAGCGTAGGCTCGATCAGCACGATGCGGGCGCCGGCCACGTGCAGTGTCGTGGTTGATCCGTCCATGCGCGTCACCGTGCGTCCATCGAGCGCCCTCAGCAGGTCGGCGTCGCTGTTGGCGATCAGATCGATCAGGCGCTCATGGAGCGCCTCCTCGGCCGTATAGGAGTGCGACGACTTCTCAGCCGCCTGCGCCGCGTCCGCATTCCGCCCGCGCTTGGTCACGTAGGAGCGCATGAAGGCCTCTGCGTCGTTCTCCACCTTCTGCATCTCGATGTCGCCGGGCTTGCCCATCTCGAAGACTACATGCGCGGCTCCGGCCTCAGTGCCCGGAGCCATGGCCGCCACATCGGCCGACTCCAGAATAAAAAAACCCGCCGAGCCGGCGCGCGCGCCCGACGGCGCCACGTAAACAATCACCGGAACGTGCGAGCGAAGAATGGCGCCTACCATCTCGCGCATCGAGTCCAGCAGGCCGCCGGGCGTGTTCATCTCGATCAGCAGCGCGTCGGCTCCATCGGAGTTGGCCCGCGCCAGGGCCCTTGTCAGTTCGTCGGCGCTCACCGGCTGAATGGTGTCGTCCAAAACCAGCTTGTCGACAACCGGCTGCTGTGCCGGCGTGGATTGGGCGGCCCGCGCCTGCGCGCAAATGCTCACGCCCAGAACGATCCACAGTCCCGCCGCAATCAGCCCGGCTCCGGTCCAATTCCTTTGCATCGCCTGTCTCATGGCTTGCCTCTTTGCTGGCCGAACTGCCGACTTTCTGCCTATCCCGCCTCGCTCGCTGCCGTGTTCCTTCACTTCTGCCCCATCTTCGACTGAATCTGCTTGAGAACGTCCTGCGCTGCCCGGTTCGCCGGATCGAGCTTCAGCGCGTCCCCTGCTTCGGCGTTGGCTGTGGCCAGATTGCCGGCCGCAAGATCCAGTTGCGCCAGCACAAGGTACGCATTGGCCGTTGGTTTCAGCTTCAACGACGCCTCTGCCTCCTTGCGGGCTTCAAGGCTGTCGCCGCTCGATTCGCGCACCTCGGCCAGGCCGGCGCGCGCCTCGGCGCTCTGCCCATCCGCGAACACTGCCTCGTGATACAGCCTTTCCGCCTCGAGCAGCAGTCCGCGATCGAGGAACCCCTTCGCCTGTGCGCACAGCGCCTGCGCCCGCTGAGACGGATCAAGAGCCGTCAGACGCTGGGCGTTCATCTCATCCATCATCGCGGCTGCCTGCTTGAACGCCGACGCGTCGAAGGTTCGCACAATCCGTTCCAGCGGATCGGCAGCGGCCTCGGTGTCGGCTGCGAGATCGGCAGCAGGCGCGCCGGATCCCGATTTTGAGCCTTGGGAAGCAGGTGGGTTGGCCGCATGACCGCCTGCCTTTGCCTTCCATGCCGCCAGCAGCGCCTGCGCCTCGCCGTCAGCGGGGCGTAGTTTCAGGCATTGCGCCATCTCGGCTATAGCTCCCTGTACATTCCCGTGACGCCGCAGGCTCACCGCCAGGTTGAAGTGGTAATCCGCCTCATTCGGATCGGCTGCGGCCGCCTGAATAAACAGCGAGGTGCCGTCCTTTCCCTGCCGGCTTACGGCCACACCCTCGTTGTTTACCACCTCGGCCAGCGGCAGTACCCGCGCTACATCGGAAAATGCCTGCTGGGCCTGCGCGTAATCGCCCGAGAACAGCAGCGAAAGCCCGCGATAGAATCCGGCCTCCAGGCCGTCGGCCCCGCTCCGATCCACCTTGGCAAAGGCCGTAGCCGCCTCTTCATACTGCTGCTGGTTGTAGTCCTCGCGGCCCAGCGCCATCCACGCCGGACTGAACCCGGGGCTCAACTTTACCGCCTGTTGCAGGTGACGCAGGCGCTCGGCCTGGTCCGGCTCCGTGACGCCGCGGATGTACTGCTCAAACGCATCCACCCGGATCTGCCGGCCCGCAGCCACAAACGTCGCCTCGGCCACGCCGAACGTGGGATCGAGCTGCCGCGTCAGCTTCCACGCCAAAGAGCTGAAGATGCCCATCATGTCGCGCATCTGGCCCTGCGCCGTCACTGCCGGCAACATGCGCAGGTTCGGCACATCCACCAGCGATGCCTCTGCGGTCAAACTCGTTCCGTCCACGGTGTAGCTGCCCACGACAATCGAGTCCGCGTCGAGCGTCTGCGCCAGTTTGATCGCGCTGGCCCTCGAAGGCTGAAATCCCTGAGGCAGGCCCAGATGATCCAGCGCGTACATGCGGTCGGCGCGGCTCGTCGGCTCAAATCCTGCCGAAGCGAAGCGCATCGTCAAGATCTCCGCCGCCGCCTCGCGCATCCACTCAAGGTTCGGCTGCCCGGTCCGGTTGTCGAAGGGCAGCACCAGCAACACGCGCTCCCGGCCGGCTTCCTGAGCCGAGGAAGATCGCGTAACGTTGCCCCCGGCATCTGCCTGTCCACGCGCCACGCCGCCCAATAACAGAAGGCAAACCACCACCAGCGCGCCCCTCATAGCCGTTTGGCCTGCCGCGCGCCATCGCATTTGCAATGTCTGATTCACAAGAGAAAATTATAGGCGGAATGGCGTTTCCCGGTGCGCCGTGCCGAGCAGCTACGCCCGCGCAGCCCTCCGAAGGCCTTTGGAGATCTTCGATTTCACCGGTATCATCGCAGCAGGGCCTCTCGATCCAACTCGCCTGTTCGCGCTCCAGCGATCCGCACGGCGCCACGGAGAGCCGGGCACACAACCACGATGGAAGCTCATGTCCAAACCGTCACCATGCTGTTGCTGGTAGCCGTTGTGGTGGCTCTGCTGACCCGGCGCCTCCGGCTGCCTTACAGTGTTGGCCTGGTGGCGGCCGGCATCGCTCTGGCGGCAGTTCCATTCGCGCCCAGAGTTGTCCTCACGAGGGATCTGCTCTTC
>JABEBX010017408.1_pt1 | contig 18337 bp, 18 predicted proteins | sample 7245971 | NCBI WGS metagenome assembly JABEBX01 (sample SAMN14506365, study PRJNA622280) | hot springs metagenome | biome: hot spring [ENVO:00000051]|acidic hot spring [ENVO:00002120]; feature: spring [ENVO:00000027]|sediment [ENVO:00002007]; material: sediment environment [ENVO:01001048]... | reverse complement strand
GTCGGCTGGCAATGCGCCGTGCCGCACTTCCGGGGCTGCTCGGGCGAAGACAACCGCGCGCCACGCGCCTATCACTCCGGCGATTTCACCGAGATCGACTGGATACTTCAGAGATTCGCCAAGGCCCGCCCGCGCGCGCCCTTATACGCCGCAGGCGTGTCGCTGGGCGGCAATGCGCTATTGCGCTGGGCGCAAGTGCAGGGCGCGGCGGCCAGCCAGCGAGTGCGCGCCGTGGCGGCCGTCAGCGCCCCGCTCGATCTGGCCGCCGGAGGCCGCGCTATCGCCACCGGCATGAGTTACCAGATCTACACCCGGCTTTTTCTGCGCACCCTCAAGCCCAAGGCCCTGCGCATGATCGCGCGTCACCCCGGGCTGGCCGATCCGCAGCGCGTGCGGCGTGCGCGCAATCTGGGCGAGTTCGACGATGCCTTCACCGCCCCTATCCACGGCTTCCGTGACGCGGCCGATTATTGGGAGCGCGCTTCCAGCAAACCGCATCTGCGCGAGCTTCGCGTCCCCACCCTTATTCTCAACGCCCGCAACGACCCCTTCCAGCCCGCCGCCGTGCTACCCGTCGCCAGCGCCGTCTCAGATTGGGTGCGGCTTGAGCAGCCCGCCCACGGCGGCCATGTCGGCTTTGCTCAAGGCAGCCTGCCCGGGCATCTCGACTGGCTGCCGCAGCGTCTGCTGCACTTCTTCCAGCACGGAAACTAAGCGATGGACAGCGCCGTACTCCAAGCCATGTCACGCTGGCCCAGCGTGCCACGCTGCACCGGCTGGCTGGCCCTCGACCAGCGCGGCCAATGGTGGATGCGCAATCACGCTGGCGCCACCACCTGGCCTCGCGATGCACAGGGGCGACTGGACAAAACCGACGCCGGCCCCGTCCTGCATGCGGGCCTGGCCGCTTTCATCGGCCGCAACTACACCGTCGATGCCACCGGCGCGTGGTACTTTCAGAACGGCCCGCAGCGGGTCGATGTCAGCTTGGAAGCCGCGCCGTGGATCATCCGCCTGCATCACGGCGCCCAAGCGGGCGAACCGTGGAGCACGCATACCGACCAGGCTTGCAAGGTCGAATCCCTCTGGCTGGATGATCGGGGTCAGGTGTGGCTGCGCACCGACCTCGGCCCCGGCCTGCTGCACAGCGCCGACATGGCCCTGCTCGCCGACCATCTCGATGCCCCGGGCACACAACTCTGCCTGCCCAACGCCGCCCCCCTGACCATCGGCCACTTCACCGAGTCGCCTGCTGAGTTCTTCGGTTTCCGGCCCGATCCCCCCTGAAGTTGGCGACAAAAAAGCCCGCAGATCGCGGGCTTTTTGTCACTACGAAGGCGGGGAGCCCCCCCCTTCGACACTTACTTCGACTGAGCCACCATATAGTCCACAGCGGCCTTCACGTCATCATCGCTTGCCGAAGAACCGCCCTTGGGCGGCATCAATACAGGTGGATTCGTACAAGCCCTTGCCGTCCACCTTGGTCGCCGCAACCGGCACCGCGGCACCGCTGCTTGAGCCCGCCGGCGTTGTCGCTGCAGCAGAAGCCGCAGGCGCCGCAGCGGCTGTGGTCATCGAGGCCGCATTCTGCTGTGCCGCAGCCTGACTGCTGGCCGCCACTGCGGCAGAGCCCACCGGAGCAACCCGCGCATCCACCTCAGCCGTCGCCAGCGCCTCCGAACCCGCCGGTGGCTGGCTGCTGCTGCCGATGTAAAACGCAATCAACAGCAACAAGACGATAGGAACAATGAAGCCGACGCCCATCACCATCAGAATCTTGCGCAGAGTCGGCGCAAAAGGCAGATCAGACACATCGTCGGAACTGGAAGAAGCGGAATGGGAATTCGAGTGCGGTGCGCTCATAACGGTCGAGTGTAAAAAGTGGAAATCTGAAAAATTGCAGACGACATGATATGCGTTGCTCACGATCCCTCGACGGGGTCAACCCCAACACCGCCCGCCAGAGATCCTGAATTTGATTCGCATCATATTCAGAAACATTCTGTAGTGCGACATACCGTCGCCCCCTGTCGACCGAACCTCAAGTCAAATTCAAGTCAAATCTGCAGGCAGCCAAAGCAGAAGCCCTCCTGACATTACGTCCGCGACAGCCCCCGAACAGGTTAAGATGTTGCGTTGCACGGAAGTCACAACGCACCTTCCGCCTGCGCCCGTAGCTCAGTGGATAGAGTATTGGCCTCCGAAGCCAAGGGTCGCTGGTTCGATCCCAGCCGGGCGCACCAAGAAAACAAAAGAAAAACAGGAACTTAAAGAACAGGCCCACACTAACGCCGTGGGCTTTTTTGTGCCAAAAACGCCCGTTTGTGGGAACGCATTCCCACTCAATTCCCAGTGAGCTTGCCCGCCTCATCGCTGCGCCGGTATCTGGGCTCCTCCAGCACCGGCGTCTTGAGCCACTTGCACACCGTGGTGCGCGACAAACTCGTCAGCCGCACGATCTCCCGAACAGACTTCTTCTCGCGAAAATACATCCGCTTGACTTTGCCAATCATGGCCATGGTGATCACTCCTTCTCCCCTGCTCAAAAAAAAGGCAGGGTAGGTTGAACACCCGGGTCAAATTTGGATCGGCACTATCACTGTAGGTGGGTCAATTTTCGGTCGGCGTCAACACAGCCAATTGCCCATCGAGCACTGGCATGCCTGGATCGGTGACGTCACCATCGCCGACGCTATCCTCGACCGTTTCATGCAGCAGCACCACCGCTTCACCCTGACCGGCGACTCGTTGCGCCAGGCTCCGAAACCGCCCAAAATGGAGGAAAAAGCCGACTAATCGTGACCGACCAACCTAAACTGTTAGCGCGCAACACCTCATGCTGCATGACCGGTCACGTTCGACCGAAATCGTCGGTCACGTTCGCCGAAATACGCACTCTGCGTCGCACAGTCGGTTGAAGACCATCACACGGATCGCGTGCTCGACTTGCTTTCCCAGTTCCTTCGTTACTGTTTGATGCGGCCGCAAGAGGAGGATCATCTTGATTTCGGGGTTGGACGATGCATGGGCGCGCAGCCCGATTAGACGTTCAAGCGGTCCTGTCGTGGTGCGGCTCCAGTTGCGAACAGTCCAGTCGTGTTCGCTTTTCCGGATCGAACTGACGCAGAACCCTGAGGATTGAGGGCGCACCACCCGGCAGGCAGTGCATCGGCGGCACCACTCACGACTGGTTAAGGAACAAAGACGCCGCCGTGGGGATCCATCGTCAAGCTGATATGGCCTGCGGCGTCCAGATCGTTGACGCGGGTGTTGGCCGCCCTCCCAATGAGTCTGTGGGTCGCACCGCGGATTCCGCGACCCAGTCTCACAGATTCCAAAGTGTCCTGCCCTTGGCGAAGCTCGGACGGGGTTGGCGGAGTTGAAGGGTTGCAGTACAAACTTTTCATGCGATGCTGATACGAAAGAACGAATCCTGAACCCCATCCAACAAGACAACCCGAACCTGATCGGCAAAACTTGGGCCGAAATCCAAGCAATTGAAGCGCAGTCCAGCCGCGATGACTACGACCCACAGACCGACTGGGCCTCACTCGTTCAGGCTGCCAAGGTGCGGCAGGCCCAGTCGGACGCACAGTTCGCGGCGAATCCGTCGCAGACCCTCCCCGCATCCGACGGCTTGGCCGTCGTCATCGCCCGCCTCGAAGTACTGACGCGTCAGGCGAACGCACACTAATGTGCGCGAACTGCGTTGGGATTACGAGTCGATAGACTGCCGCAGAGCGGCAGTTCGACGCCTCTAATGCTGCTCCGCAGAATGATTTGCCGCGGGTGCGGCATATCTTTTGTAGAACCAGCGCTTGCCCAATTCCACCAGAGACAGATAGACCGCGAGCAACACGGCCAGAAGGCCGAAGAACTCCAGCGGCAGCGGCACGAATCCCAGGCCGCTGGCGACCGGCGAGAACGGAAGCAGCATCGCCAATGCGACCACGCCGAGCGACAGCCAAGTGAGCCAGGGGTGCGGATGGCTGCGCAGCGGATTGCGGCGGGTGCGGATGACGAAGATCACCAGGACCTGGGTGGCGATGGACTCGACGAACCAGCCGGTGTGGAACAGGGTCTCGTCGGCCTTGAGCAATGTCATCAGCAAGTAAAAAGTCAGCAAGTCGAACAGCGAGCTGATGGGGCCGATGGTCAGCATGAAGTTGCGGATGAAGGTCATGTCCCAGCGCCGCGGACGCACCAGATCCTCTTCGTCCACGTTGTCCAGCGGCAGCGGCAGTTCTGAAAAGTCGTATAGCAGGTTGTTGAGCAGAATCTGCAGCGGCAGCATGGGAAGAAAAGGCAGGATGAGCGCCGCTGCCACCATGCTGAACATATTGCCGAAGTTGGAGCTAGTGGCCATCATGATGTACTTCATCACATTGCCGAAGGTGCGACGACCTTCGAGAATGCCGGCATGCAAGACGCCGAGGTCGTTTTCCAGCAGGATCATGGCAGCGGCCTGCTTGGCCACGTCTACCGCGCTGTCCACCGAGATCCCGATATCGGCCGTATGCAGCGAGGGCGCATCGTTGATGCCATCGCCCAAATAGCCGACGACGTGGCCGCGCGCCTTCAATGCCAGCAGGATGCGGTTTTTCTGCGCCGGATTGGCGCGGCAGAAGAGATTGACGTCGGCCACACGCGCGCGCAGCGCGTCGTCATTCATGGCCGCGATCTCCTTGCCGGTCAGCACGCCGCTGATCGGCACGCTCAACTGCGCGCAGACGTGGCGAGTGACGCGTTCGTTGTCGCCGGTGACGATTTTCACGGCGACGCCGCTGGCCGCCATCGCGGCCAGCGCCTCCCCGGCGCTCGCCTTTGGCGGATCGAGAAACGCCGCAAAACCTGCGAAGATGAGCGCCGACTCGTCCGTGACCACCGCATGCGGATGGTCAGGCGGCATGCCGCGCCAGGCGATGGCCAGCACGCGAAATCCCTCCTCGCCCAGGCTGTCGAAAAGCGCCGTGACGCGAGCGCGGGCCGCTGCGTCGAGCGGCGCTGCCGCGCCGTCTTCCTGCTCGTATCGGGTGCACAGGCCGAGAATGTCTTCCGGCGCGCCTTTCACCACCAGAAGACGTCTGCCCTGTCTTTCCACCAGGACGGAAACGCGCCGCCGTTCGAAATCGAACGGCACTTCGTCGAGCTTGTTCCAGCCGGAGGCGTCGATCTCGTCGTGCTGCAGGATGGCGTCGTCGAGCGGGCTTTTCAGGCCGCTCTCGAAATGGCTGTTGAGATAGGCCAGTTCCAGCACGTGCGCGCTGTCGCGGCTCTGCGCATCGATGTGGCGCTCCAGGCGGATTTTCGCCTCGGTCAGGGTGCCGGTCTTGTCGGTACACAGCACGTCCATCGACCCCATGTCCTGCATAGCCGACAGGCGCTTGACGATCACCTTCTTGTCCGCCATGCGCAAAGCGCCGCGCGCCAGCGTCACCGACACGATCATGGGCAGGAGTTCGGGGGTGAGTCCCACCGCCAGGGCCACGGCGAACAGGAAGGATTCGAGCAGCGGACGATGCAGGGCGATGTTGACCAGCAGCACGAACAGCACCATTCCAAAGGTCAGGCGCATGATCAGCAGGCCGAACTGGCGCGTGCCCCGCTCGAACGCGGTTGCCGGCGGCTGTTTTTCCAGGGACGTGGCAATCTGTCCCAGTGCGGTCAGCGGCCCGGTGCGCAGGATGAGCACGCGCGCCGAGCCGCTCACCACGGAACTGCCCATGAACACGGCGTTGGGCGCATCGGCGTCCCAGGTGTGTGCTTCGAGCGTCGGGCCCAGGCGCTTTTCCACCGGATAGGGCTCGCCGGTGAGTTGGGCCTGGTTGACGAAGAAGTCATCGGCCTCCAGCGCCATGCCGTCCGCCGGCACCAGTCTGCCCGCAGAAAGAAGGACGACATCTCCGGGAACCAGCCGGCTCAGCGCAACCTCGCACGGCGTGCCGTCACGCAGCACGGTGGCGACGACCTCGACCTGTGCGGCTAGACGCTGCGCCGCCTGTCCGGCGCGATGTTCCTGGAAAAAATCGAGCGTCACGCTCGCCAGCACGATGAGTCCGATGACACAGGCCCCGGTGGCATCGCCGGTCACCGCGGAAATGCCGCTGGCCGCCAGCAGAATCAGGACGAGCGGGTTGCGCAAACGCGCCAGGAATTCCAGAATGACCAGGCGCTGCCGCTTCGGCCGGATCTGGTTCGGCCCGAACTGATTGAGCCGGGCGGCCGCCTCAGCGCTGCTCAATCCCTGGCCCAAGGAGGCTTGATCGGTCGAGGTCATGTCGAATGGCTTGTGCTGTTTTGCCCAATAGGCGTGCAGCATGCCAGACCATGATGACATTGCAGTCGATCCAGTCGCGAAGCGCCGTTGCGCGTCGATAATGGAATGACGTTTCCCATGCCGAGAGCCGCAATGAGTCAGCACAACCCCCTTCCGATGCTGGGCCATGTTTGCACCAGCCAGCGGCTCGTCGGCTGCTGGGCGCGCGGCATGGTCATGCGGGGCAAGACCGATGGTTTGGATCGCGCTTGGGCCGCCGAGCCGCAGGCCCAGCGCGGGTCGCTTGGCAGACAAGGCGAATCAACGCACCATGCCCGTGCCGCCTAGCCCAGCCGCCGCGCTGATCGACGGCCTGCAGCAAATGTTGCAGACAGCCACCGGCCGACCGGTACGGCGCGTCGAGACGCATATCTCCTGGGTGCTGCTCGATGGCGAGTTTGCTTGGAAAGTCAAGAAACCCGTTCGTCTCGGTTTTCTCGACTTCAGTGCACTCGAGGCGCGGCGCCATGGCTGCGAGGAAGAACTGCGGCTGAACCGCCGACTCGCCCCCGCGATCTACCTGGACGTAGTGCCGATCTATGGCAGTGCGACGGCTCCACGCCTGGGCGGCGACGGCAAGCCCATCGAATACGCGCTGCGTATGAAGCAGTTCGCCGCGGGTGCGCTCTTGAGCGAGAGGCTGGCGGCCGGGAGTCTCGCCACCACCGCCATTGATCGGCTGGCGGCGCGGCTGGCCGCATTTCACGCCGCCGCGCCCGCAGCCACAGGCGAGACGCCCTACGGCGCTCCGGCGGCGATTCTTGCCGCCACGTCGAAAGTCCTGGGGGGGCTGCAAGCGCAGGTCGGCGCCCGCACGGTGGCCGACCTGCACGACTGGTGCGCGGCGCAGGGTCGGCGTCTTCGAGCACGCTTCGTGGCCCGCAAGCGCCGGGGCTGGGTGCGCGAAGGCCATGGCGATCTGCACCTGGACAACCTGGTCACCCCCGGCGAGGAGGTCACGGCGTTCGACTGCGTCGAGTTCGACCCCAGCCTGCGCTGGATCGACGTGCAGAGCGACATCGCCTTCCTGACCATGGACCTGACCGCGCACGGACGCAGCGACCTGGCGTGGCGCTTTCTCGACCGCTGGCTCGAAGCCACTGGCGACCATGCCGGCGTGGCTGTGCTGCGCTACTACGCCGTCTATCGGGCGCTGGTGCGGGCGCTGGTGACGGGGTTGCGCCGCGCCGAGGGTCTGGCCTGCGCCGGGCCGGATTATGTCGGCACGGCGCGGCGGCTGGCCGCGGCGGGTGATGCGCGCCTGCTCATCACCCACGGCCTGTCGGGATCGGGCAAAAGCCATGTGGCGCAGCGACTGCTGGAGGTTGCGGGAGCGATTCGCCTGCGTTCGGACGTCGAGCGCAAGCGGCTTTTCGGCCTGCACCCGCTCGACGCGTCTGCGCCGGTGGCGCATGACATCTATGCCCCGGCAGCGACGCGGCGCACCTATGCGTGCCTGCGTGAATCGGCCGCGGCCGTGCTCGATGCCGGCTACCCGGTGATCGTCGATGCCGCGTTCCTGCGGGCGCGCGAGCGCGACGCGTTTTGCCGCCTGGCAGACCGCAAAGGCGTGCCGTTCACGATCCTGCACTGTCATGCCGACCCCGCCGTGCTGCGCCAGCGCGTGCAGGCTCGCAGCACCCGCCGCGACGATGCCTCGGAAGCCGATCTCGCCGTGCTCGAACGGCAACTCCACGACCACGATGCACTGAGCCCGGACGAAGATCTTGTCTGCATCACGGTCGACACCAACGCGCCTCTGGACGTCGATGCCATCGCGCGACGCTGGAAGGCTGCGCGATGAGCCGGGAGCACGGCCGCCCGAAGCCGGGCGACCCCCTCCCGGAGGGGCAGCTGCGCAGCGCGTAGGGGCTTGGAGTCACAGCGCTCGGCTCTCTGTGGCGGCTCGATGGAGGCAACGGCGATTCCAACCTTGTTGGAATCTTCGGTCCGTCCCCCGGTACCGTCTTGGGCGAATTGCTGCTACATGACTGGGCGAAAACCAAACCCCCTTCCGTCGGCACCTGGCCTCAACACGGGGAGCAAGAGGTATGCCCCGCACGCTCACGGTGCTGTGCAGGACAGTTTTCTCAATCGCCTATGCGGCGATGAATCACCCCTTACCCGCTGCACCAACCCCATCTGCCTCGAGGGCTTTGGACTACGCCATCGCTTCGACCTCGCGCGCTGTGTGGGCGGTCATCACCCGGTAGCCTTCATCGAGAACGTCCAGCATCCGTCGAGGATCTTCAGAACTCAGGGTAATGGCGCCATCGAACGGTTCATTTCGGTCGGCGCGGCAGGCCGACTCCTTAGCTGCTGCAAAGAACCCGGTTTCATCTATGTCACGAAACGTGGCTGCAGACAATGCGCCCAGGCGATGCAGCGTGCTGAAAAGGCCATTGCCGCCACCGATTTAAGCGCTGTTCAGGTTGAGCGCGGCCTGGCATTTCTGGTGAAATTGGGCTTTGAGGTCGTCGAGGTCCGATCAAACACTGAAACAGTGCAGCGTCATGATTCCCCATTTGCGAGAAGTCGAATACCCAGAGCGGGATGCTAGTCATCCCTTAGCACAGTGGTGGAGTCGGATGCGTGGTTTGCTCGATCAAGCACCACATCCATCGCGGTACTAGCGTATCCATGCAGCTGCGCCGTACAAAGTGGCGCGTGTGTGCCCTGCTGCTATATGGCAGGAATTTGGCTGAAGTGAAGAGGTTCATGCAGTCGACGGGTGTGCTGCGCGACATCTTGCAGGCACCTCCTCGCCTTTACGAGAAGGTTTATCGTCCCTATCTTGTGTGCGGGCTGAGCCCTCGGCAAAGCGCCCGTTTGGTTTACAGCCACTACCGACTGGCGTGTGACTATTTGAGCGGGGCACAACGGCGCGCCATCCATTGGCATCAGGGACTGAATCTCTGCAAGGTGGCGGCAGAAGCGCAGCCCTCCACCGCCTGACTTCGCTATGTCGATCAATTCGGGAAAGAAGGCGAATGAAAGCTGGAGTTGCTGGTGACCTGCCCCCTTGGGCAAACGGGTGTACTGTGCCAGCTTCAGTTTGATCGGCCAGAACTCCCATGATCTGGGTTTCGTGATCGGATGCCTACAAGGGCCTAGCCTGCAGACCGAAGAGGGACGCGATCAGATCGCTCGAAAAACGGCCAGATTGTCTGCCATGGCGGAATACCGCAGCGCCGAAAAGCTCAACGCCCCGCCGGGCGGGGTGTTGTGCGACGCCGGGTACATGCAGTCTTCAAACGCGCGGCGCGCGCACATAGGCGCCGCGGCCGGCGTAATGGGCCGCGCTGCCCAGCTCTTGCTCGATACGCATGAGCTGGTTGTATTTTTCCACTCGCTCGCCGCGCGCGGGGGCGCCGGTCTTGAGATAGCCGGTATCGAGCGCCACGGTGAGATCCGCAATGAAACTGTCCACGGTCTCGCCTGAGCGATGCGAAACAAAAGCGCCCCAGCCGTGATCGCGCGCCAGACGGTTGGCAGCGATGGTTTCGGTGAGCGTGCCGATCTGGTTGAGCTTGATGAGCACCGAGTTGGCGATGTTCTCTGCGATGCCGCGGGCGATGATGGCCGGGTTGGTGCAGAAAATATCGTCGCCGACCAGTTCGGTAGTGTCGCCCAGCGCGTGGTTGAGCGCCTTCCATCCGGCCCAGTCGTCTTCGGCCATGCCGTCTTCGAGCAGAACGATGGGGTGGACCTTCACGAGCCGGGCGTAATACTCCACCATTTCCGGTGCCTCCAGGCGACGCTTTTCGGTACGCAGGTTGTAATACCGGCCGTCTTCGAAGAATTCACTGGACGCCGGGTCGATGGCAATCGCTACGTCGGCGCCGGGCCGCAATCCAGCCTTTTCGATGGCCTGTGCGATGAGCTCCAACGGTTGTTCGTTGGACTGAACCTGCGGGGCAAAACCGCCTTCATCGCCCACGCCGACCGACAGCCCCTTGGCTTGCAGAATCGACTGCAGCGCGTGATAGACCTCCGAGCCCCAGCGCACCGCCTCGCGCACGCTGGTTGCGCCCAGCGGCGCGATCATGAATTCCTGAAAATCGGCGCCCTGCCAATGCGCATGCACTCCGCCGTTGAGAATGTTCATGTGCGGCACCGGCAGACGCGTAGCGCCCGGGCCGCCGAGGTACTGATAGAGCGGCAGGTCGCAGGCGGCGGCAGCGGCACGGGCGACCGCCAGTGAAACGCCCAACAGGGCGTTGGCGCCGAGCTTGGCCTTGTTGTCGGTACCGTCCAGCGCCATCATGGCGGCGTCGATCGCCGCCTGCTCGCGGGCGTTGCGGCCGAGGAGTTGCGGCGCAAGCACTTCGTTGACATGGCCAACGGCCTTGAGCACGCCCTTGCCGCCAAAGCGCCTGGCGTCGCCGTCACGCAGTTCCACCGCCTCGCGCGAGCCGGTGGACGCGCCCGAAGGCACGGCAGCGCGCGCCTTGATGCCGCTGGCCAGGGTGCAATCGACCTCGACGGTGGGGTTGCCGCGCGAATCGAGAATTTCACGAGCGGTCAGTGCGGTGATGGTGGTGTTCATGGGCAGAGCTCCAGGGCGTGAGTCGGGTCAGGTTAAGACGGTGTTGTGACAGTCTGAGAAAGCTGCGAGGTTCAGCGGGCCATCCAGGCAGCGGCAGTCAGCTTCCGTGCAGAATGCGCAGCGCATCGTCCAGGCCCGCGCCGTCGCAGTCGAGGGCGGTGATCGCGTTGCATAGCCGCACCGCCTCGGCGAGCGGTCGTTGGTGAATATTGCGCCCGGTGGCGCTGCCCGCTGCGCCGCCTTCGGTCAGTTGCGCATGCAAGCCCCTGAGAAACGCCTCGGCGCCGCGCTCGCCGCCTCCGGCGCAGACCACGCCGGTTCGACCCGCAGCCCGCACCGCTTCGCGCAGTGACTGCGGCCCGGCGCTGGGCGCGTTGACCTTGACAAAGTCGGCGCCCAGACAGGCAGCCAATCCGGCAACGCCGGCGATCAGATGAGCGTCGTGTTCGTCGGTGATGTGCTGCCCCCGGGGGTAGGCCCAGAGGATCGCCAGTAGGCCCTGTTGATGCGCCTCGAACACCGCCTTGGCCGCCTCGGCGAGCATCTCGGCTTCGAATGCGCTGCCGGGGTAGAGGGTATAGCCGATGCCGACGATCTGCAGACCGGCGGTGTCGCGCAGCCTCACCACCTGCTCGATGGTGTGCCACTGGCGACTAAGCGGGTCTGCGCTGCGGGCGGGAACCAGGTGGGTCTTGGCGTTGAGCTTGACCACATAAGGCACATCCCGATAATCGGGCGCATAGCGCGAGATGAGTCCGAGTTGTGTGGCGAATGCGCCGATGCGCGCCCGTGAGGCAATACGGAACAGATGCTCGGGATCGGCATCTTCCACGGCCACATGATCGCCGACGAAGTCGTCGTTGAGATGCTCGACCTTTTGATCGCCCGCCATGAGCATGAGCCGCCCGCTGCCCTGGGTGACGCGGTGCAGATTGGCGAGAAAGCGGGCCCGCTCGGATTCGGGAACATCTGCGGGGACGGCACGGGGTAGGGACATGAAAATCTCCGGATGGGGTTGGGCAGAACAGTGACTCCGCCCGGAAAAAGCAATCCCTGTCGAGCGACGCCAGCAGCGTGCGGCAGATGCCGCGCACCGCATGGCGTGTACTGCGGTGTGAGACAGGCAACAGCCGACGACATACTCCATACTCGCGTACAAGCAATATCAGCACGCGAGTATGGAGAAGCCCATCATTCGGAACTTTGCGGTTCCGAATGATGCGAGGGTTGAGAATTGCGTCAATTCTGAACTTGCTTACTTTTTCCTTGCTGCGGCCTTAGGTTCGCTTCGGGCGTGTGCAGAGGCTTCGGCTGCAGATTGCGCCCTTTTCGCGGAGCTGTGCTTGGGCTCCTGGACGCCCCGCAGCAGGGCTTCAATCTCCACCTCCGCCTGCAGCCAGTCCTCCACCGGATCGCCTTGAAAACCTTGGCGCTCCGCCCGATAAAAAGCGGCTTCGGCAATCATGTGTTGAAGCTGCTCCGCCGAAACGGAAGAACTCTTCTGAGTTTCCATAAAACGGTCTCCTTACAAAATTTCGTCTCTAAAAATGAAACAAAATGTTTGCAATTTATGCAAACGCGCCACTTTATCCACCGAAAATCCACCTCTCAATGGCAATACATCGGCAAAGCGCAAGATAAGTCTGTCCAGAGGAGATGTCTTGATCTGCATCAGCACGGAGGCTAACGCGCGACAAGACCAAGGGTCAGATCAAAAAGCCCTGCAAAGAAATGGGCTCAAAATTCATGGGATGAGAAAAATTGGGGCAGCCCTGCGTTCGTTTTCTAATGAGCATCTCAAATCTTCCGCTGCACAACAGATCTCGGGCATCCTCCCAAAAACTCAGTCATCATCGTCCTCATCCATTTCTCCAACACAGAGGGCGCGCAGCATTTTTTGGGTCACCAGTACCACGCCGTTGCTCGTGCGCCCGCCAGCACCAAGGCGATGGTGCGGCGCACGAGCATGTGCGGCTGCATCTGGCGATCTTGCATGCTCATCGGGCTCAAGGGGCTGTTCTGATTCATGGCAGGTCTCCTGATGCCGAAGCGTTCGCGCGGTAGCGCCGGATCAGCATGTTGGTCGAGCTGTCGTGCGCCATCGCCGCGCCATCGCCTGCGGCCAGTTCGGCGGCGATGCGTGTGGCTAGCACCTTGCCTAGTTCGACACCCCATTGGTCGAAGGAATCGATGTTCCACAACACGCCCTGGGTGAACACGCTGTGCTCATACAGCGCGATCAATGCGCCCAAGGTGAAGGGGGAGAGTACGTCTGCCAGCACGGTATTGCTCGGGCGATTGCCTTCGCATACTCGCTGCGCGATTTGCTCGGAGGGTACGCCTTCATCGCGCAACTCCTGCCCGGATTTGCCAAAGGCCAGCGCCTCGGATTGGGCGAACAGATTGGCCATGAGCAGGTCATGCTGTGCAGCCTGCCCAGTAGTGGTGCGGCAAAAGCCGATGAAATCGCACGGCGCCAGTCGGGTGCCCTGGTGCAGCAATTGAAAAAACGAGTGTTGACCATTGGTTCCGGGTTCGCCCCAGACGATGGGCGAAGTCGGGCGCGGCACCTGCTGCCCGGATGCGGTGACGTGCTTGCCGTTGCTCTCCATCACCAACTGCTGCAGATAGGCGGGCAGACGCCGCAGCGCGTGGCTGTAGGGCAGGACGGCCTGAGTTTCGGCGCCGAGAAAATTGTTGTTCCACACCGCGATCAAACCGTGCAGCACCGGCATGTTGTGATGCAGAGGCGCAGTCTGGAAATGCACGTCCATCGCTCGAAACCCGGCGAGCAGGCGATGGAAGTTGTCGGGGCCGATGGCAACCATGGTGCTCAGACCGATGGCCGAATCCATCGAGTAGCGTCCGCCTACCCAGTCCCACAGGCCAAACAGATGACGGGTGTCGATGCCGAACTCAGCGACCGCCTGCGCCTGGCTCGACACCGCCACGAAGTGGTTGGCCACGGCGCGTTCGTCGCCGAGTTGGGCCACGCACCATTGCCGCGCCGCGCGCGCGTTGGTCAGGGTGTCAAAGGTGCGAAAGCTCTTGGAGCAGACGATGAACAGCGTTTCTTCGGCATGCAGGCCGCGGGTCGCTTCGTGCAGATCCGCAGGGTCGATGTTGGACACAAACCGCATTTGCAGTCCCGCGTGGCTGTCGTGTCGCAGCGCCTCGCAGGCCATGGCCGGGCCGAGGTCGGAGCCGCCGATGCCGATATTGATCACGTTTCGGATGGGCTTGCCGGTATAGCCGCGCCACTGGCCGTTGCGCACCTGCCGGGCAAAGTCGGCCATGCGGTCGAGCAAAGCATGCACTTCGGGCACGACATCCACGCCGTCCGCCACAACCTTCACTCCCTTTGGCGCACGCAAAGCCGTGTGCAGGGCGGCACGCTTTTCGGTGGCATTGACCGGATCGCCGCGGAACATGGCGTCGCGCCGCTCGGGCAAACCACACTGACGGGCCAGATCGCACAGCAGCGCCAGCGTGGCGTCGGTCAGGCGGTTCTTGGAGTAATCGAAATACAGCCCCGCCGCTTCGACATGCATGCGCTCGCCGCGTTGCGGGTCTTGCTCGAACAGTTCGCGCAGATGCAGGCTGGCGATCTGGCGATGGTGCGCGGCGAGCGAGTCCCAGGCGGGTACAGGCGCAGCGCCCGACGGCGTGGCTTGCGTTTCGGTACTCATGCCATCAACCCATCGACGGCGCGCACCTGCTCGTCGAGCGTGGCGAGAAAGCGCGCGGCGTCGGCCCCGGCAACGACGCGGTGGTCACAGGTGAGCGTGAGCCGGGTCAGGCCGTCGCGCGCTGGCGCCGCCACAGCAAGAATGGCCGCGGCACCCAGAGGGACGATGGCGTCGAACTGCTCGACCCCGGCGAACATGCCGAGGTTGGAGAGATAGAAGGTGGCGCCGGAGTAATCGGCCGGAACCAGACGGCGGCGCGCCATCTTCTCGCGCAGCTCTCGCCAGTCTTCGTTCAGCTCGGGCAAGGGGCGGACGGCGTTGCGCAACACCGGGGTGATGAGACCGTCTGCGGTATCGACGGCAATGGCGATGTCGATGGCCTCGCGCCGCGCCAGTCCGCCGGGCGTCCAGCAGGCGTTGAAATCCGGGTGTTTCTGCACGGTCAGCGCGCAGGCGCGCGCCAGCAGCAGGCTGATGGATTGATGCGCCTGCTGCGCGGCGGCATGCAGGGGTTGCAGATCGACCGCCGCGGTGACATGGAAGGTGGGCGTGTGCACGGTGCGCTGCATGTTCTCGGCCATTGCCGCCTTCAGGCTGCTTGGCCGCTCGATGCGATGCACCGGGCCGAGTTGCAGATGGGGCAGTTGCGGCCCTATGGCCGCAGCAAGCACCTGCACGGCGGTGATGCGGCCTTGAGCGTCGGGTTGGAGCAAGGCAGGGTCGATATCCAGCTCGGCAGCCAGTCCGCGGGCGAATGGCGAGACGCCGCCCGCAAAGCGCGCGGCCAGCGCTGCATCGAGCACCGGGCTGGCCGGGGCGGAAGCGGCGTGGGGTTCGGGCTGGGGGGCGGGGGTGGCGGGCTCAGAGGTTGGCGCAGGGGACGGAGCCTCGGGCTGCGGCGCGGCGCGCGGTGGGGTTTGTTGCATCAAAGAGGCCCCGGTCTGCGCCGCTTGCGCAGCGGGTTGTGCAGGACTTTTTGGCGCAGGCGCAGGCGCAGGCGCCGACGCCGCATCGGTGATCCAGGCGATGGTCGATTTCACCGGGATATCGCTATCTACCGGCGCCAGCGGCCCGGACAGCACGCCGTCGGCATAGGCTTCGACATCCATGATGGCTTTGTCCGACTCGACTTCAGCCAGCACATCGCCGCTCTTGACGGGATCGCCCGGCTGCTTGAGCCAGCGCGCGATGCGTCCGGTCTGCATGGTGTCGGACAGGACGGGCATGGTGACGGCGGTCTGGGTCATACGGCGTTCTCCTTGGCGGCCAGACCCAGGAGTTTGCGGGCGGCTGCGGCGATATCTGCGGGTTGAGGAATGGATTGCTCTTCCAGGCGCTTGTTGTAGGGGGTGGGCAGGTCAAGTGCGGCCACACGCATTGGCGCAGCGCGCAGGCTGTCGAAGCACCGTTCGGTGAGCGTGGCGGCGACCTCGGCCCCCGCCCCGGCAAAGCGGCTGTCTTCTTCAGCGATGAGCACATGGCCTGTCTGGCGCACCGAAGCGGCACAGGTGGCCCAGTCGATCGGGCTGAGCGAGCGCAGATCGATGACCTCGGCCTCGATGCCTTCTGCCGCGAGCTGCTCGGCTGCGGTCAGCGCCTGATTGGCCATGCGCGAATAGCTGATGAGGGTGAGATCGCGTCCAGGGCGCCGCACGATCGCGCGGTGCGGCGGCGGGGCCGGTGCGTCTTCACTCACCAGGCCCTGGTCGAAATTAAGCAGCTCGTGTTCGAGCACGATCACGCAGTCGTCAGCGCGGATGGCTTGACGCAGTTGCCAGTAGGCATCTTGCGGCGTGGCCGGGACGACGATGCGCAGTCCGGCGACATTCATCAGCGTGTGTTCCAGCCGCTGCGAATGCTGCGCGGCGAGTTGCCGCGCCACGCCGCCGGGCATGCGGATCGTCAGCGGCATGCGAAACTGCCCGCCGGACATGAACGGAATCTTGGCCGCCATGTTGACGATGGCATCGAGCGCCAGCAGCGCGAAGTTGACGGTCATGATCTCGACCACGGGGCGCATCCCGAGCATCGCCGCCCCCACCCCCAGACCGGTAAAGCTGTTCTCGGAAATCGGGGTGTCAAGCACACGGCGTTCGCCATATTTAGCCTGCAGCCCTTCGGTGACGCGATAGGTGCCGCCGTACAGGCCGACGTCTTCTCCCAAAGTAAATACCGCGTCGTCTGCGGCCATTTCGGCATCAAGCGCGCGATTGAGCGCCTGCCAGTAAGTGAGTGTCTGGGTGGGCATATCAGGCTCCTCAGATCAGGGTGGCGGCGTCAACGCCGCACTGCAGCGCGCGGCGGGCGTCGTCGAATGTGGGCTCGGCAGAGGCGATGGCAAACGCCACCGCATCGTCGATCTCAGCGCGAATTTCGGCCTCGAGTTTGTCCAGCCCAGCCGTGTCGAGATGTCCGCTGCGCACATAACGGTCGCCAAGCGCGGCACAACTGTCCAGCCCGAGGCTTTGCAGCAGGGCATCGTCGGGGCAGTGGGCCTTGAGTTCGCGCAGTTCGGCGCCAATGGGGTCTTGCGCGGTGTAGGCGGCCACCTCGACGGCCGGGCGGTAGCTGCCCGGATCGGCCATCGAATGCCCCCGATAGCGATAGGTTTCAAGTTCCAGCAACTGCGGCCCCTGCACGGCGCGAATCTGCGCGAGCATGGCACTGGCGTGGCCATGCACCCCTTCTGCTTCCATGCCGTTGGCGCGCAACGCCGGAATGCCGTAGGCGCAGGCGCGCTTGTGCACCTCGGTGATAGCCGAGTGGCGATGGATTTCGGTGCCGATCTGGTAATGGTTGTTCTCACAGACAAACAGCACCGGCAGCTTCCACAGCGCGGCCATGTTGAGCGACTCGTGAAATGTGCCCTGGTTGACCGCACCATCCCCGAAAAAGCAGATCACCGCCTCGGGCAAACCGCGCAGTTGCACGGCATAAGCCGCGCCGATGGCGATCGGATAGGTCTCGCCCACAATGGCATAGCCCCCAAGAAAGCGGCGCTGGGCATCGGACAGATGCATCGATCCGCCCAAACCGCCCGAGCAGCCCGTGCGCCGCCCGAACAGCTCGGCGACGATGGCGCGCATGGGCACGCCGCGCGCCAGCGCATGCACATGCTCGCGATAAGTGCTCACCACATAATCACCCGGCTCGGCGGCGGTGAGCACCCCGACCGCCACCGCCTCCTCACCGGGGTAAAGATGCAGAAAACCGCCGATATTGCCCTTCGCATATTCTTGCGCCAAGCGTTCTTCAAGGCGGCGGGCGCGCAGCATATCGCGCAGAAAGTGCAGATGCAGATCTCGATTCATGGTGAAACCTTTCGCAATGACAGCGGCGGCATTCAAACGGCAGGCCGCGCCGCGCCACCCCCGGGCACACCAAGTTCGTCCAGCGCCTGCCGGATCGGCGTGAGGTACATCAGCGCCGGGCCGCCATGCATCAGCACGGCCATGAAACCTGCCGACATCACCTCGTCACGGCTCGCGCCAGCCTCCAGCGCCACATTGATGAGATCCTTCATCCGCTTGTCCAGGGCGGGCCCGCCCTCCGCCTTTTGCATGAAATTGGAAAAGGCGCGGGTTTCGGTCGGATAGTCCTTGTTGAGATAAGTCATCAAGGAGGTGATTTCTTCGAGTTTCTGATGAGTGGTCATGGCAGTTTTCAAGTCGAGGTAAAGCGGGGTCAGAGATCGATCACATCGCCTTGTTTCGGGCGTTGTACCCGGGTGTTTTTGAGCCGTGCGGCAAACGCGTCCATGCTGTCCGGATCGCCGTGAACCAG
>JABEBX010000576.1_pt1 | contig 18367 bp, 17 predicted proteins | sample 7245971 | NCBI WGS metagenome assembly JABEBX01 (sample SAMN14506365, study PRJNA622280) | hot springs metagenome | biome: hot spring [ENVO:00000051]|acidic hot spring [ENVO:00002120]; feature: spring [ENVO:00000027]|sediment [ENVO:00002007]; material: sediment environment [ENVO:01001048]... | reverse complement strand
TCGGTGACTTGATGCTGCAGCTGGATGGATATGCACAATCCTCCCGCGAAACAGATGCAGAACGATTATCGCTTTTTAATGTGCTGATGGATGTCCTTGCAGTTCGTCGCGACCGAGAATCGCCTCGCACGGAAGATTTACTGCAACAAATATGTGCAGCCCTACCGAGCAAAAGTAAGATGATCGAAATGGCCAGCTACTGGATTAGCGACGCAGTAGGAGAAACGCTGAACTTGGAATATCAGACAGGAATTCCTGTTTCAGAGTTAAGCATTCAGAAGAATTTAGATGAGCCCTTCTGGAAAGCTTTGAACGAGGGCCAACCTCTAATTCAATCCATAGATGATCCTCAGATACCAGCTTGTATCAGTGCATTATCGGATCAGGTAAAGGAAATTGGTGTTTTCCCCTTTGGCGCAGAAGACTTGCGCGGTGTAGGAATGATTGGCGTCCGCGAGAAGGGATATTTCCACAAAGTGGGATTTGCCTATTTCGATGCCTTTGCCCATCTGGGGGAGTTGGTTTTTCTCCTGCGCAACCAGTTTTTACGCGATCCGCTGACTGCATTACCCAATCGCCTCCTATTCATGGATCTTCTGGAAAATGCCCGGAACCAAACCCTGCGCATGGAGCGCCTTTTGGGGGTGGCCATTCTTGACCTGGACGGCTTCAAGCAGGTGAATGACCGCCTCGGGCATGGTGCCGGCGATCAGTTGCTGCAGGCCATGGTCCAAAGATTACAGACCCAGCTCAGAGTAGGCGATACGCTGGCACGCTTGGGGGGCGATGAGTTCGCATTATTGTTGCCCGGGCTGGAACGTCTGGATGATCTTGAGGGTCTCTGCGAACGTTTACTCATGGCCGTCCGTGCACCACTGGTGATAGAGGGCGAATCGGTCAGTGTTTCCGGCAGCCTGGGTGTTACGCTTTATCCACTGGATGACTGTGATGCCAGCACCCTGATGCGCCATGCGGATATGACCCTCTATGCAGCCAAGGACGCTGGTCGGGACCAATTTCAGCTATATAACTTGATCTTCGATGAGGCCATGCAGACGGAAGTGGATGCACGTCTCCTATTAGAGACGGCGCTGCGGGAAAAGCACTTATGCCTGCATTATCAGCCTATCATATCCACTTCCGGGCAGGTCCTGGGCGTGGAAGCACTTCTCCGTCTTCAGCACCCGAAGAGGGGGCTATTGCCCCCTGCCGCATTTTTCTCTGCCCTGGATCACGCACGTCTGGCCCGTCCTGTTGGATGCTTTGTTCTGGACGCGGCGTTGCATCAGGCGGTCCGTTGGCAAGAAGCGGGACTGTCGCTCCGCGTTTCGGTGAATATCAGTACGCGCCATTTACTGGATGGCCGTTTCCTGGAAGATGTGCAGGCCGCATTGGCGAAGTACCCCAGCGTGAATCCCGGTCAAATCGAAATCGAAATCACCGAGTCGGCCTCCATTCATGATCTGGCCGGCGCACAAAACCTCTTGCTCGCCTGCCAGCGTCTGGGCTTACGCGTTGCCTTGGACGACTTTGGCACGGGCAACGCTTCCTTGACCTGCCTGCAACAACTTTCTGCCGATACCATCAAGATTGATCAGAGCTTTGTGCGCGATGTGATAGAGGATCCCAAGGACCTCGCCATTGTAACGGCCATCATTACCGCTAGCCGTATGCTGGGTATGGAAGTGGTTGCAGAGGGCGTAGAAACTGCAGAACATGCCGAGCTGTTAATCAAAACAGGATGTAATTATATGCAAGGTTACTTCTTTTCTCGGCCATTACCGGCGGAGGATATCCCTTCCTGGATCGCTCATTTCAGCCTTGCGCCACTACCGACAGACAGCTTGCCACCTTTGGATATTCTCTCCCCCATCCTGGAGGGACACATTCTGCGCGTACAAAAAGCGTTAAGGGTATTGCGCCAGGAAAATCCTCTTCCCGCACGTTTGCTCGAAGACGATGCTGAAGCGCATTGCCATCTGGGGTTGTGGTTGCGCGGGGAAGGAGAGCAAGCTTTTGGGGGGGCTCCATCCTTTGCCCGGCTACGCATTCGCCACAAACGGCTCTATGAACTAGCTCGCGCGGCTAAAGCGCTTCTGGATGCCGGTGATACAGATGGAGCCCTGGAACAGGGAAAACAGCTGGAAATGGAAAACCACCTGCTGATATCCGAGTTACTCAGCATGATGAATGACAACCAACAGTCAAGGTGGCCCAGTCATGTGTGAAGGTCAGTGCTTGAACTGTCTACACGGTGCCAAAGAGAGCGGTTACCTGGCAGAAAATTCAGGGCACCTCAATTCCAAGAATTTTCTGATGGAACCTCCGTCTTACTGCAGAGTAACGAACTACAAGAACGCACCTAAACTCCAATCGATCCTAAAGTTCACCGCTGAGGCGTTTACAGGCCTGCTTCAGGCGCATGGTGTACAGATCAGTATGGACGGTCATGGCCGCGCCCTGGATAACATCTTCGTGGAGCGGCTTTGGCGCAGTGTGAAGTACGAGGATATTTACCTGCGGGGCTATGGCTATGTACCAGAACTGATGGTTGGGCTGACTGCCTACTTTGAGTTTTACAATAATCGCCGCCCGCATTAGTCCCTCGGCTATCTGACACTAGATCAGGTATACCTGACAGGGCAAGGGGGCGGGCCTGCATTGTGGACCGCTATCCAAAAGTCGCAGCATGACCATTACTCAGGGACGATTTGGGGCAGCGCCATTCTGCTGCAATGTTAGAAACCAGACTAGCTTAAACTCTCGCTCTTTTTGTCTTGACTCATGGGTCCACCATAGTAATGCCGAATGAAATGGGAAGGTGTTCGCGGTACCCTACTGCTGCTTCGCTCTGTAGTATATTAGATAAAACTTGCAATTTCGTGGAGATGTCCTAACCTATGGCTTGGCCAATTGGTGTTGCTCAACGGCTTTTTTATCGCTAGCGCGTGGCTAGTCATACCTTTTCGTAGGTTGGTCTTGTGTTCATCACCCATGCATTGTGATGGGCAAGCCTCCACATTGATTCAGTACGCTCTCGAGCTAGGGATCGGGGAGTTGGGCACTGTTTGCAACTATTATATGAAAGGACTGCTTCACCCAAATGCAACAGACAAGAAATATAGCTCAGCAAAACCTTGACAACTTCCTTAGTCCCGCCATTCAGAGTAAATCACAAAAGTGCCTAAACAAGATCATTGGAGAATCTACTGCTTGGGTTAAGGTTCTAAATGATGTGACTGCATTATCCCACGCTCCGTCGACCGTTACAGTGCTTCTCAATGGTGAAACGGGCACAGGAAAGGAAGTTATTGCCCGAGCTCTCCATGAGACATCTGACCGTTCCGGTTGTTTGTTTATTCCCATCAACTGCGCCGCCATTCCGACGGATCTGCTGGAGTCAGTGTTATTTGGGCATGAAAAAGGTGCTTTTACAGGGGCCTACGCTAAAAGCCTTGGAAAGTTTGAACAAGCTGAAGGTGGAACTATCTTGCTGGATGAAATTGGTGAGATGCCTCTTCCGCTCCAGGCCAAGCTTTTGCGGGTTCTTCAGGAAAAACAGGTAGACAGAATTGGGGGGCGGGAACCCGTCAGGGTGAATGTTCGAATCATTGCTGCCACACATCGTGACCTTCAAAAAAAAGTGATTCAACGTGAGTTCCGTGAGGACTTGTATTATCGGTTGAATGTCTACCCCATAGAGCTTCCGCCGTTACGTGCACGCGGGGATGATGTTCCCTTGCTGGTAGCGTTCGCTGTTGAGAAACTGGTAAAACGCGGATATCCAGAAGTGCGTTTCGCATCTGATGCGATGGATGCGCTTAAACGTTATGCTTGGCCAGGCAATGTGCGCGAGTTGATGAATCTGGTTGAACGAATGGCGGTCCAATGTGCTCTTGATCACCGAGAGAAAATCGCTGCAACCGACCTGCCTTCCCATTTTTTGGATGTAGCAAACGTTGTGACTGCCCAAGCTTCTTTTCATGTGCAACACGCCGGGCATTTGCCAGATGGAAAAACACTTCCGGAACATCTGATTGATATTGAGCGCGGCATCATTCGTGGCGTGATGCGTGATGTCGAGGGCAACGTTTCCCGTGCTGCGCGATTATTGGGCATGCCTAGAAGTACGCTGTTATCGCGCATGCAGTCACTTTCGCTGGCAAAGTCTGTTAACCATCTTGAAAAATAACAAAAATATAATGGCACGATAATTGCCTTTATTTGAAGGTGTGATAGATTCGAGGGGGATGATCAATTGCTGCAAGAAGTCACTTATTTCGGGAAAGCTCTCGCATTGCGCAACGCTCAGTTGGACGTGTTGACCAGTAACCTAGCTAATGCCTCTACTCCAGGATATAAGGCTAAAGATCTTGATTTTCGAGAGGCATTCGCACAAGCGTTGCACACATCTGGCAACCAATTAGGTAGTCTGTCTCATTATATCCAATATGAACGCGGGAACTCTGTTGGGCTTGATGGAAATTCAGTGAGTCCACAACAAGCCATGATACAGGTCACACGCACAGCTCTGGATAGTGAGGCAGACGAATCTTTTGCGGCAGGGGCTGCGCAAAACATGATTGACGCCATCAATACGTCAACGGTCTACTAAGGAAGGAGGTAGTATGTCTATCATTAATGCTCTTACTGTTGCCGGTGCTGGAATGTCTGCTCAGAACCAAAGGTTGGCGACGGTCGTGAGTAACCTGGCTAACGTTGATAGTGTTACATCAAGCACTGGTGCTCCGTACAAAGCCCGCCACGTGATTTTTGCGGCTGTACCACTGCGAAGCGTTTCTGGTGGTGTCCCCTTGGAGAGTGTGCGTGTAGTTGGGGTCGTGCAGAGTAATGCACCTGCTCCTTTGCGATATGAGCCGGGTAATCCTCTGGCTAATAAGGAAGGGTATGTAAAAACATCGAATGTAAACCCAATCGAGAGCATGGTTGACATGCTTTCCGCCTCACGCGCTTATCAAGACAATGTCACAGCAGCAAATTTATTGAAAAGTGTTGCTGTAAAAACTTTAACCCTTTAATTCTCATAGATGGGAGGATTTGTATGTCTATTACTTCAGTTTTAAATAGCGCCCAGCCAATTTCACAATCAGTTCCAGCAAGTACGGTGAGCACTGGCGTTTCCACAAGCACGTCTGCATCCGGCGCATCAGCATCTGGTCAAATGTTGACTGAACAAGATTTCCTCACTCTGCTTGTCACTCAACTACAGAACCAGGACCCCACCCAACCCGCCAGCGATACGCAGCTAGCCGAAGAAATGGCGGGTTTCACTACAGCGAATGGTATGTCTAGTGCGGACACTTTGCTACAGCAAATAAGTACAGATATGAGCAGCCTAAATTCCGCATTGGGTATCGGGGGGTCAGGATCAACGACGCCTTCTGCGTCATCCTCTTCGGCATCTACCAGCAGTGGAACCGTCACCGCCTGACAGGAGAACAAAATCATGGGATATAATACGGCTGTTAGCGGATTGGATGCCGCACAAACCGATCTCAATACCATTGGTAACAATATTGCTAATGTGAATACTGTGGGTTTCAAAGAATCAGATGCTCAATTTGGGGATCTATATGCTGCATCTTTGGCAGGAGCTGCGGGATCAAGCACAACTCCGGGTATTGGCGTTTCCACAGTTGATCTTTCTCAAAATTTCACTCAAGGAAATGTCCAGACAACAGGTAATCCATTAGATATGGCTATTAATGGCGGTGGATTTTTTATTGTGAACAATAATGGTACCATGGACTATACCCGTAATGGGCAGTTTCATGTTTCCGCTAATGGTACTTTGGAAACTAATGGTAATTTAGCTGTTCAAGGTTTTCAACCTGTTGCTGGTGGTTCTGGAGGATTCTCCACGACCTTAAGTAAACTGACTATCAATGAATCTGCAATGTCACCGCAAGCTACAACCCAAGCAAGTTTGGTGGCCAACCTTAATGCAAATGACACCCCCATAACTACGGGATTTAGTCCTACTAATTCTTCAAGCTATAATAGTTCCACAACTATGCAGGTTTATGACAGTCTGGGCAATTCGGAGGATGTGACTTTATATTTTGCCCAAGCTTCAGGCACGGGGAGTGCAAATCAGCCTGATCAGTGGAAGGTTTATTATACGGCAGGCAACGGAAGCGGAACCACTGTGGCATCGGGTGCCCTGACTACTTTGACGTTCAGTAACACGGGTCAATTAACTTCTGGTGCAAGTGGTACCATCACAGTGCCTTCGTGGGGAGATGGAGCGGCTTCTGGAAGCATAAGTGTTAACTTGTCCGGAACGACATTGACCAATGCTTCCTTCGCTGTGACATCAGAAAACATTAATGGTTATCCACCAGGTACATACTCCGCAATTTCCGTGCAGAGCAATGGTGTCATTGATGCCAATTATACAAATGGACAGAGTAAATCTATTGGTCAGATGGCACTTGCCAATTTCGCTAATCTACAAGGACTTTCGCCAATAAGTGGGAATCTATGGAGCGCTACGGCGGCAGCCGGAAATCCTCTAGTGAACGCTCCTGGAGTGGCTGGCCTTGGAGTGATTCAGTCTGGTGCTGTGGAGGCATCCAATGTAGGGCTGTCTACACAATTGGTAGACATGATCGTTGCACAACAAGCTTATCAGGCAAATACGAGTACCATTAAGACCGAACAGGCGGATACGCAGTCACTGCTGCAATTGTGAGTCAATGGAAAAGGTTTTAATTAGAGGTTGAATCATGGAAGGAACGCAATATATTGCCATGACGGGCATGCTCGCCGCCTATCGTAGCCTGGATGTCACTGCAAATAATCTGGCGAATTCCAATAGCACCGCATTCAAAGCTGAACGGGCCGCCTATCGTGCCGTGCCTTTTTTTTACCAAGGCTTGCCAAACCGTGTAGACACGGTGGCGCAAAAGAATGGGGTAAATTGGCAGGAGGGGCCGATTCAGCAGACAGGTCGGTCCTTGGATGTTGCCATTAATGGGCCTGGTTTTTTCGTGGTTCAGAATTCAGACGGCACACAAGCATATACTCGAGATGGTAATCTTGATATCACCAATCAGGGCATGCTAGTCAATGGTAATGGTCAGGCCATTCTGGGGACCGGAAGGGTGCCAATCTTCGTTCCACCTAATGCCCATGTGAGCATTGCCGCAGATGGTACTGTTTCGGTAGTTCCTGATACGCCAAACGCACAGGCAGATAATGTCGGACAAATTCTTGTGGTAAACCCGAAACCGCAATCGTTGCAACTAGCGGGATCTAGTGTCTTCGTTCCGGCAAATGGGGCTGCAATTAACTTTAAAGATCAAATCCCTGCCAATCTGATACCCAATGCACTGGAAGGAAGCAATGTAAATTCAGTGTCTAGCATGGTCAATATGATCAGTGATTCACGTTTATTTCAATGGGAAACGCAGGCTGAGCAGATAATAGCCACAGATCAAAAAGATTCCAGTAATATTCCGTCTAACCTTTAATATTCACTAGAGGACAAATATGTTATGTTAGGAGCGCTATCCACCATTCGTACCGGTCTTGAAGCAGATCAGACTGAAATTAACGTCATTGCTAATAATCTGGCAAATGTCAACACCACGGGATTCAAGCGTCAGCGAGCCTTAATGCAGGATTTGCTGTATCAGGAGGTACAACAACCTGGCGCTCTTTCGTCCACACAAACCCGACTGCCCATTGGCTTGCAACTGGGTACGGGAGTGCAGGTAGTGGGCACGCAACCGATCGAAACACAAGGAAGTCTTTCTCAAACTGGTGATAGCCTAGACGTAGCCATTAATGGTAACGGTTTTTTTCAGGTGCTTGAGCCAAATGGTACGATGGCTTATACAAGGGATGGTTCGTTTCAATTAAATCAGAACGGCCAACTGGTGACTGCCAATGGCTATTTGGTCCAACCCCCAATCACCATTCCAGCTAATGCACAATCTGTAACGATAGCTCAGGACGGAACCGTGACCGTACAGTTGCCAGGACAGGCTGCGGCTACTCAGGTAGGTCAGTTGCAGATCGCAACTTTCCAGAATCCCGCAGGGCTGCAGCGACTGGGTGACAATCTGCTGGTGCAGACGGGAGCTTCTGGTGCGCCAGATGTTCAACAGCCAACGATTAATGGAACTGGAGCTGTAATGCAGGGCTATCTTGAATCATCCAACACCAATGTCGTGAATTCCATGGTGGATATGATTACAGCGCAACGTGCTTATCAGTTGGGAACGAACTTGGCGAGCACCGCAGATCAAATGCTGGGTTACTTGGCGAACATCTGATGTTACGCAATTTATGGTTGCTGAATCGAGTCAGGGTGCTTGCATTGCCACCTATGTTCGCTGGTATTCTGCTGGCTGGTTGTGCTCCTGGTATGCCCTTTCATAAAAGCAAGCCATTTGCGCCATTGCCTATGCCGCCAATGTCTATGCCCGGTAAGGCTGCGATACCCGGCCAGCTCTACCAGCGGGATACTTCAGAAAACTGGTATTCGGATCACCAGAACTGGCGGGTAGGGGATCTTGTTACCGTCAATATTCAGGAAAACGCCACAGCCAGTAACGCCATTAATAACACGACTAGTCAAAAAAGTTCCATCGGAGATGCTATCAGTAGCTTTTTTGGGTTACCTTTATCTATCGGGAATGTGGATGGAACCTCAATTTCACCAAACGTTACTGGAACATCCAGCATCAGTAATGCAGGTGCTGGGGCTTCGCAACAAAGTAATACCCTTATCAGTACAATATCGGCGACGGTAACTCAGGTTTTGCCGGATGGAAATTTGGCGATTCTGGGACAGACTCGGCTCAATTCCGGTGCTGGAACGGGAACGGAGTGGATACGTATTGCTGGCATTATTCGTGAGGAGGATATTGTAGACGATACGGTTGCCTCTACAGAAGTCGCAAATGCACGTGTTGAATATAGTGGTACTGGGCAAGGATATGAAGCGGCTCGTATGCCCTGGCTGGCCCGGTTTTTTCTCAGCCTGTGGCCTTTCTGAGAAACGGGATGAGGATGTGTGACAGGATGACGAAACCGATGCTGGTATTAAGGATAATTGCAGTGATGTTATTTTGCTTTGCGCCGTTGGCAGAGGCGGCCACGGTCCAAAGTTTGTCACGCATCTCCGGAAACCGTTCAAACCGTGTGATTGGGTATGGTCTCGTGGTTGGACTTCCTGGGACAGGTGATCAGACCACCGAAATTCCATATACCACGCAAACCATCACCAATATGTTACGGCATATGGGCGTCAACTTGCCTGCGGGACAGTTTATGCAGCCTAACAATGTCGCAGCGGTCATGGTGACAGGTACCATTCCTCCCGAGGGGCAGCCAGGACAGAAATTCAATGTTACGGTATCAGCCATGGGTAATGCCTCCAGTTTGAGAGGCGGTATACTTCTCATGACGCAATTACATGGTGCTAATGGTCAGGTTTATGCTCAGGCGCAGGGCCCACTGCTTGTAACGGGCGCCTCTGCTCAGGGGGCCACTGCATCCGTGACCATTAATAATCCAGATGTGGGTCGCGTAGCGAGTGGTGGTACAGTTGAACTTGCAATGCCTGCGTCAAAAATGAACACAAATGTCGTGACATTACTGCTTCACCATCCGAATTTCGTTACAGCTGCGCGCATGGTGGAGGCTATTAATCAGGTTTTTCCTGGAAGTGCGGCGGCCCAAGGTTCAGGGGTCATTCAGGTACGCGCACCCTATGATACAAATACGCGCGTAGGGTTTTTAGCTGCGCTGGAACAGATTCCTGTACATCCTCCCAAACCTGAACCTACGGTGGTTATCAACGCGCAAGATGGAACCGTGGTTATGGGTGCAGACATTCAGGTTTCTCCATGTGCCGTCGCGACGGGTAGCCTCTCCGTGAGTGTACGGAATATTCCACAGGTCAGTCAGCCAAACATGTTCGGGCGTGGAGTTACCGTGGCAGTCACTAATACCAAGGTAAAGATCAAATCACATAAGGCGCATCTTGTTATGCTGGATAAAACGGCTTCTCTGGAGGATGTAGTGCGCACACTGAACATCGTGGGTGCCACGCCAGCACAGCTGGCCTCCATTTTGGAGGCGATGAAGGCTGATGGAGCGCTGCATGCACGGCTTAAGGTTATCTAAGGCATGGCCATCATTACGGAAGCGCTGAAGCCCGTGCTTGATTCGCTAGCAACTTCTCAATTAGGCGCGGTTAGCAGATCTGCTCCGCCTAGGAAAGAGGGGGGGGCAGTGACAAGCCAATCATCCAGCGAAAAAAAATCATTATACTTTCAAAAGGAAATGCAGGCTGCGCAAAAATTCGCAGCCATGTTCTTGGATGAGGTATTGCAAGAAACTATGCCTAATATGTTTGGAAGTGCGGTGGGTGCGCAAAGTTATCAGTCTATGTTTATACAATCCTTGGCATCTGATATGACGAAGGCAGGTAGTGGAATCGGACTAATGTCGTTATTGGAAAAAAGTTTGCATATTCCGGCCAGTGCCGTTAAAGCACTGCAGAACCAGCCTGCAATGTTATCATCTGACTCCACAGTATCCGGATTAAGTGGGCGCTCAGCGCCCAACAGTGCGGACGCTCAAGCTTTTGTCAAGACGTTGATGCCACTAGTCACGGAGGCTGGTCACGCACTGGGGGTGGCACCCCGTTTGATTATGGCGCAAATAGCGCTGGAAACGGGTTGGGGGCGTTCTGTGGTGGGCAATAATCTATTTGGAATCAAAGCAACTCCCGGCGCATCCAGTGTACTAGCTGATACACATGAAGCGGACGCTGATGGGCAATTGTGTCCAACTATTGCAGCTTTCCGCGCATTCCCAGATGTTTCTGCCTGCATTCACTACTATGTAGAGTTACTTAAAGCGCAGTATCCCGGAGCTGTAGGAGTTGGAGATAACATGCAGGCGTTTGCACAAGGTTTGGTTCAAGGCCATTACGCCACAGATCCCGATTACGCGCAAAAATTAGTGTCATTAGCTCAGTCGCCTCTTCTGGCAGGAATGCCGTGATGTTGAACCCCTCTCAAAATTTAAGCGGGCTCGTGTTGGTACTGGCAGCACTGCATGCAAGTTCCTGCGTTGCTGCACCAAAACCTTTAAGCTCTCCGACGGCACCACCTAAATCTGCTCACATGGTTCATGGCGTTGAAGGGCGTGTGCTTCCCACAACACAGGGCATCAAGATGGACGCAATGGCGGACATAGAGGCCGGGGAATCCGTGGGGATGGCTGCGAATACCTTTGGACATCAGGAAAGTAGATTAAAGCCTTTGCAGGATGGATTCCCCTCAGGCTCAGCTAAATATGCTCGTGAAAATCTTTATAAGAGAGAGAAACAGTAGTGAAGCTCGTTGTGTCTGTGCACTTTTTAGCAAAATGTGCCGTAATATACTTATGACGGGTGGTCTTGATTTAATGTTTTGGATGTTCTTTACCGGGTGGTCGATATGTCATTGAATAGTATACTCCAAGTAGGGCTGTCCGGTGTTTTGGCCAGCGACAACGCCTTACAGACTGTATCCAACAACATTTCCAATGAAAATACTCCTGGCTATGTCAGCGAGACAACTAATTTCGCCGAAAATCCCTCGATTGTAACCAGCTATGGTAGTTTGGGAGAGGGGGTGAATGTTGCTTCTGTGAGTCGCAACTTCAGCAGTTATGCCCAAACGCAACTGATGAATGCAACATCACTTTCTGCCTCAACCAGCGGACAAAGTCAGACCCTGAATCAGTTGTCCAGTCTGTTCCCGGTGTCTTCCGGGCAAACCGGGTTGACCAGTGCCATATCCAGCTTTTATGCCGCTTTTCAAACCTTGTCCTCAGATCCTACCAGTATACCAGATAGACAAAGCGTGCTTTCACAAGCACAGAGTTTGACTTCGCAATACCAAAATGCCATGAGTATCATTGATGCCACACAAACGGGTCTGGTACAGCAGATGCAGCAGTCAGTCGGCACGATTAACGGATTGTCCAAACAGTTAGCAAGTATCAATCAATCCATCCTCGCCACGCCAAAAGGTTCATCAGTACCCAACAGCCTTTTGGATCAGCAAACAGAGGCACTTGATCAGTTGTCACAGCAAGTTGGGATCAATAGTATAGCGCAAGCTAATGGATCGTTGATTGTTACTACTAAAAGTGGTGCGACGCTGGTAGATGGTTCACAGAGTATGCAACTCGCTGTGCAGACAGGTGGGAGTTATCAACAGTCAGGCCAGGCTGGAATTGTGTATCAGCCCACAGGGCAGTCTCTCACTGAAAGCATTACTGGTGGGGCTTTGGGCGGTGCTCTGACTGCGCAGAATAATGTTAACGAGATACAGTTACAGTACGGTTTATTGGCACAAGGCATCACAGCAATTACAAACACGCAACAGGCAATGGGGGTAAATCTTAATGGGAATTTGGGGTCGCCTATATTCTCTGTACAGGGTCCTCAGGTTTTTCCCGCAAGCAGTAATCAGGGAAATGCAACTATCACGGCACAAGTGACCGATTTGTCATCAGTGCCTCCGACCACTTTTACCCTGGAGTACAACGGGTCACAGTGGGCGGTTATTAATAACAGCTCTGGAACCAGCTCGTCACTAACTGTCACGAGCGGTAATACACTGCAATTTGATGGAATGGCGCTGCAGATTTCAGGCCAGCCAACTGCAGGCGACCATTTTTTGCTTGATCCAGCGGGTTCCATGGCAGCACCCTCAGCAAGTGCATCAATGGGAACATCAGGTTCGCTAACAAATGGATCATCTTTTCAGGTCGTAATGACCAATACCAGCGATATAGCTGCTGCCTTTCCTTATGTTGCCAGCCCAGGAACCTACTCATCAAGCGGCGGGCTGGTTAATAGCAATTCTGGTACCGAGTCCTTATCATCTGGCGCAGTTGTGAGTGCTTCAGGTGCTTTTTCTTCTGGTGCGGCAGTAATCTCTTCTGGTATAACACCGCCGCAAACTTTTGGTTTGACATTTATCAATAATTCGCAATATCAAATAACCACTTCCACTTCTGGTGGGACGGAAGTAGTGGGTTCTGGTACTTGGAATGGTGCTGGATCAACAGCAGTCGTCATTCCTTATCCTGCAGGATCATTGGCATCTGGAGCCGCCATGACCTTTTCCTGGGGCGGAGGCACTCCGGCCTCTGGAGATGCGTTTACCTTCAGCAGTGGGGCTCCTGGCAATAACGCCAATGCGGTGAGTCTGTCTCAGGCCGCAGGACTCCCGGTGCTAACACAAGGTGAATCTGTTAACCAGTTTACTGCGAATATGTCGGATAGTTATGGCAATATGGCCCAGGTTGCACAGCAGAACAATACCTCTGCGCAAGGAACACTTACGCAGGCGCAGACTGCATTATCCAACATTTCTGGCGTTAATCTTAATGAGGAAGCTGCATTAGTCGTGAACTACACCCAAGCCTATGAAGCTGCCAGTTCAATTATCCAGACTCAGAACACCTTATTTCAAAGCCTGTTGCAGTCCATATAGGAGCTTCATACCATGATGGTCTCTCCCATTAGTACTCCAGTCAGTTATGCACTCCCTACTGAAGCCATTCTTCAGGATCAGGCGCAGTTAACCAATCTCGACCAGCAAATGGCCACAGGGCAGGCTGTCAATTCACCCGCTGATAATCCTTCTGCAGCGGCAGGTAGCCTGCAACTCGAACAGCAAATCTCTGCTTTGAACCTGGATGGCAAGACTGCAGGTTTGGCACAATCCAGTCTGGAAGATCTATCCACTACTGTTGGCAGCATCAACACGCTGGTGCAATCCTTGCAACAGACGGCACTGACGGCTTCAAATGGGACGACAAATAGTCAGGACAGGCAAGCCTTGGCAGATTCAGTCAATCAGGATTTGCAGCAACTCCTGCAGTTGGGGAATACACAAACTCCAGCAGGAAACTATCTGTTGTCAGGTAGCCAAAGCAATACACAACCATTCATTAGCAATGGTAGTGGAGTCGCCTATGATGGAGATGCAGGCACCAATATGCTTCAGATCGCTCCAGGTCTCACTGTTCCAACATCGCTGTCAGGGCAATTTCTGCTTATGGACCTTCCTACTGGGAACGGATATGCCTCAGTTTCTGCGAGTGGCAGTAATTCTGGTACAGCTACAGTATCCGTGGGTGGGGTTAGCAATCTTGCGGAAGCGGCAGCCATGGACACAAATAATCAAAGTTATACCTTGGCATTTTCCGGGACTACTTCCGGGGTTTCACACGTTACCTATTCAGTAACCAATGTTTCCGGGTCAGTGGTTGCTAGCGGACTCTACGCATCAGGAGCGACGATTGAAGTTGCTGGCAGTCAATTTACGATTAACGGAAATCCAGCGAATGGAGACTCTTTTTCTATTAACCCCGCAAAAAATCAGAGCCTGTTCCAGACCGTCAGCGATATGGCGAATTTGCTTTCTACCGGAGCTTCTAACGGTCCCGGTGGCGCGCAATTTGACCAAGGGATGAGTAACGTGATTTCCAATCTCAATCAGGGATTGACACGGCTGCTGACAGGGCAGGCCGTCATTGGGAGCTCGCTGGCTCAAATTAATGCGATTTCCAATATCAACCAGACACAGTCGGACAATGATCAGATTGCTCAAAACGGGCTTATTTCAGCCAATCTTCCCGCAGTAGCCACACAGTTTGAGCAAGGCAGCACAGCCTTGCAAGCCGCCTTATCAGCGTTTAGCGCTATGCAAGGCATGAATTTGTTTTCTACACTGAAATTCTGATGAGTCTGAATCTGTTGGAGGGCTGGAAAGGGGTGCTTATATGTTAAAACTTGCAGATGACAACTGGGAGAAGGTTTCCTCCAGGGCATTGTTCCGCATTCTCGAAGAGGCGCAAGTTTCAGAATCGCGCGTGAAAATGTTTATGAATAAACATTATCTCGATTCCCATTTTTTGTCTTCTAAAACATCTGATTCGATTCTGTTTGATTTTCCAGTTGTTCGTGCTGATATGCAGATTCCTCCAATAGGTGAAAATATCACTGTATCCTGGCTGCGTGACAAAGATGGTTACCACTACCGATTTGTTGCAGCATTCCTGGGCACGGTAAGTGATGCCGGAGATGGAATGAAAGCAATAGGCGTGGCTTTTCCTGAAATGCTAGAACGTACTCAAAGAAGACATTCCTGCCGTGTGCATGTCCCCTTGGAGGATGCACAGAACTTTTTTCTATATTGGGGCAACCCACCTCAATGTGAAGCCCACCCTGTTTTTGCTCACGATTTGAGTATATCTGGTGGACGCCTTTCCTTTACAACCCCTTTGGGGTTTTTAGATATTCCTGATCTTGAAAGTGTGGTGGGTCTCACTATGTGTATTGATAATGAAACCTTCAATGTGGAAGGGAGAGTGATTCGAATCGAAAAATCAGGGACGCCCAATGATCATTCGTCAGGTAGGGAGAGGTGGATGCTAGGCTTACATTTCATCAATCGTTTCCACATTTTTCAAGAAACACTTGAGAAATACCTTGTGGAACAGCAGCATAATGGTTTGAGAACGTCTTGATGGTTGCTAGCAACTGGATTTTCAATTATTTAATTATTAGTGCACCCAATGAGTCGGGTGGATTGTATGCCTGTTTTGATGGACAGGTTTTACCCATGGATGATCGCCCAACCTGCGGTATCGACTGGTCTTCTGAGCGTGGTGTTTTCGTGCGCGGCATCCAGCAGGGAGATATCCTTTCCATCACTACAACGGAAGGGACGCGGGAATACAAAGGTGCGTGGTATGACATCCATGATGTATTACTGGGGGAAACGGAGGATATCTATCTGGTCTCAACGTACCATAATGCCATAATTCGCTGGAGTAGGAGCGAAGAGGCGGAGATTGACCGCTGGATATCCGCTGATCAGATAGATTCATGGCATGTCAACTGCCTGGGGAAGGTGCATGGCAAGGTTTGCTTCTCAGCATTTGGGGATTTTCACAGCACCAGGGGTTACAAAAACGCGACGAAGGGACGGGGATTTTTGGCAGAGGTTGACCAGAATCCTCCGCAGATAATCTCTGGAGGCCTTAGCCAACCGCATTCCATCCTAGGTACTTCCGACGGCTATTGGCTATGCAACTCCGAGATGGGTGATGTTCGATATGCGGGGCGAGACGGTGTAATGGATCCAGAAATCGTTTTGGATGGTTATACACGAGGCTTGGCCATTCGCGATGGGGTTCTCTTTGTAGGATTGAGCGCGAGCCGGAATTCATTTGAAGGGGATCCGGTCAGACAGGCTAAGATTGTGGCCATTGATCTTGCTACTAAGCAAGAAATTTCTAGGTTGTCCTTACCATTCAATGAGGTATACGGAATCATAGCGGTGCCAAAGCAGGATTTGTTTTTAAAGCTTGTTGCGCAAATACTGACTGGTGACCGTCTTCGACTTTTGCGACAACGGGATTCTCTGTTAGGCAAATTGGCGGCACATCTGAGTCAATCACCCCGCCCTGAAGAGCGGGGCTTGTAGCGGAGCGCGGTTACAAGTGCCGTTGTGTTTACGGCGTGGTTGGACAGGGGAGTAAAACAGGTCACGAAACTGACGCTGCTGGGTGAGTTCGCTTGTACAGGATTATTCCCAGCTCGGCGAGACAAGGGTGCAATCCCCCGCTATGAGTGTCGTTCACAGGACCTGTTGCGTATTGTCTGAAGGTAACCGTGTTTACTGGAAGACAGTGCGTGCCCCAGGGAAACGTACCGCACGAAAGTGCGCCAGATCATAGGCGTCTGAGGACGGTTTTTTGGAGGTTGGATATGTTCGTCTTTGTGATGGACCAGTATGGCAGGCCCGGACATCCGACACGTCGGATGGACTGGGTGCGCAAGCAGTTGAAGCGCAAAAGAGCAAAGCTCGTCGGCGGCGGCATTTCCGGAAAACCGGCTGTGTTGGTGTTGCGGGAACAATCGTTTAACCGGAACGAAACGGTGAATCGGCAGTTTTTCGTGACGCTGGATACCGGATTCCGAAATATCGGCTACGCAGTGACTGAGTGGTTGGTGAACGGCACACTACGCGTGTTGCTGAAAGGCACGCTCGCTGCGCGCACTCCGGAAATCCGGGGATTGATGGACGAGCGGGCGATGTACCGGAGGACTCGGCGGTATCATCGTCGGGTCAATGTGAAGAAAAAAGGGCAGTCGCCCAAGCACCGGCCGCCGCGTTACGAAAGCCGGGGCAAACGGGATTCGGTGACGCTCAAGCACGGGCTGGAAACGCATCGAAATCTCTATGCCCGGCTCGCGCGACTGGTGCCCTTGCCCAACCATCAGGTTACGCAAGGCTTCGAGAGTGTGTTCTTTGACCTGCGGGCATTGGCGCACGGGAAACCGCGAACTGGCTCCGGTTATCAGGTCTCGCCCCTTGGCAAGGGCACAGGCGAAAAGACCCATCGGTTCGTGGTCCGCCGCGACGGTGGCTGTGTGATTTGTGGAAGCCGGGATCGTTTGCAGGACCATCATCTGCGCAAACGGTCGAAACAGGGCTCCGACCGGGCCAGCAATCGTGTGACGCTGTGCGAGGACTGTCATGCTGACGTGCATGCCGGGCTGATCGCATTGCCCATTACGGACGGTACGCAGTGGCGAGACGCTAGCGCGGTCAATGCCGTCTGCGGAAAACTGCGGAAACAGTCAATGGTGCTCAATATAGTTCCGGTTCCTGTGGTGCAATCCGTGGCCGCCCGTCGCCGTCTTGGACTGGAGAAAACCCATGCGTTGGATGCCGTATCCGTGGCAGCAGCCATGACCGGCGCCGGCAGGGTTGACCAGCAAGACGCGGTGAACCTGGATCTGACGCAATACCGCCGACACCGGCGGGCGCACATTCATGCACAGCGGGATTGCCGGTACTATCTGCCCGGCGTATCCGCACCCGTCGCCCATAACCGCCGGAAACGCTGCGACCAGGGCGATGTGGATTCCCTGGCAGAGTTTCGAAAGAAGCGCCCCGCAGGCGGCGGGCGCTTGACCGTAAAAAAGGCCGTGCGCCTGTATGCACCGAACCGCGCGAAAGCCCCTGCGGTCGGGGGTGACGTGTGGACATGGCGAGGGAAATCGTTTGTTGTGCAAGGCATCAAGAATCGGGGACGTTATCTGCATTCCGCCGAACTGCAACCTTTGGTGGAGAAAACCTACGTTCCCGTTTCCCAGGCGAAACGCTATTTGCGCAATACGGGGATGGTGCCATGCCGTTGATTTATCCACCACAGATAGCATCGACACAAGGAGATGCGGGAATGGGGCAGGCTTCGCCTGCCGCGCTATCCCTCCCCGGCATGAATGCCGGGGTTTCCCGCGCAA
>JABEBX010015908.1_pt1 | contig 18392 bp, 20 predicted proteins | sample 7245971 | NCBI WGS metagenome assembly JABEBX01 (sample SAMN14506365, study PRJNA622280) | hot springs metagenome | biome: hot spring [ENVO:00000051]|acidic hot spring [ENVO:00002120]; feature: spring [ENVO:00000027]|sediment [ENVO:00002007]; material: sediment environment [ENVO:01001048]... | reverse complement strand
AACAAAATACAACAACTATTCATATGAACCGTATAAAGAAAAAAAATCTAAAAAATAATTTTTTTATTAATTTATTTATATTTAATTTTAATTATGATTGATGTCAGGAAAGAATAAAGATTCTATAATAGCACTCATAAAAGTTAGAAGAAATGATTGCAAAGTTACAAATTATGTCAGTACATGTTTTGAAAATGTAACGGTTAAAAGATTGAAAATTATGGAAGATTATACGATGCACTGCATAATATTTAATAAAATAGAGGAATTTGATGAAAAAATGGCACAGTTAGAAAAAGTATCTTTTGACTACATAAGAGTTAGCAAAAATAAAGTATGGTCAGAAGGGAAAACTTGCAGTGCCTGTTATTTTTTTGCTAAATCTGAATGCAATATTCTTGGAAGCAAACCAATAGGAGGAAATACCATCGTATTTAGAATTATGGTACCCAATAAAATTAAATTAAAAGAAATAATACACAATCTGGATAATTCCGGAATGGAATTTCAAATTATTGATTCATATTACACAAATGAAGTTGACTTAACCGAAAGGGAGAAATGTATAATAAATAAGATATTCACTTCAGGTTATTTTGATATTAACAGAAAAACTTCTTTAACCGAACTGGCAGGTTCTATGAATATCTCCACGGCAAGTTTATCGGAAACCATGAGGACTGCTTTGAGAAAAATAATCAAAACTTATATTGATGATAATATTTAATATTACAAATACATGTAAGATGTTATGTAATTATTGGATATAATTAATCGATGATACCAGTTAAGAAGTGAAATATTATATATCGTATTTGACGCAAGTTTGAACACTCTAAAATGAAAAGTTAATCTAAAAGATAATAATTCCAGACAATGGAAATATTATTTGATGATGAAAAATTTGAACCTGATAATTACTTTATTGCCTCAAAGGATCCATATTATATTGGTATTATAATTAATCCATCTTCCAGATACTGGGAGCTGTTTGTTAATTCTAAAGAGGTAATTATAAATAATAATGGTGATAAAAAGGCATTTAAAATTTCATATAGAATTGATGTCGGTGAGAACAGTATTTTCTTTTTAACGCAAACGAACGAATAAAACTCTGTTTTAAATATTTATTTTTAAAGATTTTATATTCCAAAGGCGGCAGGAATAAATCCGTCAACAAAGTTAAGTATTATAACACCGACAAAGAGTACAGCAAATATTTTACTGTTCCAGTAAAAAACCTTGCTCCCGTCAAGTGGCGGGAATGGTATTAAATTGAATAAAGCAAACCACAGATTCAGCCACGCAACCCATGTAAGTATTACATCTCCCGTATAGCCGAGATTTATAAAAGTAACAATTAAAAATGCGATTATTCCTATAAATACATTTGTTGCCGGTCCTGCCACAGCTATCTTCCCCTCACTTTCCTTGTCATAAAGGCCGGCAAACTGGACAGCCCCCGGTGCAGCAAGAATGAATCCGAAGACTGAAGTTATTAATGCAAGGAGTATGCCCACGGGCCAGAGTTTGAAGAATGCCACGGCACCAAGCTTTCTTGCAACGGTTCTGTGTGCCATTTCATGCAAAAGGAAGGCGGTTACGGTAACAGAAAAACCTATCAATACTTCCAGTATCAGAATATGTACAGGTGCAGCCCTCAATCCACCATTTATCATTAAAGTAAAGGCTAAAGTAAGGGCAAGTACCGCTATTATTATATCATTGGATTCGTTATTATATCTTCTATACATCATCTACATCAACTGTCAATATTTTTAAGGGATATTATATTCAGTGCATCAAGCAGTCCTACATTATACTGAATTACAATATCCATAATACTCTGCCCCTTATAGTCTATATCATTATAATTTAAATCCTCTCTATACCTTAATTTATATTCATCTTCAAGTGACCTGTTTATAAAAATGTAAAAATTCCTTGCATTTATTATGTTAGAAGTAACTGAATATACATCCTGAAGTTTAATATCTTCTATGTTCTTTATTCCCGCGTTATACAGCCTGCTCAGTATATTTTTTGAAATTTCATTGTACCTGTAAGGGTCTATATAGGAATACGGTTCATCCGAGTTTAGGAATTCCTTTACGTCTCCTGAAAGATACCCGGGTATAGAATTATATATTTCTGTTTCATCCTTTCCGGATAATAATCCATTGAGCACCGTTTCGCATGATTTTAATACCTGCTGCATTCTATATGAAATGGATATTTTCTCGTCTATTTTCTCTTTTATAGCTTCATTTATGTATTCTGAATATTCTTTAATGATGTGTCTTACTCTATTATAATTAAAAAATTTTAACTCGGCAAAAATATAAAATTTTATATTATTATATGAAATCAAATTGGGATTATTCTCAAAAACATTTAAAACAGAGCTGTAATCCTTCATATTATAATAAATTTTGACGAGCCTCATGAATAATCCTTCAGTCTTGTTATCATAAAATTTTCTGTAAATTAAATCCATTGCTTTCTCCGGCTCTTCATCACTTAAAAGACATTTTAAAAGTCTGTCCAGTATATTTAATTCTTCCGGATGCTCTTCTATAATTTTATTGAGAATTATAGCTTCGTCACTGTACTTTCCATCATTTTCTAACCGGCTTGCCAGCAGTTCACCCTGTGTTACATTTCCTGATTTTTCAAATGACAATATAAGATAGTTTTTAATAATTGTATTTTCCCAGACCTCCGCTGTTAAAAATTCAAATGTCTTTAAATTTTCAAGATTTGTAAAACCTATATTTACTATATTTGTAAATTCTTTTCTATAGTAGTATAGCAATGTTAAATTAAAATAATCGCCGATTTCCAGAAGTTTCTGAACAAGCTCATTATAATTTATTTCATTATATATCAGATTCCGCATGGAAATATTATTTATAACATTTTTATCCCTTATAAATGCCATATTGAAATTTATAAGCGCTTTATAATTATTGTTTATACTCATGTAATAATTGGCCAGCAGAAAATAAGATTTAGAGTCTTTATACCTGAATTTTTCCATGAACTGCATTGCTGCCTGCCTGTTATGTTCATAAAGTATGGAATAATGGGTATTGCCATCAACAGATTTCTCTGTATCCTTAATAATTTTTGCTGAATATTTTAAACGGCATTTATAATTATCACAGTAATACATATTTGTCCTGTTTATAGGAATACTATTTATTTTTAAGCTGTTAATATAATCAATCAGTGATTTATCAGGCATTATCTTATTTTCCTCTAAAAATATTTCAAGGCTGTCAAAAATATCAAAATATTTATTTTGCACTGCCATTTCCAGGTATTCGGCAGGATCTGATTTAAGTATGATTTCTGTCTTTATTCTCAATAAAATAAATTCCGCATTTTTTAAAAATGAAATGGCTGTTTCACTGTCTTTCTTTGCTTCTGCATAATTTTCTTCATGAAATTCTATTAAAGCTCTGAAATATAGATAAAATGGGTCCGGCTCTTCATGGTCTGATAATTCAAGAATATTCCACGCCAATTTATATTGTCCGCTTCTTATAAGTGCGCGTGTCAGTGGATATGTAAAATATGATGAATCACTGTCTATCTCTTCAATCTCTTTGTTTTCAATTTTCTGTATTATATAATTAATTGAATTAAAAATTCCATATCTGGTTCTAAAATGTTTGTATTTTCCTGCACTATCATTGCTTCCCTGCGCCAGGCCCGACATAATATACTGGCATGCTGCAGAATTGCCTGCATTAATATAATTTATGTTTTCTGCAGGCTCACCTTTAATGTAGGAAAGAACAAGCTTTAGCATTGTACTGTCCTTTTCAAATTTTTCCAGTTCTTTAATTCTTTCATCATTTCTTGCATATAAAAACAATGCATCAATAACGTAACCGCTATTAAGAATGGCCGGATTTTCCTTTATAAAATTCATTGCATTGCTTTCTTTTTTTGTATAAATTAGAGAGGCAAAATAATATGTTTTAAAATCATTTATAATGTTTTCTGATTCAACAAATTTAATTACTTCTGAATAATTTTCACTGTTAAACAGATATTCTACAACATCATCGTAATATTTTTTATCATTTAATTTATTTTTAATCATATACATTATAAGTTCATAGAGTTTATCGTCCTCGCCAATTGCCCTGTAATATCTGATTTCAGTTTCCATTATTTTTATATTTTCTCCGTTATGTATTTTATATAATTTTATGTGTTTGCTGGCATCGTCATAGAGGTCCAGCCTCAATTCGGAGTCAATACGGTAAAATTCAAATTTTTCCGGTATATCTCCATTTTTTTCCAGTGAATTTATATTTTTTATAACTGAATAATAATCGCCTATGGTATATTCAATCTCTATAATTTTATTTATTACATTTTTGTTCCTGTTATAATATACATTTCTATATATTTCCAGTGCTTTTTCATAGTCCTCACTTTTACATAGTGCATCTGCGAGCATAGTATCGTAATTATCATCAGGGTCAGAAAATTCTATGACCTTTTTATAATTCCCAAGATGATAAAAGTATTTTTCTATCCTGTTTTTAAGAATTATATCTCTTGGCAGCAGCTCATTGTTTATAAAATTCTGTAATTTATCATTCAAATTTCTTTTCATATAAATGTCTGCAAGCAAATAGAGACATTTTGTATCTTCTGTTATATCATAACACAATGATATTATCTTTTCAATTTTATCAATATCTGCTTCACCTAAATTTCCGAGAATTTCTTCAAATTTATTATAATCAAAACAGTTTTTAAAAAAATCTTCAAAAATTTCATAGTCTATCTTTTTTATAATTGATAAATAGAGAAGTTTTTCCCCACTTTTAAGAGTGTTTATCGCTTTTAAGAATTCATTATATATATTTTTATTTGAAAGTATTTCAGAATTGCGTTTTACAGAGTCAAGAAATTTCTCATAATCGCCGGAATTGTATGCCTGTTCAGACCGGTAAATCATGCATATAATGCTTTCATGATCGATATAATTTAATGCAGAGTATAATTCACTGTCTATTGTGGAATTGATATAGAAACTGTTTATTGTCTGTGCTATTTCATTATTATATTCCTCCTTTATCTGATTCCTTTCCTCAATTATGAAAAGCTTCACTATGTCGGGCAATTGCCTGGCAATAGCTTTTTTGACTATATTTTCAAGTTTCTTTTGTATCTTCCTATGGTCAAATACAAACATTATTTAGTTTAATTTATCTATACTATATTAGTTTGTGGTTTCTTAATTAATGATAAATTTTCTGAATTTACAGTTTAAAAATTTATTAATTCTGTAAGATTTCAGCTTATAAATACTGGACTGCTGTTTATCCACATTTAAAATAAAGGTTATATACAGTCATTTAATAAACGTTAGGAAGTGGTTAATATAAACACTAAAGAAACATGTACCTCCTGCGGCATTGGCCTCGTGGAAGTTGGATATTCGATATTTTTATGCCCCCAATGTGGAGAGGAAATGATTGGACGCTGCAAGCAATGCAGGGAGCATTCTACAAGTTATGAGTGCCCTAAATGTGGTTTTATAGGTCCGTGATATTATGGGCGATGTACTGGTTCAGTTGAGAATACTTCCGGAATCAATCGATGTTGACTTAAAATCACTGGAAAAAGCAATATCTGAAAATATAGAAAAGATCTGCAAGATTAATGAGATAAAAACAGAGGAAATAGGATTTGGTCTCAGTGCACTTTTATATTCAATTATAATACCTGACGAGGAAGGCAAAATTGACGCTGTAGAAAATGCCATATCATCAGTCACCGGTGTCGGCCAGGTTGATACACGTGACGTTTCATTAATTTAATATGAATTTTATTGCTTTTATTCTTTTAATTTTATATACAGTTATTCTTTTTCTTATTTCCCTCGGTTTTATAATAATAGAGGCACACAAATATAAAAGTGAGAGGATAATTAATGATTACAGGCCGCGTACACTTGTAATAGTTCCGGTAAAGGGTAAGGACTTTACACTGGAAAACAATCTGAAATCTATAAAAGATCAGGACTACAGCAATTTCGATATGGTATGCGTCATTGATTCATGTAATGATCCGGCACAGCCTGTTTTAAAAAACCTGGGAATAAATTATTTAATAAGCAGTTATGAATGCTCAAAGTGCAGTGGCAAGGTAAAGGCAATAAGTACTGCAATTGATAAGAATAACGATTATGATGTTTATGTAATAGCAGATTCGGATATTTATGTTAAAAAGAACTGGCTGCTGGAACTTGTTATGCCATTAAAAAACAGTGATGCAGGAATCTCAACAACATTTCCATATTTTGAACCACGGGGCGGATTCTGGTCGCAAATGAAAGAGGTCTGGGGATTTGTCGGCATGGGGCTTATGGAATCAAAGCTTACGAGATTTGGCTGGGGCGGATCTCTGGCATTTAAGAAAGAATTAATAGAGGATAAATTAAATTTTTTCAGCCAGCATGTATCAGATGATACTATTTTAACGAAAATGGCAAAAAATGCAGGTAAAAAAATTTACTATGTTGATTCCATACGCCCGGATATAAATTCACCTGACAGTTTTCCTGTTTTCTTTGAGTGGGCAAACAGACAGACCGCGCTTTCAATATCTGCATCCCCGCAGGTATACAAATACGGCATGCTCTTTTATTCTTCCTATATGTTTCTGTTTGTATCCGCAATAGTTATGGGAATATTTTATAATTTTTTGTTCTTTCTCTTCCTCATTCCGGCAATTATTTATATATACAATATGCTTGCAAGACTCAAAAAAATTAAGGCTGTAAATATTATAGCAGCTATAATACTTCCAATAATTTATATTACAAATCTAATAATAGCGAAGAGAATGAAGACAATAACATGGCGCGGCAGTAATTATGATATAGCGGATAAAAAGTTATTATAATTACTTATAATATTGTATAATGAAAACACCACAGTTATTTGGCACAAATGGAATCAGGGGTATTCCAAACCAGGATTTAACAGCAGAATTTGCAATGGATATAAGTAAGGGAATAGCAACGTTTTTCAATGCAGATAAAATTGCCATAGCAAAGGATACAAGAATAAGCGGCGATATGTTTCTGCTTGTCGCCTCTTCATCTATATTATCAACAGGTGCCGATGCAATATATTTGGGCATTCTTCCAACTCCGGGGCTGCAGTATTACTGCAAAACAAACCACATACCGGGAATAATGATAACTGCATCACACAACCCGCCGGAATATAACGGAATAAAAGCCATAGACGCCGATGGTACTGAAATTGATGAGGAAAAAGAAGTAGCTATAGAGGAAATAATAAAAAATAAAAAATTCAAACTGGCAAAATGGAGTGAAATTGGGAACTATTCTTTTGACAGCACAGCAATAGATCTTTATATAAATAGTATAAAATCTATGATAAATACTGAAGAGATTAAAAAGCACAGATTCAGTGTTGTCATAGACACGGGTAATGGTGCATCATATTATACAAGCCCAAAAATTTTATCGGATCTTGACTGCCATATAGTTGCATTAAATGCAAATCCAGATGGTAAATTTTCTTCAAGAAATTCCGAACCAAAACCTGAAAATCTTCAGGACCTTATAAATGTTATGAAATCGGGAAAATTCGATATTGGAATAGCCCATGACGGTGATGCTGACAGATGTGTATTCATAGATGAAAAGGGCAATTTTATAGACGGGGACAAAAGCCTTGCTCTTATAGTAAAATATACAGCCGGAGACGGTGATGCTGTGGTAACACCGGTCAGCAGCTCGGATGCACTGTCAGATATATGCAGGGAAAATAAATCAAAACTTATACTTACAAGAGTTGGAGCCCCAATAGTTGCCAGGGCAATGATAGAAAATAATGCAACAATAGGCGGCGAGGAAAATGGCGGTGTAATTTATGGAAAGCACCAGTATTGCCGCGATGGTGCCATGACTATGGGTCTTATGCTTGATTTAATGGCGTCACAGAATAAAAAATTATCGGAATTCATAAGTGAAATCCCTGATTATACTATTATCAAAAAATCTGTGCCCAGGAACCATGAATGGGAATATATAAAGAATAAACTCAAAGATGATTTTTCATCAAAGAAGATAGATGAAACTGACGGACTAAAAATCTATGAAGATAATGGATGGGTGCTTATAAGACCATCAGGCACAGAAAAAATTATACGTATCTATTCTGAATCAATAAAAAAGGAAGATGCAGAATCTTACGGAAATAAGTATATAGATTTCATAAAAAATTTATAAATTTTTATACATTCCAAAGAATCTTGTTATGGCATTAATGTTGCCGGCTATTCCAAACCATATAAGGAGTATCCCGGTAGCATATATATCAATGCCATATATTCTGAAATGGGCGTATACAAAAATCTGTATAATTATTACTAAAAGTATTAGAACAAGCCTGTCAGCCCTCCCGGCAAGGCCGGAGTAATTTCTTTTTAAGCCAAGTGCCTGTGACTGGGTTCCCATGTAACTTGTTAATAGTATTCCTATAATAGCAAAAAGGCCAAAATAGACATTTCCATAAATGGAAAATGTCATGCCCATTATTATGAATATATCGGAATATCTATCGAATACATGGTCAAGCATGTCACCTTTTTTGGATGATATATTCCTTAATCTTGCCACTTTCCCATCAAGGGCGTCAAAGAGCGATGAAAAAACAATAAAAATGAAAGAACCAATGAGAAAGTACTTTCCAAAATAATACATAAGCCCGCCAATGCCTGCAAATATTAAAGAAATAATCGATATTGTGTTTGGATTCCATCTGGCAAAGAGCTCTGTTATCGGATTTAAGAATTTATCTGCATTTTTCCTGTATGAATCCAGAACCATATGCGGTTATTAATAATTTATTATTAAAGTGTTGTTTTTCCAGTTTTTTTAACCTTGTGCCATACACGTTTTACACCGAATATCTCAAGGAAAAATGTATATATAGCTATTAAAGAGTTGAGGGTCAGGTATACATATATTAATGGAAGATATATTGCATTGCTCCGTTTTTTTATTAGTACAAGTATAAATACGGCCAGATATATAATCAATGATATTATTATAAGTGAAATAAAGTATGTTCTTACCGAATGCACGAACGGATTGTAAATATTTAGTAATGATATATATGTCCATCCAAAAAAGAGTATTCCGGAGAATGTTGGTGCAAGGACAATCATCTGGGCATCAAAATCTGTAAACTTTGAAAATTTCTTCCTTGAATGGAGGAATACCTGGTGATACCCGCGCAGCCATCTGGCACGCTGCTTGAAATATTCAGAATAGGATGCGGGAGTTTCCTGCAAAGCCTTTGCACTTGGAAGGTAGGCAGATTTAAATCTGGCATTTGAAATTCTCATTGAGCTCTCCAGGTCCTCTGTTAAGAATTTCTCATCCCACCCTCCAAGATCTTCTATGACATTTCTTTTAAAATACTGATTTGAACCGGCAACCGGAACAAATAATTTTAGATGTGTCCTTCCTATTAATGAGACCTTTACAAGTATTTCATCTATGACTGCAAGCCTTGTAAAAATATTTTCATTGCGATTTATGTATGAATTATAGCCCTGTATCACATCAACATTGAAATAATTCATTCCATATACGGCGTTTTCCAATGTATTTGGAAGTAATAATGTATCTGCATCATATGTTGCTATTATATCGCCGTGGCTGTGCTTATAACAGAAATTCAGTGCAGATGCCTTGCTTTTTCCATCCGGCCTGTTGAATACTTTAACCCTCTTATCGTGCAATTCATACTCTTTAGCAATATTATATGTATTATCATCTGAATTGTCCACTATAATAAAAAGTTCGAAATTTTTATATGTCTGGTTTAAAATTGATTCTATTGTTCTTGATATAACGTTTTCCTCATTTTTTGCAGGTACAATTATAGATACATATGGACTGTATTTTCCGCCTCCGGTCTTCTGAGATTCCTTCATTTTTGAGAAGTCAATATCATAAGTTGTATAGTTTAGATAACCGTAGAGCAATATGGGGAACTGGTAAACTATGTAAACAAGGCCGATTACAATCAGGGCCAGTCCAATAGCCTGCAATATATTCATTATAAAAGGTTATCATGTATCCATATTTAAATTCTCGTTAAAACTTTACATGATAAATAGTAATGTACTTTACAAATTTTCATGAGCACGAAGGCCACTGAGTCTGCAATGTAGATGAAATGCAAAATTATAAAGAATAAAGGCAGGTTTGTTTGAGTATCGCAGGGATGTGGAAATTGACGCCTGATAAGCCCTCAAAAGAGGCAATGTCGATGAAGCAGGAACCTAAAGTCGCCTGCGACCCGGGATGTCAGAATGCAAACATTGTTTTCTGGCAATGTTTTAATATTTTATTATAATATTAAATTATGGTTCCAAGAGTTATGACCGTTGCCTCTACAGATTCCGGAGGCGGTGCAGGCATAATGGCAGATTTAAAGACATTTACAGCAATGAAAGTATTTGGTACTGCTGTTACAGTGGCACTGACTGCCCAGAACAGTACAGAAGTTAAATCAATATATGAACTGCCTGTGGATTTCATTATAAGCGAATTCGACGCCATAATGGAAGATATTGGTACAGATTCTGCAAAGACCGGTATGCTATACTCTGAAAATATTATAAATACAGTAAGCATTAAATTCTCCGATTATTCAATAAAAAATATTGTCATAGACCCTGTTATGATATCAAAAACAGGTGCAACACTTTTAAAAAAAGATGCAATAGATGCAATGAAGAGAAAATTGATTCCTCTTTCACTGCTTGTAACACCAAATATTCCTGAGGCGGAAGTATTATCGGGCATAAAAATTAAAAATAACGATGATATAAAAAAATCTGCAGAAATTATAAATAAAGAGACAGGTGCCGGCGTTTTGATTAAAGGAGGTCATATGATTTCAAATTTATCAACGGATACACTCCTTTATAATGGAAAATTTTCTGAATATACATCTTTAAGATATGAAACAAAAAACACACATGGCACAGGTGACACGCTTTCTGCAGCAATAGCATCCTATCTTGCAGCAGGGAAAAACCTTACTGCGTCTGTGGAGCTTGCTAAAAATTATATAGACGGAGCTATTGAAAATTCCTTTCCAATGGGGAAGGGTTATGGCGCATTGAATCATTTCTGGGCGATAAAATGACCGGAAAAATATCCAGGGAATTTTTTGAGGAAAACATTATATCAAAAATTGGTAAGGTCAGGGATGATGTTGTGGTACATCCCAGGAATGGTGTTGATGTCGGCATCATAAAGCTTCACGATTCTTATATGGCAGTGACAACTGACCCGCTATCAATAAATATATCATTTGGATTAAAAAGAGCGGCATGGTTTGCTGTTCACATTCTCTTATCCGATATTTACACATCGGGAATTCCGGCACAGTATATGAGCATTGATCTGAATCTCCCTGAAACGTTAAACGATGATGATTTTAGAATATTATGGAATGTAATAGATGAAGAATGCAAAAAGTTTGATATTGAAATAGTAACAGGCCATACAGCAAGATATGCCGGTACATCATTTCCCATGATAGGTGGCATAACACTTTTCGGTACCGGAAACAATTACATAACTACAGAAAATGCCAGGCCCGGCGATTTAATAGTAATGGCAGGCAGCTGCGGAATACAGTCCGCCATCATGCTAATAAATGCTTTCCCTGAATATGTTACAGAGAAACTTGGAAGAGATTTTTTTGCACGGCTTGATTCAAGATTCTATGAAATGTCCTGTGTTAACACTGAAAAACTGGCAATAGCATTTGGTATTGATAAAATTACTTCCATGCATGACGCGACGGAGGGGGGATTACTGAATTCATTGTATGAAATAGGAACAGCCTCGGAAAATGGCATATTAATATATAAGAAACAAATTATAATTGATGATGATATAATTAAAATCTGTAAACTCTTCAACATAAATCCTTTAAGAACAATAAGTGAGGGCGTATTAATATTAACAGTGAAGAATGAATGTGCCGGAGATTTTATAAAAATCTTATCCGGTAATGGAATAAAAAGTTCAATTATAGGAAGCGTTGTAGAAAAGGAAAAGGGCATAAAAATTATTAACGGTGAAAAGGAATGCAATATAATTCCAGAAGATGACCAGATATGGTCTGCAATTAAAAATGGGAAAATGGATGGTTTAAAATGACACTTAAAGGTCTTTATCTGGTTACACCGGATTATAAAAGTGATTCAATATTTGAAATAACAGAAAGAGCACTGAAAACCGGTATAAATATACTTCAATATCGTGATAAAACAAATACATTTAAAACAAAGCTATATGCAGCCAAAAAATTGAAAAAAATGTGTGATGATTATGGTGTTCCATTTATAATAGATGATGACCCTGTTCTAATGGACATTATTGATGCTGATGGAATTCATATAGGAAAAGATGATGTCCCATACGATTATATTAAAAATAAATATCCGGATAAAATTATAGGTGTATCCACATATGGTTCTATAAGCGATGCCATTGAATTTCAAAATAAAGATGCAAGTTATGTGGCTTTTGGTTCATTTTTCACAACAGATACAAAGGAAGATGCAACAATGTGTGACATTTCTATTCTTAATAATCTGGACGATATAAAAATACCGGTATTTGTTATTGGCGGGATTAATACTGAAAATGTATCTATGCTTCTAAAATATAAAATTTCAGGAATTGCTGTGGTTTCATCTGTATATTCATCTAAAAACGTGGAAGAAACTGTCAACTATTATAATTCTATTTTAAAAGAATACAAAAAAATATAATATGTATTAATTATAACGGCTTATGAAAATAGAACAGGCCCTCATATCACAGCTTATGATTCTTTTAAATATTAAGAATGGCAAGAACAGGCCGTCCGAGCTTTCAAAAGAACTCAATATAACTATTCAGGGTGTTGTTTATCATATGAAGATCCTGCGAACAAAACATTTTATTGATGAAAATAATAGAATAACAAAAGAAGGATTTGATTTTCTTTACAATGGACTTAATTATATAGAGGATTTTGTTCACTCAAGTCTTATCAGTATAGATGCTTCTCTTGTTTGGGAAGTCATCTGTGACGAAAATGTGAAAACAGGTGAAGAGGTATATCTTTACATGGTTGATGGTTACCTGCACGCAGGAAAATCAAAAAAAACACAGTCAAAAGGCATTGCCGTTATAGATTCTACAAAAAAAAGCTGTACAGGTGTATCCGGTGTACAGGGCTTAATAGGCATAAAAACAGGGAGAATCATAATTGTATCGCTTGACAACATAGAGAAGGATTCCAATATGGATAAATTAACACAGAGGCTTTCCGGCACCATTGCAGAGATAAATTATGATTTTGTTGGAATTCGCGGCGAACTCGCAAAGGTACTTACAGATAGTTTAAATTATAAGGTAAAATTTGAGTATGCAGCGGTTGAGAGTGCCTTTGAGGCTGCCAAGAGGGGCTATACCACTCTATTAATTATGTCTGATAGACTGTTCCATTTTTCTATGAATGAAATAAAGGAATTACAGGCAAAAAATCAGGAAATAAGCCTTGACCTGCGCCATATATAAGCTCAGGTTATTTAATATATTAAAGTAAATATAATTATAATAATATATTGAAATGGGAGCCGTCTGGCATAGATTTATATTGGTATTCATATAAAAATAAAAATTTCAATATTCATAAATATTTAAATATCACTTTATTATAAAGTGTGATTGTAGAGGTGTAAAAAATTATGGAGGACGATGAAAGTGGCAGTAGGGGTACACATAATTGCGGATTTGTATGGCATAGATGGAGATTTAATATCTAGCGCTGATAAAATAGAACCTATTATGGAAGGTGCCATAAAGGAAGGCAATTTAACAGAGATTTCTTCTCAGTATTATCAGTTCCGGCCAATGGGTGCAAGTGGTATAGCTCTTCTTGCGGAGTCTCATCTATCTTTTCATACGTGGCCGGAGCATGGTCTTGTAACACTTGACATATACACATGCGGTGACCACAGCAATGCTGACCGTGCATTCAACTACCTCATGAATGTGTTACATCCCACATCAATAGAATATAAAAAACTGGAAAGGGGATCAAAAATAGAGGAAGATGTGAGAATAGACAATCCGCAGATGATGCTGTGATATATTGGAGAAAAGAATTTCTGTATATATTTTTCTTTGTATACAGATTGTAATTAATTATTTTTTGATTTTTTATAATTATACGGATATATATCCTTTAATGATACTTCCTGATATTCTTATTTCAATATTTTCCATATATATTGCCGGGGATATATTTTTGAGTGTCTCCTACAGGCTTGGAGATGCTATGAAGCTCTCACAAAAGTCAACCGGTCTCTTTATTGTTGGTTTTGCTGCAATAATAGATGAAATAATTATGGCCGGAATGGCAGCCTACCAGCACCTTGGAAGTGTCAGTTTTGGAGTTATACAGGGATCAAACATTTTGACATTGCTTGGCTTTTTTATTGTTGCTTCATTATTTTTACGTTCCGGATTGAGAAATTTTAGATTTGACGCCATTATTATGGCTGTATCATCTATAATTATATTTTTCATTGCACTTTACGTAACAAAAGTTCCATACTATGCAGGCTTTTTTACCCTTTTACCATTTATAATATATGTTATTAAAAAATGGAAAGAAAACAGTGCCGGAATTCCAATGGAGGAGAAAAAATATCCATATTACTATGGCATTATGACAGTGGCAATTATCATTCTGGCATCATATAATATGATAAATTCAGCACTTGTATTATCTTCTCTGTTGCATATTAATAATTTTGTATCGTCTTTCTTCCTCCTGGGATTTTTTGGGTCACTTCCAGAACTAATTATGATGACAATATCCATGAAAAATGGGAAACATGACGTATCGGCAGGATTAATAACAGGAAGCACAGTTTACAAGGAAAGTATATTATTTTCAATTATTGCATTTACCGGTACACTATCATTGGAGAATTCCTTTTATTCAATAATAATGATGATTGTATTTTCATTCGTATTATTTTTATATACTGCCATTTTCAAATGATTAAAAACCCCAGAACTGCTCTTCCTTTCTCTTTATTTTTATGAGCTCTTCCATTGTTTCCTTTATATCCGGATCAATTTCCTGATCTTTAAGTTCTTTTACCACACTTTCAGGAACATCCACATAAAGTGGCTCATCCGGAAAAACCTGTCTATTCAATGTAACACCCTCTATTGCGCAGGAAAGTTCCTCTCCACGGTCCGCATGTAGCTTATTAACATCGCCGTCCCTCAGGCTCTTAATTGTTCCTGCATAATGGTTTTTGTCATTGATTAATTTATCACCGACCTTGACACGGCCTGAAATAACCTTTATTCCAACAATAACAGGCTTTGCTGCCCGGAAAATATAATCCGGCATGATAATCATTTTTGATGGTATTGGTTTGCTGTTCTTCTTTTCCTCCTCTATCTCGTTCTTTTTGAATTCCAGCCATTTATTAAGGTCATCTATTATTGAATATATGACATCCCCCGATATTACCCGTATATTGTTTGATTCAATTGCATCCCTTGCATCTGTTGAAATACCAACGTTAAATCCCACTATTACCCTGTCAAGTGGATTTTGCAGGGTCGAAACGTTTATTATATCATGTTTTGTGATATCTCCTATCTGCGCTTCTCTTATATTTATTTTATTCTGTTCCATTTCATATGATATTGCCTCTAAAGAGCCTACTGCCTCAGCCTTAACTGTGATTCCATCTTCAGAGAGCTTTATATTTGGCTTTGACTCTTTGATTAATTCATTAAAGGCTGCGTCTGTCTTACCGCCTTTAACGACTATCATTGATGTGCCAGAGATTACATCCAGTTTATCTGTGATCAAAACTCTTATTCCTGCAGCTGCCGTTACACTGTCTTTCTCTTCCATGCCTTTTTTTCCGGATATAATAATTGCCTTTACCCGGCTAACAGCGGGACCGGTGAACGTATTTACTGCAACCTTGTCACCGCGGTGCAGGACACCCTGGTAGAGAATTGTATCCAGTGTAATACCCAGGGATTCCTGTTTTTTAACTTCTATAACACTTCCTCTGGTAATTTTATTATCAAATTTTATAGAATTTTCCAGGAATTTCTGTGCCATTCCGGTTAAAACCAACATGATGTCAGGAATCCCGATATTTAATTTGGCACTTACCGGTACTATTGCAAATGTCTTTGTAAAATCAGTTATTCTATCGTATCTGTCTGCTGAAATGCCTTGAACATAAAGGTCGTTGATAATTTTATAAATTTTTTCATCAAGAAAATCTTTATATTCCTGCCGCTGTTTGGACAAAATAGCGGGAAATGTTGCTTCATCTGAATAAATAAAATATGGTATTACATCTATCTTATTCGCCACTATAATAAATGGGGTCTTAAATTTTTTTAATATATCTATTGATTCTATTGTCTGGGGCTTTAATCCTTCATTTACATCTATAACAAGTATTGCTATATCAGCCAGAGCGCCCCCCATTGCTCTCATATTTGAAAATGCAACATGCCCCGGTGTATCTATGAATAATAAACCCGGAATTTTTATACTTGCATTTTTAAAATTACTTAAAATTATGGATTCAAGGGTGCTTCTGTCTATATCAGTTGCACCAATCTTCTGCGTTATACTGCCAGCCTCCTTTTTGGCTACAGTTGTACCCCTGATGTCATCTAAGAGTGTCGTTTTTCCATGGTCAACATGACCAAGCACGCATACAATTGGTTCCCTTAAATTTTTTTTTGTAGTTTCCATGGTCAGTAATCCATTATCTCATCATTGTTAAAGAATATTTTATATTCATGAGAATAGGATTCCGGAGAATCTGATGCATGTACAATATTTTCTTCTATATTCAGGGAATAATCGCCCCGTATTGTACCCGGCGCTGCCTTTGAACCGTCTGTGGCACCTGCAAGATTTCTTCCTGATATTATAGCATTATCGCCCTCGAAAATCATTGCAACTATAGGACCTGAAGTAAGATATGAGACCAGATCTTCAAAAAAAGGTTTTAAACTGTGCACACTGTAATGTTCCTTTGCCTGATTTTCCGATACGGTCATTAATTTCATTGCAATTAACTTTAATCCCTTGTTTTCAAATCTTGAAATTACATTTCCGATGATCCTTCTCTTAACACCGTCCGGTTTAATCAGAATCAATGTCCTTTCCATTTTATCATGCCTTTCTCATGTCCTTAATACGGTGGTATTCATTTGTCCATTTTACGTTTCTTGCCGCCCTTTTAAGTCCTATCATATTGACCCTGCATTTTTTTGAACAGAAATTAAGTACATTTCCATCCTTACGAACATATATAATACCTGATGCCGGTTCAATATCATGGCCACAAAATGTACACTTTCTATTTTCCATCTTAAATTCACCTTATTGATAGCCTTCTGGCTTCTCTTGCAGTTTCCCTTAACATCAAAATATCGCCAACTTTTACAGGACCGAGTACATTTCTGGCTATAATACGTCCCTGATCCTTGCCATCCAGCACCCTGACCTTAACAGTTGTGGCTTCTCCGGTCATCCCGGTTCTTCCCATTAACTCCACTACTTCTGCTGGAGTTGCATCATCAGCCATCTATCTCACTCCTCTTCATCTTCCTGCTTTGGTTTTTTGGCTTTTTTTGCTTCCTTTGGTTCTTTTTTCTCAGACTTCTTTTCAGTATCCTTTGCTTTTTTTGGCTGTTTCTTTTCTTCCTTTGGCTCTTTTTTCTCTTCTTCTACAGCTGCCACATCGGAAACTTCTGCATCCTTCTTGATTTCTTTATCTTTCTTTGCTTCCTTCTTGTTATCTGATTTACCGGATTTTGCATTCTCAATTGATGTTAACAATCCTTTGTAGCCATCCTCATTTTTCCCAAAGTCCGTTACTGCAATGGATGCTGCAGAAGCGATTCCTACTTTTGAACCGAGGTCGTTCTTATTCTTTACAAAAGTATATGGAACCTTTCTTTCCTCACATAATATCGGAAGGTAAAATACAACGTCAGGCGGTGAAACATCCTCCGCGATAACAACAACCTTAGCCTCTCCTCTCTCTATTGACTTTACTACTTCGTTTGTCCCTTTCTTAATTTTGCCGGATCTAAATGAATTTTCTACAAAATCCAGTGACTCTTTAACTAACGATTCGGGAGCTTCAAACTTTACATAACTGTTTTCCATGATAATCCTCCTTCACTTTTCACAGATATTATAAACAGCAATATAAATATTTAGTAG
>JABEBX010020540.1_pt1 | contig 18402 bp, 16 predicted proteins | sample 7245971 | NCBI WGS metagenome assembly JABEBX01 (sample SAMN14506365, study PRJNA622280) | hot springs metagenome | biome: hot spring [ENVO:00000051]|acidic hot spring [ENVO:00002120]; feature: spring [ENVO:00000027]|sediment [ENVO:00002007]; material: sediment environment [ENVO:01001048]... | reverse complement strand
CCTCCGCGCCATGGGCATCCGCACCATCATGATTACCGGCGACAACCCGCTCACCGCGGCCGTGATCGCGCGCGAGGCCGGCGTGGACGACTTCCTTGCCGAAGCCAAGCCCAAGGATAAGATGGACCTGATCAAACGCGAGCAGGGCAAAGGAAAACTCGTCGCCATGACCGGCGACGGCACCAATGACGCGCCTGCGCTCGCCCAGGCTGACGTCGGCGTGGCCATGAACTCCGGTACGCAGGCCGCAAAAGAAGCCGGTAACATGGTCGACCTCGACTCCAATCCCACCAAGCTCATCGAGATTGTGGAGATCGGCAAGCAACTCCTGATGACGCGCGGCGCCCTCACCACTTTTTCCATCTCGAACGACGTCGCCAAATACTTTGCCATTATTCCCGCCATGTTCGCCGGCGTCTTTCCAGTGCTCAATACGCTGAACATCATGCAGCTACACTCGCCGCAGTCGGCGATTCTTTCCGCGGTCGTCTTCAACGCGATCATTATCGTTGCGCTGATTCCGCTGGCGCTTAAGGGCGTTAAGTACGAGCCCAAACCGGCCAGTGTCCTGCTGCGCACCAACCTGCTCATCTACGGATTTGGCGGCATCGCGATTCCGTTCATCGGCATCAAGGCCATCGATCTGTGCCTCGTCGCACTGCGCCTGGCGTAAATGCCCAGGTTGCGGATAGGAGTTCGAACGTGCATTCTATGACCACTGTGCAAGAAGATTCCGCCATCCACGGCGCCCAGCGTGCTTCTCGCCCACCGGAGCCTCCAGCAAGGTACTCAGTCTGGAGAACGTCGATTCTCTTTACGCTGGCCACTGCCATCCTGTTCGGCTTGGGCTATCCGTTGCTGATGACCGGCCTGGCGGCCGTGTTCTTCCATCATCAGGCCGACGGCAGCCTGATTCTCAAAAACGGCCAGATTATCGGCTCCGCGCTGATCGCGCAAAGCTTCACTTCGGACAGATATTTCCATCCCCGCCCCTCGGCTGCCGGCAACGGCTACGACGCGCAAAACTCCGGGGGATCGAACCTTGCCCAGTCGAATGCGACGCTGGTCAAGCGCATTCAGGGCGACATCGACAAGCTGGCGGCGCGGAACCACGGCAAGCCTGTGCCCATCGATATGGTCACAACCTCCGGTTCCGGCCTTGACCCCGACATCACGCCCGACAATGCCTACTACCAGCTTCCCCGCGTCGCCAAGGCCCGCGGTCTCTCCGAAGACGCGGTTCGCAAACTCATCGCCGAACACACCGCCGGCCGTCAGCTAGGCTTCCTCGGCGAACCGCGCGTCAACGTGCTGGAACTGAATCTGGCGCTCGACCGGTTGAAGTAGTCGCCCGAGGGAAGGCCGTTTCCCTTGCACCAATTCGGCGAGTATGACGCCGGAACCGGGAACTCTTGCGATGGTCGGCTCCGGCTTGATCGGTCTGGCCGCGGCCCTGCGGCGCAGAATCGCCCGAGGCTGAGTCGAATAGAGCTTTCCTGCGCGATAGAGCGGGAGGCGTCAATCGGCCCTCCCGCTTTTCTGCTGGTGCTCAATGTTCATTGCGGAGCGAAAGGGCGATCCAGGTCTGGAGATCTCTGCGCCTAGAGCTCTCTGCGCCCCTCGATTGCCCGCGCCATGGTCACCTCGTCGGCGTACTCGATGTCGCTGCCGGCGGGAATGCCCGTTGCGATCCGTGTGATCTTGACCGAAAATCCACGGAGCGCGGTTGCCAGCCAGTCGGCCGTGGCCTCACCTTCGAGCGTCGGACTGGTGGCCAGTATGACCTCGTCGATCTCACCACGCTCCACGCGGCCGATCAGCGATTGCCCACGCAACTGATCGGGGCCCACGCCGTGCAGCGGCGAAAGGGTGCCGTGCAACACGTGATAAACGCCATGGTAGGTTTGCGTCCGCTCGACAGCGGCTACGTTGGTGGCTTCTTCGACGACGCAGACCAGGCGCTTGTTGCGCAAAGGGCTTGCGCAGTAAGTGCAAGGGTCGATATCGGTCACATTGTTGCAGACCGAGCAGAGGCGCAGGCTGGCCTTCAATCCCCGCACGGCGTCGGCCAGCGCGACGGCATCCTCGTCGCTGGCGCGCAGGATATGAAAGGCGTAGCGTTGCGCACTCTTCGCGCCCACGCCGGGCAGTTTTTTCAGTTCCTCAATGAGCCGGGCCATCGGCTCGGCATAGCGTGATGACGTATCCGCCTCCTTGTGCATGGTCGCGGAAGCTTGTGCTCCCGATCCGGAGAAGCAATCGCAGATCCTTTGCCTTGTCCGCCTGCGGCAGACTCGCTCAGGATGACAAGAGCTTTGCTGCGCCATGGCGCGGCCGTATGACGCGCCGATGCTGCATGCGCACGGCCTCAGCGAAGCCCCGGAATCTGCAAGCCGCCCAACATTCCCTGTACGTTTGACTTGAGGATCTCGTCGGCCTTGCGGCCGGCCTCATTTACCGCGGCTACAATCAAGTCCTGAAGCATCTCCACGTCGGGCTGGCTGCCGCTCAGGCTCATCACAGCGGAGGCATCGATTTGAATCTTGAGCAGTTCCTTCCTGCCGTTCATGGTTGCGGTCACGGCGCCGCCTCCGCTTGCGGCCTCCACGACCGTCTCGCCCAGCTTGCGCTGCATCTCTTCCTGCATCTCGCCGGCTTTGGAGAGCATTTCGGTAATCTTGAGCGGGTTGATCATTCCTGGTTTATTCTCCTTGAAGCGCCGTTACCTCTGCCGCAGATTGACCACGCTGCGAACTTCGGCTTTGAAGATCTCCTGAGCGCGCCTCACCATTGGATGCTGGAGCGCCGCCTCCCGCACGCTGCCCGCCGGCGCAGGGGGAGCTGGAGCAACCGCCGCGCCCGAGGTTGCGCCGTTGCCGGGCAGGACCACAAACCGCGTGGGCGCGCCCAGCCGTTGCAGCTCCTGGCGCACGATCTTTTCGGCGGCGGCATTCACGGTAAGGGCAATCATCTTCTTGCCCATCCCAGGCACGGAGACCTGGACGCTGGTTGGGTCCAGCCGCCAAGAGCCGTTGCCCAGCAGTTGCGCAGCCGAACCGTGTCCGCCGGCAGCCAGCGCCGCAGCCACCTGCTGGCGAATCGAGTCGGCGTTGGGCAATTCGCCGGGAGCGATTTCCGCCTCCGACGCCACGGCCAGCGCGCCCTCGGTCAGCGGCTCCGCGAGTGTGTGTTCCGCTGCCTGCGCGCTGACGGCAGGGAAGGGCGAAAGATCGCGCGCAGCAGCGCCTGCCGCGCTCGCGGACTCCGTTGTCGCGGCTGATCGGCCCACGATGCCGCCGGATTCAGAACCGGCGCCGGCTCTGGGCGATGGCGTCGCGCTCCAGCCGTCCTGCTGATGCGATGGCGGCGCCTTCGGCGTGCCTGACGGCCTTAGACCACTTGCGCTTGCGCGCGGTGCGCTGCTTGTTGGGGCTTGTCTTGCGCCTGCTCCGCCGGCCACCGCGCTCAGCAGTTCTTCAATCGGCAGCAGCCGCTGCGCGTGAATCAGCTTGAGAAGGCCGAGTTCCAGATGCAGGCGCTGCTCCTGACGAAAATTCAGATCGTCGAAGGTGCGCAGCATGATCTGCAGGTTGCGCGTCAGTTCCTCCTCGGTGAACAGCATCGCCGTGCGCGCCGCGCGCGCCCGTTCGTCGGCCGAGATCTGGAGCAACTCCGTCTGTTCCCCGCCCAGCTTGGCCATGAGCGTGTTGCGCAGGTAGCGCACCAACTGCCGCGCCAGCGACAAAGGGCTATGCCCGGCGTTGAGCAGCCGATTCAACGCTTCCATCAGCGGCGCGCTCTGTGCCGCGGCCACGGCTTCGAGCAGCTTCTCAAAGACCGTGTTCGGTACCGACCCCATCAGCTCGCGAATCTGCTCGGTCGAGAGCTTTGGCTGGCCGTCTTCGAGAGGCGCCGAAGCAATCGCCTGGTCCATGATCGAAAGCGCGTCGCGCATTGAGCCGTCCCCGGCCTCTGCCAGCAGCGCCAGCGCCGCGTCTTCGGCTGTGACCGCTTCCTCTGCGGCTATCATCTTCAACTGCGCCAGAATGTCGTCAAACTTGACGGCATGAAAGCTGAAGTGCTGGCAGCGCGAACGGATGGTCTGGGGAATATTTTCGGGCGCGGTGGTCGCCATCATAAAGATGACGTGCGCCGGCGGCTCTTCGAGCGTCTTCAGCAGCGCGTTGAAGGCGGCCTCGGTGATCTGGTGCGCCTCGTCGAGAATATAGATCTTGTAGCGGTCCCGCGCGGGCGAGTAACGCGCCGCATCGCGCAACTCGCGGATCTCGTCGATGCCGCGGTTGGTGGCGGCGTCGATCTCAATCACGTCCACCGCATTGCCCTGACGAATCTCCGTGCAGGCCTCGCACGCGCCGCAGGGCTCCGGCGTCGGCCGCTCCGCGGAGCCCACCTCGGCCCGGCAATTGAGCGCCTGGGCCAGAATCCGCGCAATGGTGGTTTTGCCAATGCCCCGGTGGCCCGAGAAGATGTAGCCGTGCGCCATGCGGTTCTGCTGGAGCGCATTCAGCAGGGTGCGCGTCACGTGATCCTGGCCGGCGACATCGGCGAAGCGCTGCGGGCGGTATTTGCGAGCCAGAACCTGATAACCCATCGTGCGTGCTCTCCTCGAGTGTGGCCCGCAGGACAATCCACGGGCACAATGGAAATTGTAGCGTTCTGGGGGCAGTAGGGCGATCCACAGGGACCGGCCCGGGGAATCTTTGAGGATGATGCGCAGGAGCAAAAACCTTCTCTGCATTCGCCGCGCCGGAAGAATCTGCTCCTGTCGCTCTCGCACAGCCTCTAACTCCATCGCCTCGTTGTTTTTCCATGCAGGCTCGTCACTTTTTCGCCCAGGCGCGGGCGAAGGAGCGCGAAACGGAATGATGCGGGATTTCGCGGTCAAAGCTCCTGCGGAGGCCCGGACTCCGCCGTAGAATGGCCGAAACTCCCCGCTCCGATATGCGATTCTGAAGGTGGGCGCGAGTGGGCGCTCAGAGTCGTTAATCGCCTGCAGATCGATTTGCGTCTAAGCAGAAGGGGGAGTGACCATGAGACGATCATCTGCCTATGCGGCCGTGATCTTGGGAGTGGTGTTTTCAGGTCCGCTCCTCTGCGCGCAGGCGCAGAGCGGCGGCAGCGACCCCGGCACAGGACAGAACCAGCCGGCGGCTCACACACAGAACCCGCCCGCGGCGCAATCGCCCACGCACGCCGGCCGGCAAAACAACCAGAACCCATTTCCGGAAGACATCAGTAACGTTCCAGTGATCCCCTCGCGCAACACGCCGAGCGCGATCTATGGCGAAGGTGACGACACCGGGTATATTTCGATGCCGGCCAGCGAATCCGACCCGGTGCGCAGTCCAGAGGATGCGTCAGCCGCCGCTGAAAGCGGGGAGCAGAATTCGAGCTCCAGCACGGCCGGATTGCGCGACCTGCTTTCGCCGGTCGACAACGAGAATCAGCCGAAGCGGCGCCATGCCAAGGATGAGGATGAGCCGACGTTCCATGAGACGGCGGCCAACGACGAGAGCGTCGGCAAGTACTATCTCGACAATCAGAACTGGAAGGCAGCCCACTCGCGCTTCGAGTCGGCCATGGTGCTCGATCCTGAAAATCCCGATGTCTATTGGGGGTTAGCCGAGTCTGAGCGGCATCTGGGAGAGTTTGCCAACGCGCGCGCGAATTACTTGAAGGTGATGGAGTACGATCCGGGAGGCCATCTCTCCAAAGAGGCCAGGAAGGCGCTGAAGAGGCCTGAGATCGCCAACGCCAAGGCGCAGACGGTGCAATCGTCCACCGCTCAGCAATGATTCTGCGTCAGAATCCGGCCCAACGCTCGTAGGCGGTGATCAGCAACCGCCCCCAGAAGACGCTGACGATCGCACCCAGACAAAGAAAGGTTCCAAAGGGAAGCTTTCTGAGAGCCCAGTCGGGCGCGTCTCTGCGCGACGCGGGTAAGGCAAGCAGCGCCAGCGCGGTAAGCGCGCCCAGGATGCAGCCAATGGAAAAGGCAAGCAGTGCGCCCTCGATGCCGAGCCACGCGGCCAGCATGGCCATGAGCTTGGCGTCGCCCCTGCCGATTCCCTCGCGGCGGCGAATGATCCAGTAGATCCAGCGAACCAATAGAATCGATGCGGCAGCAAGGACAGGGCCGGCTATGAGGAGCAGAAATCCGGCCAGCGGACCGCCGATTCCGGGCACCTTGACGGCCTCCAGAAAATACTCCAGCTTCATCACCGATTCCATCGACATCGTCATCGGCAGGGTGGAGGGATGGAAACCGTCAAAGTATTTCCCGCTTAGTTTGCTCGCTGCCGCCAGCCAGATGAACGAGCTCAGAATGCCCAGGACAATTCCCGGCCAGACCAGCCGGTCGGGCAGCCACAGATTTTCCGCATCAAGGACCGCCAGCGCGACCAGCAGCCAAAGAAACAGCATGAGTCCGGCGGCGACGGAGAGTTGATAGCTGAGAACCCCGAGCGGAATCGCCAGATCGACCGCTCCGGCCAGCACGCGCCAGGCCGCAAAGGCCCAAAGCGATCCCACGGCCAGTTCCACCAGCGGATATCGCCAGCCGATCGCTGCCTTGCAGGTGCGGCAACGTCCGCCGAGCGCCAGCCAGCTTAGCAGCGGGATGTTTTCCCACCACGCGATCGTGCGCCCGCAACTGCGGCAGCGAGAACGGCCGTGAAGGGCGCTTTCTTCCGCCGGCCAGCGGGTGGCGCAGACGTTCAAAAAGCTGCCGAAGGCAAGCCCCAAAAGCCCTGCAAACGCTGCGATGATTGCCGGAATCATTCGAGTGAGAGTATACATGCGGCGCGCGTGTCCGCATCTGAGGCCTGCCGAAAGGTAAACTGAAGATGCATGGACCACTCGCAGGCGGAAGCACTCCCAAAAGAATCTTCGGCGTCAACCATCACTGACCCGGCGCAGGCCGCCGAGTTGTTTCGCGAATCCGTGGCCATCATGGCGCGTCTGCGCGCGCCCGGCGGCTGCCCATGGGACCGCGAACAGACCTTCGACTCCATTCGCAAATACACGCTCGAAGAGGCCTACGAGGTCTTCGACGCCATCGAGCGGCGCGACTTTCCGCACCTGGCCGAAGAGCTGGGCGATCTGCTGCTGCAGGTGCTGTTTTATGCCGAACTGGCCGCCAATGAAGGCCATTTCACCATCGCCGAGGTGCTGGATGCGCTGAATCGCAAGCTGGTGCGGCGGCATCCGCATGTCTTTGGCGACGAAGCCGCGCGGGCAGCCGGCAACCGCGCCGATGTTGACGCAAACGTCAAGGGTTCGGCCGATGCGGTTCTGCGCAACTGGGAGCAGATCAAAGCCGCGGAAAAACGCGCGCCCGCCGGCGAAAATCACGATGCGAGAGCAGAGGACAAGCCGGCGGCTTCGCGGCTCGATAGCGTTGTGCGTGGATTGCCCGCGCTGGCTGAGGCCGCTAAGCTCGGCAGCAAAGCGCAGAAGGCCGGCTTCGACTGGCCGACCTGGCGCGAACTGTTGCCGAAGGTTGCCGAGGAGACTGCGGAACTCGAAGCGGAGGCTGCTTCCGACGATCCGGCGCGCAAGCCGGCAGTGGAAGCGGAACTGGGCGACCTGCTGTTTACAGTCGTCAATCTCGGCCGGCATCTCGGCGTGGATGCGGAGATGGCCTTGCGCGCCTGCAATTGTCGCTTTCGCCGGCGCTTCCACGAGATGGAACTGGCCTCGCCGCGCCCCCTCGAAGAGCTTTCGCCCGCTGAACTTGAAGACCTCTGGGCGCAGGCCAAGCGAAAGCTCGCAACCGAGAGCGACGCTCCTGAATTTGAAGGACAGAACGCAAGGCAGGTGCAGTCGTGATTTGCATTCGCTCGTGCGCGGGAATGAACGAGATAGAGGCATGCGTTCGGCTCCAGATCGAAACCTGGGGTTATGACGAAAGTGACGTGATCCCCCGCAAGACCTTTCTGCTGGCGCAGAAGATCGGCGGGCAGGTGATGGGCGCCTTCGATAGCGAAGTAAAGGACAATGCGGCCGGGCCTGATGGCAGCCTCGTAGGTTTCGCCATGTCGCTGCCGGGAATCAAGTCGACGCCGCAAGGCGCTCAGCCGTACATTCACTCGCACATGCTGGCGGTCCGGCCTTCGCATCGCAATCGCGGTCTCGGCGTGCGGCTCAAATGGGAACAGCGCAAAGAGGCGCTTGCGCGCGGCATCCGGCACATGGAGTGGACCTTCGATCCGCTGGAGATCAAAAACGCTTTTCTCAATATCCACAGGCTGGGCGCCATTGCGCGCGAATACCGTGTGGACTTTTATGGTGTATCCTCATCTCGACTGCAGGGCGGCCTGCCGACCGATCGCCTGTTGGCGGAGTGGGATCTGGATTCCCCGCGTGTCGAGGCCATCCTTGCCCGGCGCCCCGCAGCAGCATGCACGATTGAAGAACGCATTGTGGTTCCGGCTTCCATCGAACATTGGAAGGCGAGCGACAAAACCCGCGAACGGGCGCGTGCGGTTCAGATCGAGAATCAGCAGAAGTTTCAAAGGGCATTTTCCCTGGGATTGGCCGTACTGGGCTTCTCTCGCGACACCGAAGGCAACGGCGTTTACGAGCTGGGGCCTTACTCTCAACCCTTACCCATGGCGAGGAATAAATGAGAATCGATGCCATCATCCTGCGCGAACTGCACATGCCGCTGGTCCGCCCCTTCGAGACCAGTTTTGGCATGACACGCAACCGGAGAATCATTTTGGCCGAGGTCCAATCGGAGGGCCTGACGGGCTGGGGCGAGTGCACTGCCGGCGAACATCCGTTCTTTTCGCCCGAGTCGACCGATACCGCCTGGCAGGTGCTCGTGCATGAGCTTGCGCCCATGCTGGCCGCCGAGTCGCCCGAGCACGGCGGCGACTGCCCGCGTATCTTCCGCGCCGTGCGTGGCAATCCCATGGCCAAAGCGGCCCTTGAGAACGCCATCTGGGATCTCGAAGCGCAGCGCGAGGGCATCCCGCTCGCGCGCCTCATCGGCGGAGTGCGCGAGACGACTCCCTGCGGCGTATCGCTCGGCATTCAGGCTTCGATTTCCGAGCTGCTTTCGATCATCGAGCGCGAACTGGCCGCCGGCTATCAGCGCATCAAGCTCAAGTGCAAACCGGGCTGGGATGTGGAGGTCTTCGAGCGCGTGCGCAATCGCTGGCCCCAGATTCTGCTCAGTTGCGACGCCAACTCCGCTTACCGCCTGCGCGACCAGGACCATATCGAGTCCTTCGACGCCTTCGATCTGCTCATGATCGAGCAGCCGCTCTGGCATGACGACTTCTACTTCCATTCCATGCTGCAGAAGCGGCTCAGGACGCCGATCTGCCTCGACGAATCGATCCGCAACCGCCGCGATGCGCTGGCCGCCATCGAGATGGGATCGTGCCGGATTATCAACATCAAGCTGGGCCGCGTAGGAGGCTTCTCTGAAGCCATCGCCGTGCACAACGCGGCGCTGGAGCGCGGCGTGCCCGTCTGGTGCGGGGGAATGCTCGAGTCCGGCATCGGCCGCGCCCACAATATCGCGCTCTCGACCCTTGAGGGATTCACCCTGCCCGGTGACGTTTCAGCCTCGGCACGGTATTGGGCCGAAGATATCGTCGAGCCTCCTGTCACCGTGTCCAAAGAGGGCGAGATTGCGATTTCCGATACCCCCGGCCGCGGCTACGAGGCGCGAACCGACCTCATCGAAAAGCTTACCGTGCGCAGGGAAACGATCCGCGCCGCGGCCCTGGTGGGCTGATGGCCGTGAGCCTGCCCGCCGCTGCCGGATCAAATTCCGGCGGACGGTAGGATCCCGGTGCTGTGCGCAATAACTTCAAAATCAGCGGCGCGCCGCGTCAGCGATTTTTCGCCAGAAACTCGTCCACCTCGGCGCGCCATGGCATCGAGGCCTGCGCGCCCTTGCGCGTAACGCTGAGGGCCGATGCGGCGTTGGCGAAGCGCGCAGCCTTCCACGGATCCTGGCCTTCCTGGAGCGCTACGGCAAACGCGCCGTTGAAGCAGTCGCCCGCAGCCACGGTATCGATGGCGTTTACCTCGAACGGCTTGACCCACTCCGCTCTGCCGCCTGCAACCGAGACATACGCGCCGTCGCCGCCGCGCTTGAGAACAACCCCGCGAATACCTTTGGCGTGCAGGCGCCGGGCGGTGTCTTCCACGCTTGTTCCGTCGCCCACATAAAATGCAGCCTCAGTCTCGTTGGGCGTGAACCATGCGACCTGATTCCACGCCGCATCAGGCAATGTGGCCGCCGGCGCGGGATCGAGCACGACGGAAACATTCGCCTTGGCGCAAAGGTCAAGCGTGTAGGCCAGCGTGTCCATGGGAATTTCAAGCTGGCAAAGCACGATGCCGGCCGAGCGAATCAGATCGGCGTGGCGGTCCACCATTGCGCGGTCCAGCTTGCCGTTGGCGCCGGGAACCACCACGATCGCGTTCTGCCCGTCATCGGCCACAAACATGGGCGCCAGGCCCGACGAGCCGGAGATCTGCGCCATTGCGGAGGTGTCGACGCCTGCGCGCCGCAGATTCTCGATGAGCTGGGGGCCGAAGGCGTCATCGCCGACGTTCGCGACCATGGCGACGCGATGCCCGAGCCGCGCGGCGGCGACTGCCTGGTTGGCCCCCTTGCCTCCAGGTGTGGTCTCAAAAGCTGTCCCGATCAGTGTCTGGCCGATGGCGGGAATTCGCGGCGTGCGCGTCACCAGATCCATGGTGATGCTGCCGACCACCACGATCGGCTTGCGTGAATCGCTCATAACAGAAACCTTAATACAGGGGTGCGATGGCCACCGATCCCAGCCCAAGGAGGAAAAACAGAAACATCAACACCAGGAGCGCCGTGGCTGCTCGCGGCGCGCCGGCAAACTCGCGCCAGACAAAGACACCCCAGCAGGCCGAAACCATCGTTGCCCCCTGCCCAATGCTATACGAGACGGCCGGGCCGACCAGGTGCGCGCCCGAGGCGAGGAAATTGGCCACGCTGCCGGTTGTCCAGATAGCTCCGCCGAGCGCGCCCGCCAGATGCCAGCCGAAGGGCGCTTTCCAGTAGTCGCCTCCGTCGACCGGCTCGCGCCCGTCGAGAGGCTTCTTCATCAGCAGCCAGTTTGCGGGGACGGCCGAAACCATCACGCCGACAGCAAAGAACAACATGACCGCATACGGCCCCGGAGCCAACCGCCCGGACGCGCCATTCAGCGCCCGCGCCACAAACGGGTAAAAGCAGCCCATCAGCACACCGCACGCAAGGCTGATGACAATGCCGCGCACCGTAGCGGCCCGCTTCGTGGTTTCGCGCGTGCGATAGGCCGCCGCGTCGAGCGCAATCGCCATCACCACCAGCGCCACGCCGCCAAAGAGCAGGCCTGGATTGCCCACGGGTTGGATGATGTAGTTTGATACCGCGCCGATGACGAGCGCCAGGCCGATGCCCACCGGGAAGGCGACGGCCATGCCCGCCACTTCAATTGCGGCCACCAGCAGCAGATTGGCGACGTTAAAGATCGCGCCGCCCGCCATGGCATAGAGCATGGGCGTGAGCGGCGTCTGCGCCACATCGCGCAGGAACGGGGCGCCTGCATCACCGATGCTGCCTGCCGTCAGCCCCCAGAAGATCGCGCCAACGGCCAGGCCGATAACGTAGTCCCAGTAAAAGAGCTGAAAGCGAAATTTGGGGCATAGCTTGAGCGTGTTGGCCCACGATCCCCAGCAGAGCATGGTGAGAATCGTCAGACTCAACGCAGCCGGGTAGGTTTCTGGAACAAGCACAGTGAACTTCCTTGGGTTAGGCAAATCAGACGGTCAGACACTCGGACGCTACATTCCCTTTGCCGCCTTCACCGCTTCCGTTAGCGCCGGCACGATCTCAAAGAGATCCCCGACGATACCGTAGTCGGCAACCTCAAAGATGGGCGCGTCGGGGTCTTTGTTGACGGCCACGATGCATCCAGAGCCTTTCATGCCGACCAGGTGCTGAATCGCTCCCGAGATTCCGATGGCGAGGTAGAGCTTCGGCGCCACGGTCTGGCCCGAGCTGCCGACCTGCCGCTCCATCGGCATCCAGCCGTTGTCGCAGATGGGGCGCGAGGCGGCCATCTCGGCTTCGAGCGCGCCGGCGAGGGCTTCAACGAGAGGCATGTTGTCGGCGGACTTGATGCCGCGGCCCACGCCTACAATGCGCTGCGCCGACCCGAGGTCGACGGTTTGTGCTGATTCGCGGGAAGGCTCGCTGGGCCGTGTGCGAATCTGCGCGGGATCGAGTTCGGGCACGAACTCGCTGATCGGCATCGTGCCGCCGCCCGGCTCATCGGCGCGAAACGCGCCGTTCTGGATCGAGACAAAACAGGGGCCGTCGCCCGTGTGTCGATACGCCGCGTTGATGCGTCCCTGAAAGAGTTGGCGCTCGAATGTCGGACCATCCTCGATGGCAGTGACATCGCCGATGAGCGCCTGGCCAAAGCGCGCGGCAAGCCGGGGAACGAAGTCGCGCGCCTGATAGGAGTGCGGGAACAGAACGTAGCGCGGCTCAAGCTTGCGGATCAGTTGCTCAAAGGCGAGCACATAGCCGTCGGCTGTGTAGGCGGCGAGCAAGGGATGGCGAATGGCGTGGCCCGCGCTGGGCGGCGCGCCTGTGATTTCGCGAAAGATGTTGTCGTTCGGATCGCCGATGGCGGCCGCTTCGAGTGGCAGGCCTGTGATCGCGGCCAGCTTGCGGCCCGCGGCCAATGTCTCTTGAAAGATGCGGGCGCTCCCGTCACGGCGCGCCTCCTGAACCACCAATACGCTGCTCATAGTACGCGCGCCTCCGTCTTCAGCTTTTCAACCAATGCCGCCGCGGATTCCTTGGGAGATCCCGAAAGAATCTGCGTGGACTTTTGCTTCTTCGGCATGGTGATTTGTTCGAGCACAACCACCGGCGCGGTGTTGACGCCGAGTTCCGCCGCGTTCACGGCGCGCAGTTCCTTGGTCTTGGCGCGCTTGATGCCCATCAGCGTGGCATAGCGCAGCTTGTTGCCGCCAGATTGCATGGTGAGCACAGCGGGCAAAGGCATTTCGATGGACTGAAACCATCCCTCCTCGAGCTCGCGCTTGACCTTGAGCCCCGCATCGGTCTTCTCAACATGCAGAATCAGCGTCGAGTGGGGAAGACCCAGCAACTCGGCGAGAATCACTCCGGTCTGGCCCAGTCCGAGGTCTTCCGATTGCAGGCCCGTAAGCACGAGGTCGGGATGTTCAGGCTGGATCGCGGCGGCAAGCAATTTTGCCACGCCCAGCGCATCGCGCGCGCCCAGGTCGTCCGCGACGATATGGATGGCGCGGTCGGCGCCCTTCGCCAGAGCTTCGCGAATCGTGGTGGCGACGCGCTCCGGTCCGGCGCTCGCCACGACGACCTCGCCGCCGTGTTTTTCCTTGAGTTGCAGCGCCTCCTCAAGCGCGTAGGCGTCAGGCTCGTTCATAGCCCACTGCAAATCGGCTTCGTCAATCCATTGATCGCTGGCCGCGATGCGGATTGGCGCATCGCGGTCGGGAACTTGTTTGATGGCTACTACGATCTTCATTCTCCGGTGCTCCATTCAAATCTGCGACCCCGGGAGGCTCGCGCGCGAGCCGGCCAAAGGCCGGCCGTTGAAAAAATCAGTTTGCGTTCTCCCCGGGCAGCGCCTGCGCGACAAGCTGCGCAATGTCGAGCAGCTCGGGCGCGCCGTCGCCGCGGGCGGCGAGCGCGTCACGAAACATGGTATTGCAGAAGGGGCAGGCGGCGGCGATCACGCTCGCGCCTGTTGCCGTCAGCTCTGCCGTGCGAACGTGGCTCACGCGCTCGCCCGGCTCCTCGCCGAGAAATGCGAGCCCGCCGCCGGCGCCGCAGCAGAAGCTGCGTTCACGCGATCGGGGCGCTTCGACAAGGCTGCCGGCGAGGGATGCGGCCTGTCGCGGCTCATCGTAGACGTTGCGGTAGCGGCCCAGATAGCACGGGTCGTGAAAGACGATCTTCCGCCGCTCCCGGGCGGAGGGCAGTTGTGATGCGAAGCGCGCCAGAAGCTCGCTGTGGTGCTCGACCTCCGGCGGCGCGCCGTACTCCTTCCAGTCTTCCTGCATCGTGCGCACGCAATGCGGGCAGATGGAAACGATCTTCTTCACCTTGTTCTGCGCCATCGTCTCCAGGTTTGCTTCGGCCAGTTGCTGGAAGGCAAGATCGTTGCCCAGCCGCCGCACGGCATCGCCCGTGCATCGTTCCTTGCGCAGGACGCCGAATGTGAGGCCGAGGTAGCGCATGACGCGCGCCAGCGCCAGTACAATCTCGCGACCCTGCGGATCGTAGGCGCCCATGCAGCCGAGCCACAGGCAGTACTCCTGCGTGCCGTCGAAGATGGGCAGCGCGTTCTTCTCGATAAATTTGTCGCGCTCGGTGGCGCTCAGGCCCAGGGCGTTGCTGCCTTTTTCCAGAGCGAGAAAGAGCTTGCTGCCGTAGTCGTCCTCCCATGCGCCCGTGTTGACCGCGCCGCGGCGGAGTCCGACCATGATGGGCACGTGCTCAATGCCGACGGGGCACTGGAACTCGCAGGCGCCGCAGGTGGTGCACTGAAAGACCGCCGGTTGCGAGACGTACTTGCCGAGCAGCGGTTCTTCCGACGCGGGACCGAACTCATTCAGGTAGCCGCGCAGGCCGAGAACAATCTCTTTGGGGTTGAGATCCTTGCCGGTATTGTTGGCGGGGCAGTGCTCCATGCAGCGCCCGCACTCGACACAGGAGTAAGCCTGCAGGCTCACAATGCGCGTCAGATCCTTGCCCGCAACCATGCCGAAGTCCTCGTCGCCCACAAGCGGTGGGATCCGGGCGAACGAGCCGCGCGAGAAAAAGACGGCGAACGGGCCGAGAACCAGGTGCAGGTGCTTGGTGTGGGGAATGATGGGCAGAAATGCCAGCAGCGTGAGCGTGTGCGCCCACCAGAGCGCGTGAACCGCGGCCGCTGGACCAGTGACGAAGAACGCCGCGAGGTACGTCACCATCAGCGCGAAGATGAGCAGTGCAACGAGACCGGATCCCCACGAGAGCTCGCCCAGCCATCTGGGGCGGACGACAAACCGCCGGACAAAGAGACCCAGAATGCCGATGGCGCAGGCCAGCGCGAAGGCAGCGGCGAAGTAGAAGTAGTATCGCCCAATGCCGCCTGCGGGATCGAGAAAACCCAGGCCGAAAACCGCGGCGCAATGGTTCAACGTGACGAGCGCGAAGGCGCAGAAGGCCCAGAAGACCGATGCATGGGCGATTCCGGCGAGCGGGCGCTGGCGAATCACCTTGGCCTGCAGTATGACCTCCCAGACAAAGTCGGCCACGCGCCTGCCGATCGGAGAAAGATGGAAGTCGGGGTCTTTCTTTGCGCGCAGAATGTTGCGCAGGATGGGAGAGAAACGCCGGAAGAAACCGTATACAGACGCCGTTGCCAGAGCGGCGAACAGAAGTTGTTCCCAGAGCGCAAAGTGCCGGGGCTCAACGAAGGTACGTAAAAGGTCGTTCATGATGTCCCCAAGACAAGATACACGATCCGCTCAGTGAATGGCTTGGGGAGCATCGGGTTGACTTCCGTCAGCAGCGCACAATCTTCGGCGATTGAATGCCGCGGGTGGCATTGCGGGTATCGATCACCAGTTGCGCTTCGTCGACGATGCGCCGGTAATCGTAGCTGGAGTGGTCGGTGACGATGAGAACCGCGTCGTATTGTTCGAGATGTTCGAGCGGTACGCAGGTCATGTTCAGGTCGTATTTGCGGCCGCGGCCGACGGTCGGGAAATAAGGGTCGTTATACGAAACAATGGCGCCGTCCTTGCGCAAAAGCTCGATGATGGTGAGCGAGGGCGACTCGCGAAGGTCGTCGATGTCGCGCTTGTAGGCGAGGCCCAGCACCAGAATGCGCGAACCCTTCAGGGCCTTCGCGCGCTCGTTGAGAGCCGCGCTAACCTGGCCGATCACAAAGTAGGGCATGGCCGTGTTGACCTCGCCGGCCAGCTCGATGAAGCGCGTGCGGAAGTCGAACTCGCGCGCCTTCCACGAGAGATAAAATGGATCAATGGGAATGCAGTGGCCTCCCAGTCCCGGACCGGGATAGAAGGCCTGAAAGCCGAAGGGCTTGGTCTTGGCCGCATCGATAACCTCATGAATATCGATATTCATGCGCATGCAGAGCTGCTTCAGCTCGTTGACCAACGCGATGTTGACGCAGCGGTAGATGTTTTCGAGCAGCTTGGTCATCTCCGCAACCGCCGGGCTTGAGACCCGCACCACGCGGCGGAAGATGGCGCCGTACATGGCGGCGGCGATCTCCACGCCCAGCGCGCTGCATCCGCCCACAACCTTGGGAACGTCGCGGCGATTCACCGAGTCGTTGCCGGGATCTTCGCGCTCGGGCGAGAAGGCGACGTGCACGCCGGCTACCTCGGCGCCGCGGGCGGCCTTCACGCCGCGCCGATTGCCGCCTTCGAGAAGCGGCACGACGATCTCGTCCGTCGTGCCCGGGTAGGTGGTGCTTTCGAGTACGATCAACTGGCCGGAGTGAATGTGCGGGGCAATGGATTTCACCGTTCCGACCACATAGCTCATATCCGGTTCGTGATGCTCATTGAGCGGCGTGGGAACGCAGATGATGATGGCATCCATGGCAGCGATCTCGGTGTAGTCCGAGGTAGCGCGAAAGCCGGCTTTCTGCGCCTCGACTATCGCCTCCGGCGCAATGCGAACGATGTAGGACTTGCCGGCGTTGAGCGCGGCCACTTTGTCGGCGGCGATGTCAAAGCCCGTGACGCGAAACCCCTCGCCGGAGAAGAGCAGGGCCAGCGGCAGCCCCACGTAGCCCATGCCGACAATGCCGATGCGGGCCTGACGCGATTCCATTTTTTGTTTGAGGTCTGAAATTGTGTTCGAAACAGAACTTCCCATGGCGAAATTATACGGTCTCTGCGTGGCGCTTCTGTTGCATTGATATTCTATGAGGGTAGGCTTCACTTCGGGCCGCTGCTTTTGAACGTTCTTCTGAGGTAAGACCTTGCCGAAATATCTTGTAACCGGCGCTGCCGGGTTTATCGGCCGCTCGATCGCAGCGGCTCTTCTTGCGCGTGGTGAATCCGTGCGCGGCGTCGATAGCTTCATCACAGGTAAGCGCGCGAATCTTGTGGGTCTTGAGGCTATGGAGTTTGTCGAGGGCGATCTGGCCGACCCGGCGGTCTGCGCGAAGGTATCTGCCGGCGTGGAGATTGTCTTCCACGAAGCGGCGCTGGCCTCGGTGCCGCGCTCGGTGGCCGATCCCGCCTCCACCAACCGAAACTGCATCGATGCCACACTGAATCTGCTGGTGGCGGCGAAAGATGCCGGCGTGCGCCGCGTCGTCTACGCCGGCTCATCGTCGATCTACGGCGAAACGCCCACACTGCCCAAGCACGAAGGAATGCTTCCGGCCCCCATCACGCCCTACGCCGTGGCCAAGCTGGCGGGCGAGCACTATCTGAGCGCCTTCAGCCGCGTCTACGGCATGGAGAACGTGACCCTGCGCTACTTCAATGTTTTCGGCCCCTATCAGGATCCAACCTCGCATTACTCAGGCGTCCTGGCGATCTTCTGCCGCAAGATGCTGGCCGGCGAGCAGCCTACGATCTACGGCGACGGTGAGCAGAGCCGGGACTTTACCTACATCGATAACGTGGTCGACGCCAACCTGCTGGCTGCCGCCGCTCCGGCCGGGAAGGTGGCGGGTCGCGCGATGAACCTGGCCACCGGCTCGGCCGTAAGTCTGAATCAGACATTTGAGCTGCTCTGCGGCCTCACGGGCTACCGTGGCAGGCCGGCCTATGGTGAGCCGCGCGCAGGCGACATCAAGTACTCCCTGGCCGATATTCACCTGGCGCAAGAGTTGCTCGGATACCGGCCCACGGTCGACTTCGCCGAAGGCTTGCGGCGGACGATGGAGTGGTACCGGGGGCAAGAGGCGGACTGACCTCTGGGCTTCAGGGTGCTCTCGCCCAGTTGGACGGTGCTGGTGAAAACAAAGTTCGAGCCGGCGACATCCAGTGAAACCGCTGTGCTGTTCCGCAGCACTTCAGGTTGCGACAGGTTGGAAATCGTGTGCTCCGAACCCTGTGTCCTCCGAATAGCGAGTGTGTGGGCAGACGAGAATTGCTGGAGTGGGCCTTCCCGCTCGCCAAGCCAAGGGGAATGCACGGTGGGTGCCCATTTGGCGGATCAGGAACTTGCTTATTCCGAAAGAGTTGTTAAAAAATCTGAACCTACGAGCTACTTGCAAAATTCATGCTGCCGCCCGCGGTCTTGAAGGGGCACGGCTTTAGCCGTGCCGTAAGACGAGCGGAATCAATGGGGCTTTAGCC
>JABEBX010023517.1_pt1 | contig 18405 bp, 23 predicted proteins | sample 7245971 | NCBI WGS metagenome assembly JABEBX01 (sample SAMN14506365, study PRJNA622280) | hot springs metagenome | biome: hot spring [ENVO:00000051]|acidic hot spring [ENVO:00002120]; feature: spring [ENVO:00000027]|sediment [ENVO:00002007]; material: sediment environment [ENVO:01001048]... | reverse complement strand
CCCTCCTCTTTTCTACCCATTCTGTAAGAGAAAATTCAGACAATACTTTTCTTTCTTTTAATTTCTCCATCAGAACAGGAACTATTATGTATCTTAATTGTAAGTCTACTCCGTTCTCTGTTATCCAATTCCTATCCACCTTTAATTTTTTCACAACCCAATTTTCTAAAAACTTATACAAATCCTTATTTTTTATTTTAGTAATAGGTGTTCTTGTATTTTCTACAAAGGTATTAATCGCATCTATTCCAAGTTTTACATTTACTGTTCTTGTCTTTTCGCTACTAATTTCTATCATCTATCCCTCCCTTATGTTCCACTATTATTAACATTTTCTGTAATAGAAACACCTGCTGCTGTTACATATATTGTCAATCCAATATTCCTAATTGCCATTACAGGTTGCAAAGACAAATATACTGTAAGTACTCCTTGTTGAACATTAGACCAAGGATTATTTCCTGTTCCGAGTGGGTCTGATTCAATCGTGTAATTATACACCCCCAATCCCTGTTGCACAGTTTTCATAAAAGCATTTAAAGTATATACAATTCTCTGTCTTACTGTATCAACTAAAGGCTCAAATAAGAAACTCTCTAATGTAGTTTTTACATTTCGTTCAATATAATTTAATAATCTTCTTGTCTCTATAAAACTTAACGCACTGCTAAAACTCTGCAACGTTCTGTTATTCCACAGTGCAATCGCTCCTGGTCTTCTTACAAAAGCATTCACCTGCAAGGTATCTAATAAATTTCTATCTCCTAATGTATAATAATTTTGCAATCCCAAAACTGATACTGCCCCTCTCTGTAATCCTGCTATTGACCACCATGGTGCATATTCATATGCTACCTTTACCATCATTGCTGCAATAAAGCCAGATGGCGGAACATATAAATTAGTATCATTATCGGAATCATACACAAGCAACCAGGGAGCAAAAACTGCTGCGTAACTGGTTGAATTAGTAAATGTTTCACTTCTCCACGTATTTAATTCTGTTGTAGTATATACTGTTGAATCCGTATCAAGTATTGCAATACAACTTCCTATTGTCTCTGCCAATGTTACAAGTGCTGCTCTATATGTATCGCTTCCTATACCACCCTGAATAAACATATCTATTGTATATAATTCTGTATTGTAAAAAGGATTAATACCATTTACTATATCTGCTGTTGTAACTGGTGCATCAACGCCTCCAGAAAAATTGACTGGTGTTGTAATAACTGCTGGCAATCCTGTTGCTGCTGGATTTAATACAACCCCTACATCGTTATTATTAGCAAGAACATCTGAAATATATATGCTATTACCATTGCCATCTAATGCAGGAACAATTGATACTGTCTGACTCAATAAAGTATTTAAAGTGCCGTTTGGCAATTTCTCTACTAATGTCAAAACAAATGAAGTAGTAGAACCAGTTACTGCTGCTGTTGTAACTGAAATATTATTGCCCAATGCACCCGGACTCTTTGCATACAAAAGCATTAAAGGAGTGTCTCCTGTTGCTGTAAAAGTTGTCCATGCTGGAAATGTGTAACCGCTTAAATATGTCTGCCCCGCTGAATTTGTTGCTGTACCCACTACTAAACCGCTTGTCAATGCTTGCGTAGGCGTTGTGCTACTTGCTGTATTAAGAACAATACCTGCTCCCAATGTCCCAGCATTAATTGCTCTGTTTACCCACAAACCGCCATAACCACTCTGTAAGAAATATACACCGCTCCATAAATTATAATTGCCCACATCTACTGTAGATCTACTTGCACAATACATATTCTTAAATTGACCAACCGATGTGATGTATTGTGGACCAATCGGTCCTCTTACTCCATTCACTACTAAAGCTGCAATTCCTGTTGGATTGTTAGTTATATACTGAGATACATCTTGTTCTGATATTTGTAATCCTGGACTTCCAAACATTGCCATATCTAATTACCTCCTGTCACATAAAGGTCATTTTGACCTTTTCTCTAAATATTCTTTCTGTTCTGTTGTAGGATATAATCTATATTTAAAACCTTTCAAAACCATTTTCTCTTCCACATCATAAATATAAAAACACATTTATGAAACTACCATATTTTCATAATTCTGTGGGTCACTCTGCATTGCTTTTCCTTCTATAAAATCTACGCTTATTTCTTTTAAAGGACTGTAAAGAATTTGATTAATATTTCCTATTGTCCAATATGTCAAGAAATCCTGTTCTCCTTGTCCTCCTGAAACACTCATTGGCAATATATAACTCAATGCTTCCACCTTACCGCCCACTTTATAAACCTTAATCCCTCTACCTGCTAAATTAAAATCAAAATTACTTTCATATATTGACATTATCAACATTGATACAGGTATATCTATAATTATATTACTATTTATTATAGCCTGTATTGAAGTAGCTCTTGGTAAAAACATAAAATAATTTACCAAATCTAAAGACTGCTTTGTAAACAAACTATATAATATTATATCGTACTCTATTTTTACTGTTAATACTTTCAAAGAAACATAAGTCTGTGTCCACGGTGTCAATATAGTATCATTCGATTGCACAGATATACTTGCATTATCAAATATTACTGTATTACTTTTTACTGTTCCCATTCCTATGTTTCCTACTGCCATCCCTGTAATTATATTACCAACTATATTTTCCACATTAACTGTATTCGTTGCAAGCAACGAATATCCAGTCTGTCCTCTTCTGTAACCGCTTCTTCCTTCATCGTAACTTACATTCGTTACTTTTACAAAAAGAATAGGCTTATTAAAAATAGAAAAGATTGCTGTCTCATTCAAAGTAGGGTTCATCTGCAACTGTCTATTGGCTATATTTATAAATTCTGCGGATTCATCTAAACTTGCATAAACATTGTTTACATTAAAATATTCTTGACTTACTGCTGCTATCTGTTTAGTTAACGCATGTATCATATTATATCCTTATACCAGATATCTAAATACAACATCTGTATCACTAACTTCCACTTCCCATTCTAATAAATTCTGCATACTTAAAGTATATGTTTTTGGCAATATAGTCTGCACTGGTCTTACAAATAATGCACTTGTAAGCTCTGTAAAACTTGTCAAATTTGCTAATTTGCCAAATATCCCTTGTGTAGTTATTATATCTCCTATACCCAAACTAACATTATTCTTTCTCAATATGCTATCTAGTATCCCTAATTTAAACCCGGATTGTAATAAATATCCCAATTCTTTCTTTTCAGGTTCAGCTACAGATGCAATAAATCTTGCTGGCACAGTTACAGCAGGCAAACTTTTAAATGTTGTAATTATCAAATCCAAATACATTTGAAAATCTGCATCTGGCTGCGGTAAGCTTCTCATATCGACATGATAAATATCTACTTCCATATAATATAGTGTTTCATATGTATCAAGCATTGCGTTAGCTGTTCTTGTTTTAGCAAGAATAATATCTGCAAAAGACATTTCCTAACCTGTAATCCTTTTTTTATTCCTTATAAGAAATCTATTTCTGCTTTCTTCTTGCTCATCTTCTTCTGTATCGTCATATTCTTCTGTATCAGTGTCTTCTTCATCTGGCTCATCGGCAGGTGCATATTCTCCATTCTCATCTCCAAGTGTGTCATCGCCTATTTCATCATCTCCTTGTGAATAATCAAACAAATCCAATAACTGTTCTATTCCTGAAAGCACTATATCAAGTGCACCCGCCACCTGTTTCTTTAATCCATTTATTATGTCTTCTTTATTATCTATTAATACACTATCCAAATCTTCTTCATTGCTTACCGCATCGCTAATACTGTTCAATGCGCTAGTTATCGACTGTAATAAATATTTCACTTGTTCTCTCCAATCTTCCTTATTTTCATTCTGTTCCTTCAATCGTTTTAACATTAGTCCTCCCTGTTCTTCTCTAACAAAATATTCTCTAAAACTGTGAGTCTACTTCATCACTACTTATTCCTAGTTTCTTTGCATACTTTATAACTTCACCTTTATTTTTATAGTAATTAATCAATTTGGTTATTGCATCATCAGTATCTTGTAATTCTACTTCAGAAGAATCTATTAATCCTGTCTCAGGATCTGGTATCCATTCTGCATACCATATTTGTCCATGATATGGAACTAACCATTTTCCGCTACCTCTCGCATTCTCGACTGATCCAATGTATACAGATTGACTACTTGTCATAGCTTTTTTCAAAATAGGTTCACCAGTTAACTTCTTCTCTTCAAATCTATTTACTTTTACACCCATATTCTCTAACAATCTGTTAATTCTTTTTTCTGAATCTCTGTTCATTATTCCTCCCCATTTTCATATTTATCAAAAGCTACTTTCGGCGTAACACCTGTTTTAAACCACTCGTATGCTTGCTGTGGGTCTTTAAATCCTGCTTTAAACCACTCGTATGCTTCTGATGGATCGTGAAATCCTGCTTTAAACCACTCGTATGCTTCTGATGGATCGTGAAATCCTGCTTTATAGAATCTTATTCCTCTTTTAGTATCAAAAAAACTTAGTGTATCCTTTTCACCTGCTTCAAACCATTTTAATGCCACTTTTGGATTTCTCCAACCCAACTTATAATATTCATATGCAAACCCTGGTTCTCTCCAACCTGCATTATACCAGTTCTGTGCAGTTCTTTTATTATTCCAACCTTCTTTTTTCCATTCATCCCAATTAAAATCATTCTCATCACCTGTTGCTTTTTTTCTGATATCTATTACTTTTATACCTTTTATTACATCTATTTCTTCTAGCAACTTATATATCTTTTTCTCTTCTAAATACATTTTCATAGTTGCTCCTTCACTACACTATTATTTTGCCATCAACATCGCAAACTGCTCTTACATCTTCTTCTGTAAATTTAACTGCATTCCTACTGCAAACAAAATTTTCACCCACATGTTTTGGAGCTCCTTCAAGTGATTCTAATTTATTATTTGAGCAAACAAATCTACCTCCCACTTCTTTTGGACCTCCTTTAAGACTTCTTAGATTATTATCACTGCAATTATAAGAATCTGTTATTATTTGAGGTGAACCTTCGAGACTTGTTAAATTATTGCCAGCACAATTAAACCATTCTACTTCTTTGGGCAATTTTAACTCTTTCAAAGAATTGGAAGATATTCCTTTTCTATATAAATTTATACCTCCGTTTCTTGTATAGTCCCACTGTCTAGGATTTTCTCGTGCATATTTATTTAGTCTATCTAATGCAGTTTCTTCTTCCTCATATAATCTTTTTCTAGTATCCCTAACCCTTACACCCATATTCTCTAACAATCTGTTAATTCTTTTTTCTGAATCTCTGTTCATTATTCCTCCTTTATTTTTGCGCATTTAACATATTCTCTGCCGCAACAGCTCTTCGTAATAAAGTAGTATCACCTTTATCTCTTGCTACCTTTTTTGCTTTCTCAATACAAGAATGATTCGCATCTTTAAATCCGTTATCTATGCACCATTCATGAAAAGCACCTTTGGTGCCTTTCTTTTCTGCTTCTTTATCTACTTTTTGTATCCAATTCTTTTCTAAAAATCGGTGTAGCATTGTTCCTCCCTTAATATTCTACACAAAAATAATTCCTGCAACATCACATTTTTCTAAAATTTCTTCTTTCGTAAATTCTACAGCATTATTTCTGCAATCAAAATTTTCACCCACGCTTCTTGGTATCCCTTCCAGAGATGTCAATTCATTATAACTGCAAATAAAACTCCCTGCTACATCTCTTGGTGCACCTTTAAGAGATTCTAATTTATTGTAACTGCAATCAAAATCATTTCCTATATAATGAGGAGCTCCTCTTAAATCTTTCAGTTCATTAAAAGAACAATCAAAATTCCAATTAACTTTTCTTGGAGCGCCTTCAAGGGTTCTCAATTTATTGTTACTGCAATCAAAACTTTCTAAATTATCTCCTTTTGTAGGTGCTCCTCTTAAATCTCTTAAATTATTATTACTGCAATTAAAATCTTTCCCCACTTCTTTTGGTGCTCCCTCAAGCGTTGTCAACCTATTAAAACTGCAATCAAAACTGCCTTCTATTCTTTCTGGCAAATTCAAATCCTTTAAAGATGTTAATCCTTTTCTGTATAAAAAGATACTGCCATCACTTGTAATTTCATATTTTTTATCTATATCATCTTCCTGTTCATATAATCTCTTTCTGTTCTTTTTTACTCTGATTCCAAGATTCTCTAACAGGATATTTAGTCTTTGTTCTGAAATCTTTTTCATTGTTTCTCCCTCACTAAAAACCATTTCTGTATCCCTAATTTATGCATTTTTGTAATCTTTTAATGCTTTCTTTGGATCTCTATATCCTTTATCATACATTTTTTTTGCTTTTTCTGGATTTCTCCAGCCGGCTTTATACCATTTTTCAGCTGTTTCTGGGTCTTTAAATCTTCCGAAAGCATACCATCTCCATGCTCCGTCTGGATCGTTTTTCCATAAAGAATTTCTATACCATTTTATACCTTCTTCTGGCACATCCCAGCCTGCATCATACCATTCATATGCTACTAACGGTTCATCCCAACCCGCTTTATAAAACCTTAAAGCTTCTTCTGCAAAATCGTCATCCCATCCATTATCATACCACCTTTCTGCTTCATCGTAATCTTCCCATCCAGCTTCTTCCCAAATATCAAAATCAAAATCAAGAGCTTCTTTTAATACCCTTTTTACATTAATTTGTGCTCTCTTCTTGTCTACTCTTACTCCCATGTTTTCTAATATCCTGTTTAATCTTCCTTCTGAATCTCTTTTCATACTTCCTCCATTAATAATTTACTGCATCTATGCTTGCTAAATCTATCAATCTTGTTCTTGTTTCTTTAAGCAATTCTTCTCCTTCTGTAACCATTCCTTCTGCATCAAAATCAAGATTGCTGTCTGCAACTTTTACCATCCTTCTGCTTCTTCCCAGTGAAATCATCATATACGAACTACACAGATCCTGTAAAATATCCTGTGTATCTTCATCTATATCTAATATATTTGTATTCTGATTATATACTAATTTATAACTCAATTCTAATTCTACATATCCCTCATAACCTACATAAAGATTGGGTGCTTCATAACGCCATACCATCGTAAAACGATTCATTGGTTTTGAACTAAAATATCCTGCATTAGACATATATCTAAAACTCATAAACGCACCCATATATAATCCATAAAAACCAACTGGTAAAACTCTATTTACCATAGCAGGTGCTGGCTGTGCAAATGTATACGGCAATGAAAAAGTCACCCAAACCGTTTGATATGCTCTTTTATAAACATACTTTGTATATAAAGGATAAATCTGATTAACAAATAAAGTCTGAAAAGTATTTAAAGTAAATTCTGTTGCTGATATTTCATCCACAGCCAAATAATTGCCTATTCTAATTAAGGCTGTCTGATATAAATCAGACAAGTTTCCTTGAATGATTGCCATAAATTATTTCTTCTTTCTATTTTTATTATCTTGCTCAATCTCTTCTTCTGTATCTTCTTCCACATTGTTTTTTATTATGTATTCGTCTGAAACCACTTCACCATTTGAAACTGTCATTTGCTCTTCCAATTTGCCATCTATAACATCTATTGTGCCGTCTTTTATTAAAGGTATCAATGCACCTTCTATCTCTAAATAGTCTCTGTCCTCTATCTCAAAAGTATCATTAACAACCGATACTAAAAACCTAGTCCCGAATCTGCCTGATAGTCTAACTGATGAATTTTCTTTCTTTAAAATAATCGTTTTCAATCTGTCCCTCCTTTACTACAAAAGAGAGAGGCTTAACAGCCTCTCAATCATTCAAATTAAGTTGGGTTGCCATAAGGATATGTACCTGTAATACTCAACGAACCCAAGAAATTTCCTACAAGCACTTGCACTGCACCCCAAACTGCTGCTGCTCTTTGTGTCAATAATGGATTCGGAGTTGGCAAAACATTTGTTACTGTCAATGGCATATATGGTGCATATACCGCTGGTGCTTCGAAAGCGCTAGGACCTTTGTAACCGCATATCGCCACATTTGGCGCTAATATATTTGTATCTGTTACTCGAATAACTGGAACTCCGTCTAACTTTCCGAATAAGTGTGCAGTTGCCATGCCGTGACCTTCGTAAATTGTTTCCCATCCAAACAATGTTCTCATTACAGAACAAGCACCTGTGCCGCCAATAATGAATGAAATTTGACCTCTGTGTGCTGTCTCAATTATCATTCTCTCAACACCTGCTAATGCGTCCTTATAGCTTTGTTTGTGCTCAAAATAAGACTCACCTGAGCTAGGTGTTATATTCCAAGATAATTGTGAACCTGTTGGAACAGCGTTATTCATCTGTACTACTAAATCACCTACTAACTCTGAATTAATTGCATTTACTAAATCAACCGCCAATTCCTCTTCTGCTGCTATACCGAACCTTTTCTGCATAGCCCAGCCTTTAAATAGACCTGTTACACCTTTCAATGCATAAATCTGTGCCCTAATTGGCATTGCTACAAGTTCATAGTTAATTTGATTCAATGTTGAGTTAATGCCAGATGGCAACGCCCAGTATTGAACTTGCACTACTGTGCCAGATGCAGGTGCTGTTGTAAATGTAATTGTTATTGCTCCTGTATCATAATTTATAGTGCTCCCTGAAACTATCCCCTGTCCAATAATATTACCATCAAGATTATAATCTTGCCCTGTTACTGTTCCTGCTGTTACAACTACTGTGCCTGGTCTTACTGGTAAAGCTGGCAATGTGCCTGAAAATGTAGTCAAGGTCCCGTTGCCTGTTCCTAACGCATCTGTCATTGCAGTAGAAGAGAAACCTTGTGGAGTAATCCACTGCCCTTGTGCACCTGCAATTATACTGCCTGCTGTTATATTGCCCTGACCGGTAATTGCTTGAACTGCTTTGTAATAGACAACTCCTAACTCTTCATCTTGCGGTTGAACGCTCGCAATTAAAGGTAGTGGAGAAGTCCCATAACTAATTGTAACAACATCTCTTGCAATTCGAGGTATTAGTCCCAAATCGCTCACTGTGCCGTCTGCTTCATTCATTTTAATTGTTTCATCTACACTCTCAAGCATTTTACCTAAAGCATGATACTCAAATGCAGTAATTGGTTTAAATCTGCTCAATATGGATTTACTTTCCAAAGTATCCATATAATCTCTATACTTGGAATATAGTTGCTCTGCTTCTCTTTGAAATTTATCTTTCAAAGAATCTTCGTTAATTTCTCTAACTTGCCTCATTTAGAAACCTCCTTTACAATTTAATTTACCCATAAATCCGTAACCTTTAAAAGCTAAGTGGCTTTTTCCTTTTTGAAACTTTATAATCAAACCCAAAGTGGGGCTTTATTTCTTATCGATTGAAAATACATTACCCATCACCCTGCTTGCGATTGACTCATTAAATACTCGATTTCTTTTCTCACCTACTACTACCTTGCTTTCTGTTACTGTATTCCTTCCAGATTTTAGCATCGCATCTGCTCTTTTTATTCCTACCCTTTCTATTAATGCTTTTACTTCTGTTTTACCTACTCCATGCACTGCTGATAATTTATTAGTCTCTTCCAGTATCTTTTTATCTGTTACATAACGCAATATATGTCTTGCTTTTAACAATGATTCTACTATGCCTTTCAATCCGCCTAATTTATCTACTACTGCAAGTATTCTCTTTGCTTCTCGCAAAGATTTCTTCATTTTTAAAATAGCTTTCTTATACTGTTCATTATTTTCATCAATTTCTTCGTCCATTCTTTCAGATAAATTATTGTGTGCCTCCACAACAAGTTGAGTAAGATTGTCTTTCTGAAGAAAGACTTTTGCCAATATAGAAGATAAACTTGTATCCTTTAAAGTGCTTTCATCTACGCCTATCTTTACTAGTTTATCTGCTTCCTCTGTTATCAAGTTACTCAACATCCTCATTTCTTTTATTATTTCATCGTCTTCTTTTACACCAATGTATTTTTCTGCAACAACATTAAGTCTCTTATCTTTTTTGTTATTCTCTGATACAATAGATAACTGTCTTTCTTTCATTGTCTTAATCTTCTCTGATAAATCTTGTTTTTCTTTCTCCACCTTTTTAAGCTCATCCATTACTTTATTAAGTTTCTCTTGTAATTCCATCTTCTCTTTTATGAGAACATCGACTATTTCCATTCTGTTTCCCTCCTTAGTCTTATTTAAATCTCCCATCACGCTTTCATACTTCTTTTTTAATCCTGGCACTGCATCAAGAAAACCTGGGTCAACTACAAAATCAAATCTTTCAAGTATAAAACTGCTTTCATCTACAACATTTAATCCTTCCTCGTTTGTGCCTTTATATTCTCCCCACCCTTTCGATGAAACTGACATCTTACTTCCATTTTTCAATAATGTATAAAGAATACGTCCCACAGGGGTGTCTAGTATCTCTGCTTTGCCATAGCCTTTGCCTGTCTCATCCATCCTTAATTGTGTAACCACATGACTTACTTTCTGCTCTCTTATCAACGCATCAAAATCTAAATCCTCATGTCCCACTGTTCCTATCATTAGACGATTTGCTAACAATCTTTTTACATCGTCGCTCTTTAATACATTCTCCCAGAGTGAATCTGGATAAATTCTTCCATTTCTAGAGGGTGTATTAGGTAAAAAGAATACTCCTTCTACTATTCCTAAAACGCCTGCTTTACTATTCTCTTTCTGTTCTGATAATACAATTTCTTTTGCTTCGTAAATATCCCTTAATACTTGTCCCATATTTTCACCTACTGTTTCTTGGGTTCAGTCATAAATCCGTAAAGATTTGGATAACCATCTGGTCCCTGCGTTACCTTTTTATTTGGATCTTGCATAGTCATCTTATCAAAAGCCTTTGAAGCTATTTCTGCTTTTTCAAATTGCGGTTCTACCTTTTTAAATTCTGTTTTATCATCTGCAACATGAGTAACTGTATAAGTTGTTTTGGTAGCTTTCCTATTGTCATCTGCATATTTATCTAAATCTACATTATCAATATAATTATCGTCCTCTTTCATTCTCTTTAAATGTTTCATTCTTTCAATCTTTCTTCTTTCAATTACTCTTTTTTTACTTTCAGAAGTATCTGGGGCTTCTTCCTCATCTTCCTCATCTTCCTCATTCTCTACTTCTGTTTCTATTTCTTCATCTGCTTCTGGTTCTTCTTCCATTTGCACTCCTACCATTTCGTCCGCTGTCTCTTTCAATCCGTCAATAAAAACGTTCAATGCTTCATCATCGTCTGATAACTCTTCATACAGATCACCTGTATCTACAAAAGTCTTTTGAAATATAGGATACAGAGATAATGTCAATTTCTTATCGCCTGCCCTAAATAAAACAAGTGGCTCTCCTAAATCTATAACAAAGTTCATTGAAAACTTCTTATCATCATCAACTGTAACATTTATAATATCTGGATCATCGCTATCTACTTCAAAAGACCAACCTTCTCCTATCTTCTCTGCTAACTTAGCAATAAAATCTTGCCTATATGGAGAATCCACTAAATTGTCAATCTCTCCTACCACTTCACCTGCATCTGGGTCCGTATCATCTTTTAATACAACTTCTGGCGGTTCTCCCAAATCGCTTACTGTTCCATTTGCATCGTCTTGTTCAAATAGCCTTTTAAATCTTTTAATTTCTTTTTCTAACATAGAAACTAACATTAACTACTCCTCCTTATTAGTCCATCTTACTTTAAATATAAAATTAGAAAAATAAAAACATATACATTTTCTACCATCCTATTTAACAAAACGTGTAAAATCTATCTCGCTACTATATGTTTCTTCCATACCAATTACATTCACTGCTACAAGAGATTCAAAAATCGCAAACAAATGTTTACACACTGCTTTTACTTTTCCTACATTCTGTCCTTTTCTATGTGTTTTTCTCACATACGGAATTGGTTTTCCTAACAACGCATGAATATCTTTAAGATACCACATAAATCTAAAGCGAAAGTCAGGACAACTACAACGCACTGCAATTTCTGTATTTGGAGTAAATCTTTGCATCCAAAAAATATTCTTATTCTTTGAATCTTTTACTTTGACAGGGGTTGCTTTTGTAAAATCATCTCCAAATAACACATCATAAAATTGGATCCTACTTGTATATACCTTTGGTTCTTTTTCGCTATGCACCTCCGCTATTAAATCAAACGTACCTGCCCCATAAAAAATATATGTCTTTACAGACAGAACATCAGGCTTCATTACATCGCCCTTCTCCACTCTGTCTACTACGCCGGGTTGAATCTGTATATATTTCCTTGCATTAATATAGACCTTCTCAAGCTCAATTGCTTCACTGATTTTCATCTGAAACCTCAATTATCTGTTTCCAGAATTGGAAATCAATTTCTGCTTCTTTACCCTCTATCAATTTCTGTAAAGTATCTAAATACCTGTCCATTAGATATGCTAAAAAAATATTGTAATCGACTTCCTCATTTATATTAGACGATATATATCTTTTTTCTATCAGTGCATGAGTTACTGCTGATGATACGGCAATAATAAATTCTCTATTCTCTCCAAGTATATTTTTAAAATCAAATTTACTAAAATACTCTCTCGCAGGTATTATGCTCCTTTCATCCCTTAATCTCTGGTATGAAGCTAAACTGCCTTCTAAATCCCTGCTTGCAAGAAAATTGCCTAAATTTCTGTGAAACTGTTTACCCGCCGTGGAACGATGAAACCTATGTATCCCTTTCATATATTTCCATCTGTCTGTCTGCCATCTTCTCTTTTGCATCTGGCTTCTTTCAAAATCTGTCAACCCTAATTCAATTTCTCGTTTCTTTAAAACCAACTCTTCTAAAGAAATATTATTTCTCTTTGCTTCCTCTGTAAGAATACTTTCCTCTATTTCATTTTTAAATTTTATTTCTACCATCTCATTGTCCACCCTTAGTAGCATTACTATTGGCTAATCCGCCCGCCAATCCTGTTTCGCCATCTTCTTCGGTTGCGTTATTAGCGGTTGCATTTCCACCGAAGTTGACACTTCGTTCACCGCCCTTATAGTTTCGCATTCCTTGTCTAAATATATTATCTATCGGTTCTATCGGTTCTTCTTCCTCTTCTTCAAAGTAAGGTTGTTCTTCTTCATGCGATTGTGTTTCTCCCGCTGGATTAATAATATCCTCTTTTGGTTTTTTAATAGTTCCATCCAATCCAGACAAACCTAAATAGCTGTTAACGAAATCAATAAGTTTCTCTGTATCTACATCTGCCTTTATCTTTGCCGCTATATCTGTAACTACCCCAACGGAATTATTTACAGTATCTATCATCCCTGATAAAAATTCTAATTTATCTAACTGTTCTACACTGATAATACTGTTCCTAAAACGAACATCTATAGAAGAAGGCATTATCTTATATCCTTGTAACGTGCCCTCTATTATTGCCAAATTCGTCAATCCCTGTGCTATTGCAGATTGTATCCTTGAAACTTTCTTTACATATCTGTTAAAAGATTTTAAAGTATCTAATTTACCTGCCCCTTCAGAAGAACCAAATAGAAATTGATACGGCACGCCGATGCTTGCACACAATGTTTTCTTTAGCTCATCAACTACATCTAATGCATAAGATTCTTCCAATCGTGGGTCATTCAATTGCATAAATCCTTTTTCTTCTTCTCCAAATACGGGAATTACTTTATACTTTCCTATCGTATCTATTACATCTGCAACGGATACTCTGCCCGTCTGATCTACTCCTATATTTACATTTAATAATTCCATATACTTTCTTGCCACTTGGTACGCTCTCTCTGGTGCCATTTCCTTTGGCACTTTAACACCAATTACCGTTGTTGCATTTAATTTCTGTACTGCAAATACAGGATAGAAAATAAGCAACATATATAAAGAATTCAGTAAATCCCAAGTTCCCCAAAATAAAGGCTTTCCTAATCTGAAATACTCATCTAAACTTTCTGTTATTCCTAGAGATTTAATAAAATCTTTATCTAATTTCACTTTTATCTTTTTACCCGGCACACAAAAATGTATAAAATTTATATAATCATTTACTTCAAAATTACCTTGAGTTTTGTTCTGTTGCACTAGAAACTTTGGAGCACTTCCTTTATACACAACAACCACATCCCGCTGGTCTTGGAGTGGTATCAACTCTGTTACTTTTTTTCCATCGTTCTTTACTGCTGCAACTACGTCTCCGTATGCAATCACATCTTCAATAATCGCTTGAATAAAGCTATCTATATCAACCCTGTCCTGCAAGTTATCCAGCATCTCCTGTATTGTCTCATTATCGCTTGTCATCTCAACAATGTTATTAGTTCCTGGGTCAACGCTGATAACATCATCAATCAACAGCTCTACAACTGCGGAATGAAAGAAAGTTTCTTTATAAGCATCAACCATATCTATTACTTGTCGTTTATCTGAAATTGCTTGACTAAATAGCTGCGATACTATCCCTCTACCACTCTCTAACAAATTGTATAAACCAGATGCTGCTTTTAATTCTGCTCTTACTCTGTCATTTACATCTAAACCTGTTGATTGCGATGGTGTCTGTGTTGCATTTTTTGTGTATCCCATATAGGATATTAATCGTTCAAAAATATTTGCCATTTTCTCTCCTTCCTTACATAAAACTGTTCATTACAAACAACGGCTTCCCCACACTCAAAAGGTCACTTCGACCTTGTAATTAAATATTCTTTCTGTTCTGTTGTAGAATACAATTTATATTTAAAATTTTCCAAAACCATTTTCTTTTCCATCATTTATAAATATAAAATCAGAAAAATGAAATTAGATAATAATAAGAGGGCTATGCCCTCTTATTAATCTGTCCCCGTATGCTTCATTCCCAACTTTGCTTCTTCGTATGGAAGAAACACTGGCAACCCTTCTAATTTTCTCCATACTGGATATAAATCTTTTAGAAACTGCTTTATCATATACCTCTTTGCCATATTGTTCTTATGTGCTTTTGTCTTGTCTTTATGTAAAGGGTGATTCTCCAATCTGTTCTTATAATCGTAATATATTTCTGCATAAGGTGATTTACTTTTCAAGAAACTAGATGCAAGCACTCCTAATAATTTTGCTTTCAAAAAAGGATTATATGTAATCCCTTTCTTTGTCTTTTCATTTCCATCTTTATCTTTATATTGCTTATCTACCAAATGCTCTGAAAATCGCCCTCTTCCTCTTCCATCTTGTGCAACATCTAGTCCTACATACTTCCAAATAGATGATACATATTTTGCTTTAGAAATATCTATTTCAGATATAATCACTGCTGCCATCAAAGTCCCTACGCCTTTAACATCTTTTAAAAACTCCTTCCATAAAGGATGCTCTTCCACTTGTAAAGACATAAGAACCATAGCCTTTTTTTCATCTTCCTTTAAATTAACATAAGAATTTACCAAAGAGTATTCTGCAAAGTCGGAGATTAGCCCATCGCTACTAAAATTAAATGTCTTCTTTTTGTCAATCAGTGCATCTGTTATTCTACTATACTCCTGTAGCAACTGTTTTGTAATTTCATCTGCACTCTTGCTCTTTTTATCTCCAGCTTTCATTCCCAACTTGTTAAAGTAATGACTTACCAATCTGTTTCCTGTCTGAATCCTCAATTGTTGCACATCATAATACCCCCTCACTGCTAATCTAATCTGGTTATTCACAAAACACCTCCTGAAATAAAACTAAAAAAATATGGATTTCTTTTTGTATGTGGTCCACTTATTTTAGATGGGGTTCTCTTACAAATTGATTCACTCACTGCCATTGGATTTCTTACTAAGAATGATACACTTCTTTTTGCAAGATTTCTCACATGGCTTGGTGCATTTAATGTTAATAGTTTTCTTTTTTTTATACGATACACTTAATACAAATGGATTTCTTTCCCCATATGATGCACTCAATACCATTGGGTTTCTTCTACCTAATGATGCACTCAATACCACTGGGTTTCTTACTAAGAATGATACACTTCTTTTGACTGGTTTTCTTTTTATGAGTGGTTCACTTTCTTCTAAAGGTTTTCTTACTGAAAATGATTCGCTTTTTATAAGTGGGTTACTATCAGATAATGACTTCATTACAAGTAAAACCTATCTGAATGTCTAATATCATCTAAACTTAATAATAATTTTGAAGCACTTCTTTCTACCCATTTTGAATACTCAACAGAGTCTTCAAAATTGATGTATCCCTGCCACCTATTTATATCCCCTTCATACTCAATAGGGTCTTTAAATCCCAATCGCTTCCATGCATATTCTCTAGTTAAATCAGAACCGCATTTACCACAATAAACAATTTTTCCATCTGTTGTCAATTTTGGATATCTACAACTTGGCTGTAAATCAAAAGGTGTTCCTATGTCGATACCCACTTCAATTATTTCTTTTTTTGTTAAGTGCACAAAAGGAGCTCTTACTGCTACTTTATGCAACCAGTCTAAAGCATAACCACTTAAATTTTCCAAACTCCTTAAAAACCCTATTGTATTATCTGGGTAAGCACTACTATCATCTAAATTCAATCCTAATGCTATTTTTCCAAATCTTAATTTTTCTGCAAGTGCCATTGTTAAAACAGAAAATATTGCATTTCTTGCTCCTACATAGCTAATAGTTTGCTCGCTATCTTGCAGTCTATCTGCTATGTTATCAAGCACTGTCTTGTCTGAATTCCTCAAAACACTTATTCCTGTAAACATATCAAAAGTACTATTTATATCCAATTCTATAAGTGGTATATTAAATCTATTGCTAATCTGTCTTACAGCCCAGTTCTCTACTTCATCTGCCCTTTGTCCATATTTAAAATAAAGCAATACAACTTCTTTTCCTAATACTTGATATAATCTCAATGTAGTTGTACTGTCTAATCCACCACTGCATATTACTAGTACTTTATCGTCTGACAAGTCTCCTTTCTCTACATCTATTATAAATTTACCATTATGCCACTCTAATAAAGAATATGACTCCATTTCTTTTGCAAATATTTTCTCTTCAAAACCATCAAATGAAGATACATCAGAAGAATATACCAACCAACCTTTGCTTGAAATAAACCACAAGGGCATAAAATTTGTTGCAAGATAGAATCGTAACCCGTTAGAAACTCTTTCTACTATTGAAAAAGCATAACTACCTTTAAAAATTCTAAACAAGTTCTTATGAACTCCCTCTTTCTCAAATACATAAGGAACTATATAGCTATCTACTTTAGTAAAGCCTCTATCAATATTGTATTGAATCGCTAATTCTGCATCATTGCTTATAACACCATTGTGAGATACTAAAAATCTATCTGAATAAAAAGGTTGCATATCTGACTTACTTATAGCACCTGTTACCATCTCTGTTGATGGAATAGCTCTAGCTACTACTTGTATTGATATTGCTTTACCAGACAATTTAGAAGCATTTACATTTAAAAAATTTATCAATAGAGATTTACTGCTAAATTTATGCTTAATAAAACCTTGATTAGTTGCAATTGACAATGCGAAATTATCCTCTCCCCTTAAATCTATTTTACTTAAACCCGCTAGAAAATTATCCAAAAAACTCTCTTTTGCAGCATCAAAATCCTCAGTAAAAAACCCATAAAGCATACACATTAGACCCCTCCTCAATCATTGGATATACCTACCAACTTTTTAAACTGCTCAATACTCATTACTACATAATATCTCTGACTGTGCATAATGTGCATAACAAGCAAAGGCTCTTTATTTCCTGCATTTCTCATTGCTTGCTCCCACCATTTATCTATTATACTTCTTTTTAACTCAATTTCTTCTACAAGCTTTTTCTTTTTCTTCAATTTCTCAAATCGCTTTACTGCAGAAATATCTTTTCTGCTTTTCACTTCCACATTATATTTATCTGTTGTAATATCAGCACCTCCTAATATCCCTCTTCTTTCTCCATGCAATATCTTTGCCACCCTCTTCTCTACATCTTTACCTCTGTCTCTGTTTCGTTTATTCACTGAATTAACAATCTTTTTCATTTTAATAAATTCTCTGTTCCGACTGAAACATCAATCCAAACTTTGTTTACCTTTATTTTATCCACCACAGTTCTGTCTTCCTCATTAAACAAAGTTATTATATAGTAATCTCTCTCTGTTCCATTGTCATCTCTTGACTGTTCTTTTTCTATAAATGCAATCATTAAAGCCTCCTTTACTTAAAGAAAAATCCTCTTAGTATCCATCACTCGTTTATCTCTTCTAATAAAATATCATTTGGACTTACTTTTAACATATTGGAAATTGTTATTACTGTTCTTAACTGCAATG
>JABEBX010019852.1_pt1 | contig 18425 bp, 12 predicted proteins | sample 7245971 | NCBI WGS metagenome assembly JABEBX01 (sample SAMN14506365, study PRJNA622280) | hot springs metagenome | biome: hot spring [ENVO:00000051]|acidic hot spring [ENVO:00002120]; feature: spring [ENVO:00000027]|sediment [ENVO:00002007]; material: sediment environment [ENVO:01001048]... | reverse complement strand
TATCCTCTTTCAAATAGAGTTGCCAAAAAATATGGCCACGCCCGGCGGGATCAATACTGCCGGGCTAATGCTGCAAAGCGTTCGCCGCGCTGTTCATAATTTGTGAATTGGCCGTAAGAGGCACAGGCGGGAGACAGCAGAACGGCGTTAAATTGATGCCGGGTTGTATCATTTCCACCAATCCATTGGTCCGCCATTACCATCGCCGCGTCCAACGTTTCCGCGTATACGCAATGATCCTGCGGCAGTCCGGCGGCGATGGCACCGCTGACCAAGGCTTGCCCGGTGGCGCCAATGCCAATGACTCCGCCGGCCAACGCGGCAAGTTGCCGACAAAATGCGGTCATATCGGCGTGTTTGTCATAACCGCCGACAACGCAGATGAATTGGCCCCTGTCCATGGCCGCCAAGCCGGTCATGGCCGCTTCGGGTGTGGTGGCTTTGGAATCATTAAACCAGCGCACACCGGTGGTGCCGGTATGCACAAGCTGCAGGCGATGGGGCAAGCCTGAAAATTCCGCCAATGCCTTCAATACCGCGGCGGTATGCGCCTCCATTCCCGCCGCCGCCACCACCGCAAGTGCCGCGCGGGCATTGGATTGATTGTGCCGGCCGGGTACAGCGAGTTCTATTTCCCGCACATTTTGCGTGGAGTAAAATCGCACACGCCCGCGCGTCAGCGCAGCCCATTGGCGCACAACAGGATCGTCACCATTAAGAATGGCAATATCATCCGCGGTCTGAAAGCGTAAAATATTTTGCTTGGCGGCGGCATAACTTTCCAGCGTACCATGCCGATCCAGATGATTGCCCGCCAGATTGGTAACCACCGCAATATGCGGAGAAAAATGGATCCACGGAAAATCCTCAAGCATAAAGCTTGATAATTCCAGCACCACCACGTCATCCGGTTTTATGCGTTCCAAGTCCCCCAGCAGAGATCGGCCTATATTCCCGCCAAGAAAACAGGTTCCGCGGCTGCCGGATTCCTTTAATGCCGCGGCCATCGCCAGTTGAATCATGGCTGTTGTGGTGGATTTGCCCACGCTGCCGGTGACTCCGATGACTTTGGCATTGCAGCGTTGCAGAAATAAATTGATCTCGGTGGTCCGCGGTACATTACTTTTCACCACCGCTTGAAAAAAACCGGACCGGGCCTTATCCACCGCCGGATTCACCACCAGCAGATCGCAAGCGTTGAGAATATCCGGGTCATGGCCTCCGAGTTGAAACGTGATATTCAGGCCCGCCAATTGGGCCATGCTGGCTTCCAGTTTTTCCGCCGGCTCCTGATCCGTCACGGTAACCATCGCCCCCTGCTGCGCCAGCCAGCGTGCCACACCCACGCCGCCGCCAAACCGTCCCAGGCCCATGACCACCACGCGCCTGGAGCGCAGATTCATATTTTCCGTTTGTACCGCCATAATGCTGTTCCATCCATGTTGCCGCGGGAATTATTGAAATGCCGGAATCGCCTGCGCGATTTGTGTTTTTGTTTCGATAACCGCCTGTTGCACGGCGTTGGTCCATTGCGCGGCGGAGATGCCCGCATACCGGATGTCCCGGTGGGCGAAAATAACCGACCGGCTCGCGGAAATAACGGCCCCCAGACCATCCGGGCGGAAGGCGTGGGCGCAATCGGTCAGGCTGCCGCCCTGCGCACCAATTCCGGGAATAAGAAAAAAAGTATGCGGCATAACCCGGCGAAGCTCAGCGATCGCCGTTCCGCTTGTAGCCCCCACCACCGCGCCAAGGCTGCTGAATCCACATTCGCCCATGATCGCTCCGCCCCAGTTTTCAATCAGATCCGCAACATGCAGAAACACCGGCCGGCCATCCGCGGCGGGTATTTCCTGAATCTGCCCCGCGCTGGCATTGCTGGTGCGCAACAGCGCGAATGCTCCCTTGCCCTGGGCCTTGGCCAGTTCCAGAAATGGCGCCATGCCGTCAATTCCGAAATACGCATTGACGGTAATGGCATCAGGCCCGGCTGTTGCCCCGGCATCCTGCCAATTGGAATTCCCCAGATTCCCCAATGCGTATTGTGCCGACGTGTGGCCGATATCGCCGCGCTTCACATCGCCAATGACCAGCAGCCCATGCCCCTGTGCCTCCTGCACCAGGTTGTAATACGCCTCCACCCCATCCCATAAATACCGCTCAAAATAAGCAATGTTTATTTTCACCGCCGGCACATGCGGCGCCACGGTGCGAATAATTTTACGGCCAAATTCCGGCCCTAAAGCATCAACTTCACCGGATTGTAAGAACCCCGGCGCGCCGCTGCAAATGAACCGCAACGTGGCCGTGGTGGCGGGCGTAGCTTTTTTTTACCAGTCCTGGGAGCGTGGGTGTCCCCACCCGCATGGATCGTTAACAACGCCTTCGCAATGCGTCTAATAAGCTTCGTTTCGCAACGATTTCGACACTGATACGGAAATATTGCCGCCTGTCGTCAGGGTTCAGTGCGGCTGATGCCGAGGCTTTGGCCCCCGGCGGAATTTTGTCTGCTGGGGTTTGGCGGTGGGGCGGTTGGCGAGGCGATTGGCGATGCCTTCATCAATGGCGGCGGCCAGAGCATGCTGATGCTCCGCATCCTGCCGGGCCATTCCATCAGGTGATCCGGCGGATTGATTTTGCCGGGCGGTATTCAATTCTTTGATTTTATCCCGCAAATCCGCCGCCTTTTCAAATTCCAGATTATTGGCGGCCTCCAGCATTTCCTGCTCCAGCATCCGAATCATCTCCTGCTGATCAAATTCCGATTCTGATTCAGTGAGCATTTCCCGCGCGGTGCGGCGGGCTTTAAGTTCCAGTTCAATGCCATGGCGGATCGCCTTCTGGATTGTTTGCGGTGTAATGCCGTGCGCGGTGTTCCAGGCCTCCTGGATTCCCCGCCGGCGGTTGGTTTCATCAATGGCCCGCTGCATGGCGGGTGTGATTTTGTCCCCGTAAAGAAAGACTTTGGCATCCACATTGCGCGCACAGCGGCCGATCATCTGAATCAGCGATGTTTCACTGCGTAAAAAACCCTGCTTGTCCGCATCCATGATGGCCACCATGGACACCTCCGGCAAATCCAGCCCTTCGCGCAGCAGATTCACGCCAATCAGACAGTCAAAAGAGCCTTCGCGCAGTTCGCGCAGAATGTCAATGCGATCAAATGTTTGTATCTCACTGTGTAAATATTTACAGCGCAAACCCGCCTGTCCCAGATAATGTGACAAATCCTCCGCCAGCCGCTTGGTCAGCGTGGTTACCAGCGTCCGCTGGCCTTTTTCGGCGCGGGTTTTTGCCTCTTCCAGCAGATCCGCCACCTGCCCCTGCGCGGGACGCACTTCAATGACGGGATCAATCAACCCGGTGGGGCGGATGATCTGTTCCACCACTTCGCCGCCGGTAAGCTCCATTTCATATTTGGCGGGCGTGGCGGACACAAACAACACCTGATTCCACATCCCCACAAATTCCTCAAAACGCATGGGGCGGTTGTCCAGCGCGGACGGCAGACGGAAACCATGCTCCACCAGCACTTCCTTGCGGTGCCGATCCGCGGAATACATGGCGTTGATCTGCGGGATCGTGACGTGCGATTCATCAATCATCAGCAGATAATCTTTTGGAAAATAATCAATCAGTGTCGATGGTTTGGCCCCCGGCGGAGAGCCGGAAATGTGCCGGGAATAATTTTCAATGCCCTGGCAGAAACCAGCTTCCAGCATCATTTCCATGTCATATTTCGTGCGGGCAAAAAGGCGCTGGGTTTCCAGCAGTTTGCCCTGCTGCCGCAACTCTTTGCAACGCTCTTCGAGTTCCTGTTGAATATCATGTACGGCCCGCACCATCGTGTGGTCATCGGCCACATAATGTTTGGCCGGAAAAATAAAGGCCGTGGTTTCCTCGGTCAGCCGCTCTCCGCTGACGGGGTGAATATGCCAGATGGATTCAATTTGATCGCCGAACATTTCCAGGCGCAACGCGGTGATTTCATACGCCGGAAAAATCTCAATGACATCACCCCGCACGCGGAACGTGCCTCGCTTGAATTCAATGTCATTGCGTTCATATTGCACATCAATAAGCGCTCTCAGAAGTTTCTCTCTGCCCAGTTCAGCCCCGCGCTGCAATGAAATGACCTTGTTTTTATATTGCTCCGGTGAACCCAATCCAAATATGCAACTGACCGATGCCACCACCATGACATCCCGCCGGCTCACCAGCGCGCTGGTCGTGGCCAGGCGCAGGCGGTCCAGATCATCATTGCGGGCGGCGTCTTTTTCGATGTAAATGTCGCGCTGCGGTATATACGCTTCCGGCTGATAGTAATCATAATAGCTGACAAAATAATTGACCGCGTTTTGCGGCAGCAGTTCGCGGAACTCTTCAAAAAGCTGCGCGGCGAGTGTTTTATTATGGCTGATCACCAGCACCGGGCGGCCCAACTGCGCCGCGACGTGCGCCATGGTGAACGTTTTGCCCGAACCGGTCACGCCCATGAGCACCTGATATTTTTCACCGGCCCGAAAAGCCTGGGTGATTTTTTCAATCGCCCGCGGCTGATCGCCGGTGGGCTGGAAAGGGCTTTGAATCTTAAATTCCTGCACGGCCATGGCCTAATTTCCAAACGCAAACACGGGGAATTATAGCATTATAATCGCGCTATCGCCGCAATTAGGGATCGTGAAAGAATAAATTCACATTTTATGGCACAGCAGTTTTGACCGCCCAACCCGCCAATTGCCATGTTTAGGCGTGTGGCCTTGGCCCACGTTCACCGGCCTGGGTGTTTTGATTGCGCCATCGACGGCCAAAAGAATCAGGTAAGACCTATTCTGCGCCCCAGCAGCCGCTACGATTTCAAACCTCCCTGTGCGCGGATCAAATCGCCACAGCTTATTCTCATATCCAACGGTACCATCCGGCTTCAGCCCTTTCGTCCATTGGCCATCGATTAATACCTCGGTCTGGCCGTGGCCGATCTTTCTTACGTTGAAGGCTCTGCATTAGAAACTACACCTAAAGCGGCGGCAGGTCAGGGCTGGAATGGTCCATCGAACCAGTAGAACAGATGATTCCCCTGAAAAAACAGCGGGAAGCGGATGCTGCTGCGCGCCTGGTGCCGACGACACGCCGCCGATGAGCTAAAAACCCCCGCCAAGCCACCGGAAGCATCGTAAACGAGCCGCCAAACAGCCATATACACATTCGTGCATATCACTATGCTTTAATCCGCGGAATTGACAACGCCACCGGCTCTTCATGAAAAAGATAGTTCTTGCATCAATATCCAACGATAGTGTATCACACATCACTGTGCGGCACCCGCCAGACCAATTACAGCACTCAGGACTGCGGCGACCTGACTGATCTTTCGGCTGGAATTGACCACATATTTTAACTTTTCGCCCCGATAGACACTTCGAATTTCCTTTGCTAAGGAGTCCCGGCCAGAGTAAAGGGGCAAATGCCTCAGTTGGCCTTCCGCGACATCGAGCGCAGCCATGGCCGAGTCAGCCACCCTATTGATTTCCGCTGTGTGGTTGAGTGACAACGCCATGTAGACCTCCATCGCCATTGTGCCGAGGGCACACGAAGCACCGTCGAGAGTATCTTGCTGGTGGTGCCACAACCCTTTATCTAAAAATGCATCCACTTGAGGCGCAACGGTCGCAACTTTCCGGGGAAACATCAAGCCCAAGTCCGTCTGGATTCGCAAGACCACAGTCCGCCAGTCCGCCATGAGGAATCGGTGCGTAATGATGCTGCGATGAAGTCCCCGTGTCGATCTCTCCGCCTCCAAAGTGTAGCGGAGCCAAAGCAGAAGCGATTTGCGCAGGGTAAAACCGTTCCGATTATGCAGAGATCTCGCCACCTCGTATGGATGCCGCACCATGATGAGAAATTTCGGAGAAATATTCCGCTGCTGTATGGGTGGCAGCCAAAAGGGTATCAGGCGGCTGATCTCGGGATCCTTCACCGCCCAGAGCCGGACTTTGTAAAAATCCTTGTCGATGGCCTCGCCGATCGTTCGTTTGATATCGGCCAGAACTCGGCTCTTTAATTTTTCGGGGAGCAAAGCATGCACACATCCTGCCGATCTGCCCAAGTCTCGTAGAATGCTCCGATGGATAAGCACCATTTCTTCATGTTCCCAGTGTCCTTTGGGGTTGAAAGCATCGCTGCCGATCAACCCCTTGCCTAGATCGACGCCGAGAATATTGCACACCCCCGCCATTGCCGAAGTTCCGCTTCGGTGCATCCCCATAATGAGTATTACATTCGACATATCCGAATCATCCAAAGAACTAATGTTCTAAAGCATTTACTTTGTAATTCTGCAGACCTTGCCTATGCGTACCGGCGATCATTACTTCCCGAACTGAGCATCACCGAGTAGCAACTTTCCCATCGAAACAGCTTTTAGCCCAATGCCTATTTTTCATTTCAAAAGTTAATGAGTCTTCCATGATATTGGGGCATCCCCCCGCGGCACACCTTACCGGACCATATAGCATTGCCAACCTATGTTTCCATGTTGTTTGTTTCTTCGTCATACCGTTCCTATCACGAACGAAAGACAATTTAGTTGCATTTTCAAATCTTTCACTCGGATCTCGAGGCTACATCATCGGAGTTCGCCGGGAAACTATTGCAATTCAACATCTGATTCAGAAGTCTCGCTAGTGGCGCACCCGCAAAATTGAGGCCGCTCTCAGCGATTACGAGATAATATTCGTATATGTGAATGCAAACTGGATTGAAACCTTTTGTGTAGCTGTGCGTAGGGCTTCCTGTCCGGTATGTTTTTGACAGAGGAGTATATTATGAAGTCCGCAATTCATCGTGGTTTCACACTTATTGAACTGCTGGTGGTCATCAGCATCATTGCTTTATTAATCGGCTTATTGATGCCAGCACTTCAACTTGCGCAGCAGGATGCCAAGCGCACGGCGTGCGCGGCACAATTGCACAGCATAGGGGAGTTATTCGCCGCCTACATGCAGAGCCAAAGCCATGAAATTTTCCCGGCTTGCCCACCGATTCCAGATGGGGCCAATTTTGTGGCATGTGCGGACGGTGTAACGGTTAATGCTCAAGATTCCAATCCATTGGGGTATGGCCCGCCGCCAATTCAGAGTGTTATCGGTGGCGTTCCTCCGCCCAGTGTTATTTCCACCCCAAATTATGTCCCATCAGCCAATGACCGTGGCGCGGCGGCGGCTTGGGATTGTCCAGCGGATGTGAACCCCTACACCGATCTATATACCGGTAAGACTTACCAATCCTATTTCGCGGGGGAGGGCACCAGCTATCAATATAACGTGCAGTTGGCTGGTGATCGCGTCACGAACTATATCATTGGGCCACCCACCAACAGGGTCAATCTTTACAACACGTTGCAGGCAGCGGGAATATGGGTATTGGCCGATATGTACACCTTCCATGGCCCGTCCGGAAATCCCGATGCCGCCAATATACTTTATGCTGATTGGCATGTAGGTACGGTTTTGGATATGGCACCGAATTACAAGACAATGACTTGGGGTTGGCATCATTGAGTTTTGAATCAATTACAACAGGCTAGCAAAGGAGAACATCAAATGGATACCATGAAGCAAAAATTAAATAAGCGGGCGGCATCGGTCCAGCGCTTTGTTAAAGAGCGGAAGCAGGTGGTGACGCTGGCAGTGCTGCTCTTGTTGTGTCTAGTGGTGTATGGATGGATGTTCATGCGCTCCAGAGCGTCAACGCGCCGCGCTGATATCGCCCCGCAAATCGCCAAAGTAATTGCAGGCTGGAAGGGGCAGGTACCGCAATTCCCAATGTTCGGCCCACCGGCCGGATTTCACCGTGGAGATTGGCGGAAAATGACCGCCGCACAGCGCCATGCGATGTTCATGAAGCGCCGCATTCAGATGCAGGCGTTTTTCGTGGCTTTCGCCCACGCCAACGCTGCGCAACAGGCCGCGATTATCGCCGCCGCCAAAGCCCGCTTTGCGGCCATGCGGGCCCGGCGGCAAGCCATGATGGCCCAGAATGGCGCTGCTAATAACCACGGTGGGCACAGAGGAGGCCCCTTCGGCCATGGAAACATTGCCGCGATGGCTCCGCAGATGATGGCTCATCAGCTTGTCAGTGGAGCCAATCCGCAGATGCATGCCGCCATGTCCAGCTTCTTCGCGGCCATGCATAATTCCCGGTAGGTGAGACAGAGCCAGAAATTTGACAGCGTCATGCGACTAATATATAATTAATTATCAGTATGATGGTTGAATTTGAATTTTTCAATAAATTCGTTAAGTTCACATTTTAGGAGTATAATGTTATGTATAAGTCTTCCTCATCAGAGTTCGCACAGCAGGGACGGCGGCGATCGGGGATGAATAGCGCTCTGGCTATAATGGCCGTCACAGGGGTGGTTGCAGGAGGCGCTTCTGCGGCGCTGGCAACTACTGTAACGTCATCGAACTGGTCAGGCTATGCGGATGTGGCAACTTCCTCCAGTGAGGCGTTCACCAATGTTGCCAGCGAATGGACCGTACCGGGCATAACCGCCACTTCATCCTTAGGCAGCGGCAGCTATTCCGCATTCTGGGTAGGACTCGATGGGTACAACTCGTCGACCGTGGAGCAGATTGGAATCGGAGCGGATGTATCACGGGGGCTAACACAATATTACGCTTGGTATGAAATGTATCCAAGTTCCGCGTTTGAAATTCCTCTGACAGTCAATCCGGGCAATGCTATAAGTGCAGCCGTCTCATACCTGGGAAATAATCAGTATGATCTGGCGATTGAAGATATCAGCACCGGCAAGAGTTTCAGCACAATTCAGACCAGTAGCAAAGGCCAGAGATCATCCGCCGAATGGATCGCTGAAGCACCATCGAGCAGCAGTTCGGGAGGCGTACTTCCCTTGGCCAATTTCGGCTCTATCACGTTCAACGATGCCTCGGCAACTCTCAATGGTGTCAAAGGCACAATTAGTTCGTTTTCAAATGTGGCGATCAACTTGGTGTCCGCATCTGGCTTGGACGCGACACCGTCAACCCTGACTGATGGCGGAAGCAGCTTTACGATCCAAACCAACGCGCCTGTGACAACCAGCCGGAACCCTGGGGGACGGGGCGGAAATGATTACCGTGGGCATGGGAGATTTGGCCCTGCTGGCGTGGTTCCGGAGCCACCAACGCTGCTTATGCTTGGGGCGCTGGGCGGGCTGGGGCTGCTGGGCCGTCGTCGGGGATTTTTTCGAGGCCTTGCGCAAGCCTGTGTAGAGTGATTTGTTCTCAACAACGTCTGCGTAGTAAATATAAAAACTCGACACGGCGTCGGATGAAACATTTATTACGCATTAATTGTCCGAACATCAGTGAATAATTTTGATCTGCATAGATTTTTTTGGGCCGTTACGTGAAAAGAGGTATCCATGCGATTGTACTCCAATGGAATTTTTTCTTACAAAAATCAAATGCGCAGCCGTTCTTGCGGATCAAGGGGCTTGGGAATGGCGATTTTCGGATCATTAGTGGCCGCAGGCTTAACGATGCAAACTGGTAGTGCGAACGCAACCATGATTGTACCGGTTGCGGCGGGTAACTATACCTCAACTAATTGGTCGGGATATGCCGATGTCGCCGATTCTGGATACACATTCACAAGTGTGTCAGGACAGTGGACGGTTCCAACAGTCCAATTACCAATCGGAAGTTCAAGCGCTTATTCCGCATTCTGGGTTGGGCTGGATGGCTTTAGCTCATCAAGTGTTGAACAAACCGGCGTGGAAGCTCAGATTACAGATGGCCGCGCTTCATACTACGCATGGTATGAAATGTATCCGGCCGCTGAAACCGAAATCACATCTATTAACGTCTCGGCAGGCGATACAATTACCGCTTCGGTAAGTTACAGCGCGGGGAATTTCACACTTGCAATTGATGATACCACCAGCGGGAAGAGCTACTCGATCAGCTTGGCGGGATCGGACGACCGCTCATCCGCCGAATGGATTGCGGAGGCGCCGACTTTGGTTACCAGGCGCGGTGGAGAAAAGCTGCTGACTCTCGCTGATTTTGGAAGTGTTTCATTTTCGAGCGCCGCGACAAGCCTGGAAAATGCCAGCGGAGACATCAAAACCGGATCAATTAACGAAATTTCTTCAGCGGCAATCGATTCCATTCAAATGGTGACATCAAGTGGCCAGCTTGAGGCGAATCCATTGAGTTTAGAAAACTCCGGAAGCGCGTTTGCCATCACCTACGTGCCGGAACCTGCAACGCTGGCATTGCTCGCGTTAGGCTTGCTGGTATTTCCATTGGTGAAACGATTCGGTCGGCGAGCAGATGCGCGCGGCCACCAATAGTTTCCAATTTAGAATCCAAATGCCGTGACTAGAAATAACACACCGGCATTCGTGACGTTATGGCATTTCTTACAGCGGCGAATTGTTCCACTCTCTTGGTCAACAGAAACACTGACCGCAAAAATCACATCACAATGGATAATTGGTTTTTCCGCCCCGCCGGTATGAATATCCGATCAATGGCGCTTGCTTAATCGTCGCCGGGCTGATTGGGCCAGTAGAAGTACCAGCCGGCCCAGTTATAGTTCCATACATTCAGATAGCTGTTGGCACCGGTGTAACCGGAGAAATTGGACGGACGGCCATTAAGCGGGGGCATGTGGGCCATGGCCCAGTTGTAGGCGGTGAGATTATTGGAATTTTGCCCGGTGGAATAATCATAGAATGTTGGATAACTGATGCCCGTAACATGTCCATCGGCATACAGAATGTTCTGGAAGGATGGAACAGTGGGATTGCTGTAACTGGGATGATTGATCAGATACATATTACCCTGGCCGCTCATGGCCACACCATTCTGTTCCTGCTGATTGCCTCCCCATACAACAGCATCCGCCGCCAGGATGGATTGCGGCGAATCCATGTCCGTAGTGGCCGGCTCATTAATCCGATTTCCCCAATTCGGCAGGAGGCTTCCGTTGTAGCCGCTGGTTTCCACCATGCCCTGTCCGGCAAACAACGATCCGGACGGCAACCCAGTGGTGAGTTGAGTAAAGCTATACTGCGTCCGCGGCACCGTGCCGCCCACATACATATACGTATCGGTAATCCACCAGCCCCAGTCCCCCGGCTGATCGCCGGCGTAAAGTGTATTTTGATAATTGGAACTTGGACAGATCATCCATGGTGCCAAACGCACATAGGTGCTGGGCGTGGGTGCCCCGCTTAGGCCGTTGTTTAAGCCCCAAGTTGTCGGATCATATCCTGTATAGCCCCAGTTGCTGGTGTTAAGGCCGGATATATATGGGATTGACAATCCGCTGGTGGCACTGGCAACAGTCTCACCAAAGGCCGACTGCTCCATGGTAACGCCGGTTCCGCCATATTGGAGAAAAGTGGAATAAGGTGTACCGAATCTCCGCCAGTCGGCACCATATTGTGAATTGGTTTCATCGGCGGATTCATTATTGAGGATCAGTGGAAATATACAGCCATTGACCGGATCCTGGGAAATTCCATACTTGGAGTAAGTGCTTTGGGCGTTGCCGTTGCCAAATCCCCATGCCACTGGAAATACGCCCTGATGATCCTTGGCAAACAAAAGCGAGGCCTGCCCCCAGGTCAACAAATTGGCCGCGCAGGAAGTCCGATTGGCCAATTCACGGGCTTTGCGCATGGCGGGAAGAATAATTGAAATGAGCAGAAGAATAATGGTAACTGTGACCAGAATCTCAATTAATGAGAATCCTCGACATTTTTGAATCCGGCTCATAGTTATGATCTCCTGGCACCGGCGGGGGTGAGCAGATTTCCCACAAGCTGCCACCATACAACGGGCGCGCTGCGGTGCGGTAACCCACAGAGTCTTTCGGCTGATTTCTTTTGTCGCCTGCATGGATAACTCAATAAAGGACGTTGCCGGCACAGTCTGATAAAATTTATACAACAAACCGGCCATTTCCACGTTATACTACCGATAGAGATAACGTGGCCGGGCGGGCAGATTTCCGCCGGCTAATTGTTTGAACGCTTCGGGGTCTCTGATTATGACGGCCATCAATCCAGCAAGCCCGCTGCCTGGCGACTTTAACCATATCCTGCAACGGCTGGAAGAAGCCGGCAACCGTTTTCGCTTGGCCATGCTTGTTGGCGCACTGGGCCGGTTCGCGGCACTGGTGGTTCCGGTTGCCACCATCGCACTTTTGGCGGCGGGTCTGGCTGGATCGCACGTTGGGGCTTGGCTGGTGTGGGTATTGCTGGCGGCGATTCCCATTTCCGTAGCCGCCGGATATTGGTGGTTTCTTCATACCATGATCTGGAAACGGCCTGCTTATGCGCAAATTGCCCGCTGGGTGGAAGAGCAAGCCGCGGCGCAGCATTTACCCTTGGATAATCACTTTATCAATGCCATTCTTCTGGCGGATGAATTGGAAAAAGTTCCGCCCGCTGCGGCTGGCCGCACGGATATGCGCGCCGTGGTGATTCCACAGGTGCTGCGGGAAATCAGCGACAATATTGAAAATCATGATCTCTCCGCCATCGCGCCGTGGCAACAGCAACGCAAGGCATGCCTGCGGGCGGGCGTTGTGATATTGGCCTGTGCGTTGCTGGCGGTACTTTTCCACAGCCAGATGGCACATGGGCTGGCGGTATTATCCGCCCCGGGGCGGTTTGTACCGGCGCAGGGCATTGCACAGATTCTTGATGTGCAGCCCGGAAATGAAACCGTGCTGGCGGGGGAACCGCTGGATTTTATGGCCCGCATCAGCACACCGGGACACAAGCTGGTTCCCACGAACCTTTATCTGCATTTTCAAAGCGGCGCCCGGAAAAAAGTGGCGATGGTCGCATTTGGCAGAAATGACAGTTCCTTCCGCTTTCATCTCAACAGTGTCGCGGAAAATCTGACCTACATGGTGGAAGCCGGCGGCACACAAAGCCAGAAATACCAGTTGACCGTTCTGCCAAAAATTGCGCTCCAGCAATATAAAATCAGCATCACGCCCCCGGCATACACCCAATTGCCGCCGCGTACCATCATGTTAACGGGAAAGACTTTTACCCCGGCGGCGGCATCCATTACCGCTCCCTTCGGCAGTAACATTACAGTGACCGCTACCTTGGATCATACCGTGATTGGGGCCTCGGCTCTGGTGGAAATATCGGGTGGAATAACCATAGCGGCGGCATCCACCGATCAAAAAACATTCTCCGTTTCATGGATTGCGGATCAGCGGATTAAATACAACTGGCTAATTAATGATTCCCGCGGTGACGCATTACAGCGCTTTCCCGCTTCCAGTTCATCAGCGCCAGACAGGCTTGTGGTGCGCATAACACCGGATAATCCGCCGATCGTGCGTGTGCTGGTTCCCCATAAAGATTTATTTGCGGTTCCCGGCGCAAGTATTCCGCTGGAAGCCAAAGCCACCGATGATTACGGATTAAGCGCCATGACGCTGCAAACCGCTGTTGACGGAGGGGCATTTAAGACCATCCGCCAATGGCAGATTCCCAATGCGGAAAATGGCAAGCCCGCAACGGGTGCAACGGTGCGGGCAATTCTGGCTTTGCCGGCGGATCAATATCATCTTGGGCAGAGCGTGCATTACCGCTTTTCCGCCACCGACAATCGCCAGATCACCATTGGACAAACGCAATATGGCCCGCAGACTTCCTTTGGACAGGTGTACAACGTGAAGTTGCAAAGCACCGCGTCCAGTGCTTTGAGCCGCAGCCGGTGGGCCAGATTGGAGCAGCGGCTGGAAAAAATGCTGGCGCAGCAGCAGGGGTTGATTGTACTGGCCAATGGAATATATGTTTTGCCGCCGTCCCGGCTCGCCGGGATTCATAAAACCGCGGCTTCCGTGGCCGGCGGACAGAGCAATCTGCGGCAATTTATGGACAGCACGTACCGACATTTTCATTTCATCCATTCCATGGACACCATTCAACAGGCGCTGCATGTGATTGTGGATGGCGATGCCGCAACCGCCATCGCCCGGGCGGATGATTTGGGCCTGGTTTCCGATGCCGGCGCGGTGAAGCTGGAATTTCAGCAACTTCATACGCATCAGCTTAATGTGCTCAATGCACTCAAAGCACTCCTAGCGATGGCGGGCGCCAAAGCAAGTGGAATTGATTCCGTGGTATCGCATCAAGGCACCAATTTTCCCAATCAGGGCCGGGAACAATGGCGGCAACTGGCGTTGGCGCTTAAAAAGATGGAAAAACAGCAGCGCGGCGTGATGAACACATCCATGAAATTGGCGCAAAAACCGATCAATCAATTTGACGCCAAAGACAAAAAGGAACTGCTGAAAGCCCAGGCCGTGGAAGATAAATGGTCCAAATTCCTCAACCAGAAACTTGTCAACATGAGCAATCTCACCGAGCAGGATCAGGCCAATGCGTCGCTTAAAGATGATCTGGCGCAAATGAATGTGGACTTGGCCATGGCCAAAGGGGCATTGGCGGCCAAAGCCATTAAGATTGCCACACCTTTGGAACAGGAGGGGCTGGAGGATGCCAGGAAACTTTCCTCCAATATTGAAAAATGGCTCCTGCAACAACCCGATACGTACAAATGGGAAATGGAGGAACCGGTCACCCAAAATGATGTTCCTGATCCGCCATTACCCGCGCAGCTTTCCGACATGATCGGCAAACTTCTGCAACATGAGGAAGACCTCACCAGCGACATGGAAAGCCTGGGCAGTAAATGGAATGATTCCATGAACAAGGGATTGGGCTGGGGTGCCATAGATGGACCTATCAGCGATATGAGCGCCCAGGGTGTCACCGGCAATACCATGCCGAAAAATGATGAAATTCAGGGCCGCAGCGGCTCAGGGCGCGAAGGCCGGTCCAGCGGCGAAATGGTCGGGGCCACCGCCACTGATAAGGGGGGCCGCCGCACGCCCACCCGCCTGACCGGTGATCAATTCAGCACCGGCCAAATTAAAGACTCATCCAAGCAACCCCCCGGCGGGGCCACGGGCGGTGGAAAATCCTCCGGCTATGGCGGTGAAGGACTGGAAGGGCCGGCGCCTTTGGGAATGCAAAAAGATATTAAACGCATGGCCGGCATTCAGGCACAATTGCTGAATCAGACGGATCGCCTGCGGATTCAATTGCGGGCCGCCGGGTTTAACAACTTCAAACTCATTGAATCAGCGGTGCTCATGCAGGATGCGCAAAAAGCAATGAATGCGTACCACTATCACACCGCGCTGCTGTACCAGAAAATGGCAAAACAAAACCTCAGCACCGCGCTGGTGATCAACAAAGCCGAATCCCGCCTTACGCTGGACAACACCACCGTGGGACATAAAACGATCCGCAAAATTTCAGATTCCATGCTCGGTGCCATGCCCAAAGGTTATTCCGATCCGGTAAAAGCCTATTTTGAAAAACTATCGCAGTCTTCCGGGCAGTGAAAATCCAATGATCCCGGCAATGATTGTGGCACAGGGTTTACCGCGGTAGCTGAATCACAGAGACATAATGCCAATAAACTGAAAACTTAGAGCGAACATAGTATGCGCAAAAACAAAATGAAGAGTCAAATGGATTTCACGGAAAATGATCGCCTCCAGCAATCTGGAGGATCTGCGACGAAACGCGGTACGGATCGGTGACAAGGGAAAATTCGAGATTGATATCAGCCTGTCTGACGGATTTGATTTATCCGCGAGGCAAAACAAAGGGATTATTGTTAGAATCACCGTATTGATTCTGGAGATACGGTATGAAAGTTGTGGTCATTGGCAGTACGGGGCAACTGGGGGCGGATCTCCTGGAGGCGTTGCCGCTGGCGGGGTGTCAGGCCATAGCCATCAGCGGGAGGCAGGAACTGGATATTGCCAATACACCGGCGTTTGCAGCATTTTTGGATCAGCACCGGCCTGATGGAGTTATTAATACCGCGGCATTTCATAATGTGGATTTATGTGAAAGCGAAGCGGAAAATGCTTATCGCATCAATACCCTGGCCGTGCGCGGCCTGGCGGTGGAATGTCAAAAGCGCGGTGTGCTGCTATTTCAGATCGGCACAGATTACGTCATGGAAGGGGAGCCGGAGTGTAAGGCGCTTCCGGAAACCGCGGCGGTGCATCCGAAAAGCGTTTATGCCCTCACCCGCTTTGGTGGAGATTGTATGACCCTTACCCATGCCCCGGCCATGGGTTATGTGGTGCGAACCTGCGGCTTATTTGGCATGGCCGGGTGCAAGCTCAAGGGTGGATTGAATTTTGTGGATACCATGATCAAGGCGGCGCGTGCGGGAAAGCCGCTGCGCGTTGTGGCGGATCAGATTGTTTCGCCCACCCCCACGGATGATCTGGCCAGAGAATTAATTCTCATGCTGCAACGCCGGCCCGGCCCCGGTTTGTATCATGCCGTGGCTCATGGGCAGTGCTCGTGGCATGAATTTGCCTGTGCGGCGTTACTGCTGGCGGGCATCGATCATCCCATCACGCCGGTGAGCAGCAATGAATTTGCCGCGGCGGCCCGCCGTCCGGCCTATTCCGTTCTGGATAATGCACGCCTGCGCCATCTGGGAATGGATATCATGATGGACTGGCGCAGCGGATTAAAACGATACATTGAAAAAAAATATCCGCGACAACGAGGATGAATTATTTTTGATTGCAGATTGGAGATTTCAAATTTGAGATTTATTAACTGTGCCTGACATCGCCGACCACAAATAGTTAATCAGTAAACAGCACTAAATTCACAGGAGTTGCAGTGTTCAAATCCGTTATCCAAAGCTGCTGGAGGAGTTGGCGGTTCTGGCTGATCGCGGCCATTGCCGCCGGACTGGTGTGGCGGATCACGGATTATTTTCTGCGGTTTCCGGTATGGGATGATGAAGCATCTCTGGGTTTAAATATTGTGCATCGAAGCTACTTCGGCCTGCTGCGGCCCCTGAAGTATGGACAAGTCTGTCCCATTGGTTTTCTCTGGATCAGCAAATTTTTTGTCCAATGTTTTGGCGCCGATGTGTGGGTGCTGCGATTTATTCCGCTGGTGGCCGGGATCGCGGCGGTTCTGCTGGCGTGGCCGATATTCAAATCAGTTGCCGGGCGGCGTGTCGGGCTGCTGGCAACCGCATTGGTGGCGTGCTCTCTGGCCACCAATCGCTTTAGTATTGATTTCAAACCTTATTCCCTGGATTTGCTGGCGGCCTTGAGCATTGTGGGCCTGACCCTGCGGGCGATTGCCCGGCCAAAGGACAGTCGCCCCATTATGGCCTTGGCATTGCTGACGCCGCTGGCGGTAGCCATGTCCTATCCGAGTGTGTTTGTCATCGGTGCGGCGCTGATGGCACTGTTGCCGGTAATGTGGCGCAGCAAGAATCGTATTACCCGGATCGCTTATCCGCTTTGGGCCGGCATGACAGCGGTAAGTTTTGCCGCCATTTATTTTGGTGTGATTCGCGGGCAGATGCACCATACACATACTTTTATGCAGGAATTCTGGCAAAAAGCTTTTCCACCGCACAGCCCCGCCATTTTTCTCTGGCTTCTGAATGCCCATATATCCAACATGATGAGTTATCCCTTTGGGGGTTCCAAAGGAATCGCCCTGTTCATTGCGCCATTGGCTCTTTTGGGGCTGGCGCGTTTATGGCAAAAGCGGCGCTGGCCGGAGTTGATCCTGCTGGCCGGGCCATTTGTACTGACCTTTATCGCGGCATTTTTACATAAATATCCATACGGGGCTGATGCCCGCGTGGAACAGCACTTGGTGCCATCCATTGCGATTCTGGCATCAATGGGGGCGGTGACATTGTGCGCGGGAGTACTGCGGAAATCCCGCAATATGGCGGTGTGGCGCAACAGCGGCAATATTCCGGTGGCGGTGATGATCAGCTTTGCGCTTATTATGACGGCAAAAGATATCCGCTATCCATGGCGAACGCCCGCCACCTTGCTGGCTCAACGGTTTATCGCCCGGATATTTGCCCATCCCCAGCCCGGTACGCAAATTGTGATTCTTAACAAACACCCATTCCAATTTAGCGTTTTGCTGTCCTGGCAATTGGCCACCGTCCAAGATTCCTTTTTCATCGCCCCGGATGCCGCCAAACTCAGGTTCAGTGCCGGCCAAAATTTATGGCTGGTGCATTTTCATTTCTTACATGCCGCCCCGTTGGCTCAACAGGTGGTGCGGACATTTCAGCGGCAGGTGCGGGACGGCCAGATTGCCACCAATATCACCCGGCGTTTATATGAACCATTCAGCGGCCAGAAACCTGTTTACATGCAGGCCATACACATCGTTGCCCGGAAATAGAGGATTGTGAAAGAATAAATTCGCATTTTATGGCGCAGGAGTTTTGGCCGTCGGCGAGGCGGGAGCGACGAGCAGACCTTGCCAAAAGGGTCTGTAAGGA
>JABEBX010016043.1_pt1 | contig 18461 bp, 19 predicted proteins | sample 7245971 | NCBI WGS metagenome assembly JABEBX01 (sample SAMN14506365, study PRJNA622280) | hot springs metagenome | biome: hot spring [ENVO:00000051]|acidic hot spring [ENVO:00002120]; feature: spring [ENVO:00000027]|sediment [ENVO:00002007]; material: sediment environment [ENVO:01001048]... | reverse complement strand
CGTCTGCGCACCCAAGGCCAGGCCCAAAAGCTGGTGGCCCAGGCAGAGCCCAAAGGTGGGAATGCCGGCGGCGATCACCTCGCGCAGGGCTTCCCGGCCATAATCCACTGCCGCCGGGTCGCCGGGGCCGTTGGAAAAAAGCACCCCATGGGGCGCCAGGGCGATGATCTCCGCCGCCGCTGTGCGGGGCGGCACCACGGTCACGCGGCAGCCGCGATCCACCAGCAGGCGCAGGATGTTGCGCTTGGTGCCAAAGTCAACCACCACCACATGCCGCGACAAGTGCCCTGCTAACTGGGAGACATAGCCCTGCTCGGGGCGCACGCTCCCGTGTTGCCAGGTGTAGGCCTTCCGGCAGCCCGCCGCTTCGGCCAGGTCCATGCCCAACAGGCCGGGAAAGGCGCGGGCCGCCGCCAGGGCTGTGGCATCATCGACCCGATCTCCTACCAGGACGGCGGCATTCTGGGCACCCCCATCGCGCAGCCGGCGGGTCAGCGCCCGCGTGTCGATACCCGCAATGCCGGGCACCCGATGGCGGCCCAGGAAGGCGGGCAGGGCCTCCTGGCTACGCCAACTGCTCGGTGCGCGGGGCGGATTGCGCAGCACCAGGGCTGCGCAGTACACCCTTTCGCCCTCGGCATCTTCGGGGTTGATGCCGACATTACCGACATGCGGGTAGGTAAGGGTCACGATCTGGCCCATATAAGAAGGGTCCGTGAGGATTTCCTGATAACCGGTCATGGCGGTATTGAAACAGATTTCGCCCACGGCAAGTCCTGCCGCGCCAAAGCCCGTTCCGCGAAAGATGCTACCGTCTGCTAATGCCAGAACCGCCTGCACGCCCTACCTCGCCGCCAAGTGGATGCAAAAAAGGGGAGGGGGTCCCCTCCCGCATGGATTCCCGTCATTGTAAGGAGGGGATAGACAGCGGTCAATGTTGCGTCTTGCCTAGGGGAGGCTGTGCTTGTAGACCCGCCATCTGCCCAGCCGACGGCTATTTTTGAGGATCAGCGCAGCAGCGCTGCCTGTCCGGGCCGACAACGGGTTTGACTCGGGCGTGGGCCTTTGGCCGCAGCTTGGCGGACCAATTCGTCCTCGTCCGCGCAAAGCCGCGTCCGCTGCTCTGCGGTAAGCAGAGGATTGCGGGCGATGGCGTAGCGCACGTTGGGATCGGGATCGCCTGCGAAGCGCACCACCTGGTCGGCCGTAAGATCCGGCCGTTTGGCCAGACAGAGGCGGATGACATAGTCCTGGTCGGCGGCCAGTTCGGCCACCTCGGTGGGGCGCAAATCGGCCCGCCGCGCAAAATAGCAGCGGGTTTGCATCCATTGCTCGCGCAAGAGCAGCGGCCGCAGCGCCTCGGGCAGTTCAGCGCTGAGTGCCCAGCGCATTCTTTCGTCCAGAGATAGGGTGCGCCATTGTTGAGCGTCCATGCTTTTTCCTTAGGCTTGATCCGATATATATCTTGGGAAGAGGAGTTCTGCCGCAAGTATTGCGTCGGAGTTTTTCACATCTTCCACTGGCCTTTCAACGCGATTTATTGTTCACGCCGGCGGCTGGACGGTCGGTATTTCGCCCGCCTTGTTTCCTTGCCTCCGTCCGGAGCAAAGGCAGTCTCGGGCCGGGGCGCGGTACTTGCGGTTAGCCATGCGTGGGTGTTAATTTGCCCCATACTTAGCCATTAATAGGAATGAAAGTATATAGGAAAAAACTTATAGATCCGGAGAGTGCCAGCATGCCAGGCCATCCGTTTACCAGAAAGAACCGTGGATAATAATATCCACTGATGTTGAATATCCGGTCCATCTTTTCTGCCGGATGCAATATCCCCTAAGACACTGCGGAATGTCTGCATTTTGCCCAATGCGAATTCCCATCCATGCCCATGCTGCGCGAAGAAATGGTGCGGCATGCGCATCCCCCGCTGGAGCGAGGGATTTGCAGCATTTCGCCTAGCCCATAGCCGCTGAGGTCAATCATGATGAATATACGCACACTTCCCGATAGAGCGAAAGCCTTTGGCGCGTTGCGCATCCTGTTCGGCCTGATCTGGGTGCTGAACACCTTTTTGCAGGCCAACAGCGCTTATGTCGATCAATTCCTCCACAGTTTCCATGCCGACTGGGTAAGCGGGCAGCCGGTCTGGCTGGCGTACTACGGCCACTGGATGGCAGCCCTGGTCACCCAGATCGGTCCACCACAGGTGGCCTGGGCGAGCGTCGGGCTGGACGGGCTGCTGGCCGTGACGCTGCTCACGGGCATCGGTCTGCCCGTCATGGCCTGGGTAGGGGTGGTCTACAACCTCTGGCTCTGGTCTACGGTAGGCGGATTGGGCGGTCCCTATACGGCCGGGGCGACGGACCCTGGCACCGCCATTATTTATGCCTTGTGTTTCCTGCTGGTCATATTCAGCCGTTCCTGGGAAGGACTGAGCCTGGTCCACGGCACGCGGCGGCCTGTTTCTCCCCGGGCCATGGCCTTTGGCCGGATCCTGTTCGGCCTGCTCTGGCTCTTTGACGCCTACTGGAAATGGCAGCCTTATTTCCTCACCCATTCCGTGACCTATCTGCAGCAGGCCCAGGCCGGCCAGCCGGTCTGGATTGCGGCCTATATCGGCTTTTTCATTGCGCTGATTCAGGCGACGGGGCCGATGCTTTTCGGCCTCTTTGCAGCGGTGGTGGAAAGTGTCATTGGCCTGGCCCTGGTATTCGATCGGGCCTTACGCTGGGTCATCCCCATCGGCGCTGCCTACAGCTTTGGCCTGTGGACAACGGCCGAGGGCTGGGGAGGACCCTTCGGTCCCGGCTATACCGGTAACAAGGGCGATGTGCTGGGTACCACGATCATCTACATGCTGGCCTTTTTCTTCCTCGCTGTCTGGGTGTTCCTGACGGACCATCCGGCCCCCCAGCCGGCGGCCAAGCGCAGCCGTTCCCGCCCCGCCTAGTCGGGCGTTGGCACCGCCAGTGATGGCGACGCCGTCTCTGGCCTGCAATATCTGCTCATTCAACTCCAGGTGCCCGCGGGCGACCTGGAGGTAGACCTGACGGTCTGGGGCGGATCTGTAGTCGATGGTGTCGGCGTCATCCAGCAGCGTGGCCAGGAGGCGAAGGTCTTGATGCATGGGTAGGGCTGCGCCGACGCTGCCGCCGGCAATGGCGCACCAGCGCCCCTGCTTCTCTGTGGCCGGAAAGTGGCACTGGCCGTAGCTGGGGGGCAGATCCCGGCGCGGTGGCAGCACCCATAGTTGCAGCAGGTGAACGGGCTCGCTGGCGGACGGGTTCCATTCGCTGTGATGCACGCCCGTACCGGATGCCATGATCCGACCTGGTCCACACCAGGCTTTGCGGATAACGGCACCCATCCCAAACTTGTTGACAAGGATAAATTTTGAACTATATTTAATCCATAATAAGTATAAATATATTATCAATATTATTATTTACTGAACTACATCAGAGAAGGAGATCCATATGAACAGGCTCTTGTTCGGCACCGCCGTCATGGCCATGGCCATGGCATACGGGATTCCTGCGGCCAATGCGTCGTCTCCACCCCTCGGGCTTCCTCCCGTACCCATCCCTGCAGACAATCCGCAAACGCCCGCCAAGATCGCCCTGGGGAACAAGTTGTTCCATGACGCGCGCTTCAGTTCCACCGGCACCATCAGTTGCGCCAGTTGCCACGCCGACGCCAAGGCGTTCACCGATCACCTGCCCGTCGCCGAAGGCATTCACAAGCTCAAGGGTACCCGCAATACCCCCACCATCATCAACGCCGCTTATTTCCATCTGCTGTTCTGGGATGGCCGCGAACCCAGTCTGGAAGCGCAGGCGAAGGATCCCATGGTGAATCCCGTGGAGATGGGGCTCAAGAACCACGAGCCGGTGCTGAAGATCGTGCGTACGGATCCCGCCTACCAGGCCATGTTCAAACAGGTCTTCGGGGTGACGGGCAACCAGGTCACCATGAAGCAGGTACTCATGGCCATCGCCAGCTTCGAGCGCAACGTGGTTTCCGGGGACAGCCCCTTCGACCGCTACGTCTACGGCGGCGACAAAAAAGCCATGTCGCCCGCCGCCGTTGCGGGCATGTCCATTTTCCAAAACAAGGGCCGCTGCGTGGACTGCCACACCATGAACACCACCTATGCCACCTTTACGGATAATCGTTTCCATAACCTGGGCATCGGCGCCAACGAACTGGGCACCAAAAAAATGCAGCAACTGGCCATGGCCTTTTTGGCGAACAAGGCGCACCGCAAAGAGGTGGATACGACGGTCTTGACCAATAAGGACATGTCCGAGTTGGGCCGTTTCGCCGTTACCGGCCAGCTCAACGACCTCGGCGCGTTCAAGACACCGATCCTGCGCAACGTGGCCGTGACCGAACCCTACATGCACAACGGCAGCCTCAAGTCCCTCATGGACGTGGTGAATTTCTACAACAACGGGGGGGTGGTCAAGAAGGGGGAAAAAGCCACCGTGTTCCAGAGCGGCGGGATCCGCCCGCTGGGGCTGACGGAAAAGGAAAAGAAGGAATTGGTCGCGTTTCTGGAGGCCTTGACCAGTCCGCAATATGTAAAAGATGGCCCCAAGAGCCCTATTCGCAGCGCTGCCAGTCGTTGAGGAGAAGATCATGAAAGCAAGCATGGATCGACGCAGTTTTTTGAAGGGGGCCGGCACCCTCGCCCTCGGGGGCCTGATTCCCCTCAATTTGATCGAGGTGGCCTTCGGCAAGGATAACCCCCAGAACTTTACCTTTGGTTATATCTCCGATTCCCATCTCACCCACATCAAGGGCACCCAGTTCGTGCGCAACTGGGACCACGGGCTCCGCAGGGCCGTCGCCGAGCTCAACATGATGGACCCCAAGCCCGACTTCGTGGTCTACGGCGGCGATATCGCCCAACTGGGGAAAAAGGAAGAAATCGACCATGGCCTGGAAATGCTGTCGTCCATTCGCAATAAAATCCATTACGTGATGGGCGAGCACGACTACTATCTGGACCTGGGCAAATACTGGGAATCCCAGCTCGGTCCCCAGTGGTACAGCTTCGACCATAAGGGCGTGCATTTCGTCGTACTGAACAGCATCCTCACCTATCCCGACTGGACCTACAAGCGCTGGCCCACTGCCCAGGAGCGCATGCACCAGATGGCGCGGCTGGACAATCCCCAGGGCTCGCCCTTCATGGTCGGGGAAGCGCAGCGGGCATGGATGCAGCAGGATCTGGCCAAGGTGAGCAAGGACACACCCATCGTCGTCCTCTCCCACTCTCCCCTGTACAAGATCTACAAGGGCTGGAATTTCTGGACCGACGACGCCGAGCAGGTCCAGGCGCTGCTCCAGCCGTTCAAGAAGGTCACGGTCATCCACGGCCATGTGCATCAGGTCCTCTACAACCAGATCGGCAACATCAGTTTTTACGCAGTGATGTCCACCGCCTGGCCCTGGCCCTATGCCAACACCTACACCCAGGCCAAATCCCTGGTGCCCAAGCTCACCGTGCCCATGAACCGGGCCGACCCCTTCCACGAGCGCGACGCCACCGGCTGGACATCCTTCGATCTGGCCAACGGCCACGTGGACACCCATTACCAGCTATGGAGCAATACCGACCGCACGGTAGCCTTCAACACGCGGGACGGGAAACCGGAGGATACGGTGTATCAGCCCGAAGACAAACGTATCCCCCCGCAAACCCAATACTAGGCCAAGGAGCGATGCCATGAACTACAAGCACACCCGTTTCTTCCTCTCCTTGACCCTGGGCCTCGGTTTGGGCCTGGCGGGGAGCGCCAGCGCCCAGGCGGACGAATTCACCAACGCCGACCTCGAACAATGGCAGCAAGACTTTACCTGGACGGTCAAGAAAGGCGATAAGCTCTTTCACAGCCCTTTGGGCAGCAACACGGTTTCCTGTGACCAGTGCCACCCCAACGCTGCCGATACCCACCCCGAGACCTATCCCAAGTTCCAAAAACAACTGGGCCGGGTCGCCACCCTTGGCGACATGATCAACTGGTGCATCCAGAATCCCGCCCAGGGCAAGCCCATGTCCCTGGACGACCCGCGCATGATCGCCCTGGAAGCGTACATAACCTACGAACGCCGGGGCGTTCCCCTGGCGCCGGGTAAGCACTGAAACTCCGGCGGGGACGGCCCATGGCCGGGCGCTATCCCCGCCCGGCCCGTTTTAGCCAAAGAGCTTGTAAGCAATTTCCGCCACGTGCCGGCCTTGAAAGCGGGCGATGCTGAGCTCATTGGCGCTGGGTTGGCGGCTGCCGTCGGCCTTGGCCAGGGTGCCTGCGCCGTAGGGGGAACCGCCGGTGATCTCCTCCATGTTCAATAGCTCCTGACAGCTATAGGGCACGCCCACCACGATCATGCCCTGATGCAGGAGGTAACTGTGGAAGGAGGTGATGGTGGTTTCCTGGCCGCCATGCTGGGTGGCGGTGCTGACGAAGACGCTGCCCACCTTGCCCACCAGCTTGCCCTGCTGCCAGAGATTGCCGGTGCGGTCGAGGAAGTTGCGCATCTGCCCGGTCATGTTGCCGAAGCGGGTCGGCGTACCGAAGATCACGGCGTCGTAATCGGCGAGTTCGTCGGGATGGGCCTCGGGAGCGGGCTGGCCGGTCTTGGCATGGATGGTGGCCAGGGTTTCGGCGGGTATGCTTTCGGGTACCCGCTTGATGGTGACGGCGCTGCCCGCCACGCTGCGGGCGCCGTCGGCCACGGCTCCGGCCATGCTTTCCACATGTCCCCAGGTGCTGTAATAGAGAATCAGGATCTTGCTCATCTGCTTATTCCTCCGTGCGTGTGGATATTGCTTGTCCTAGTAGAGCGCACGCAGTATATTTTGTGAAGTAGGTACTGAAGAGTAACTAAAACGTGGCGCGACAGACCCGACAAGATACGACCTGCCCCATGGATGCCCTGCTGCGCTTGCTGATGGGGCCGTGGACCACGTACATCCTGTGGGTGCTGCGCCAACGGGGGCCCCTGCGCTTCGGCGCGCTGAAACGCGAGGTCGGCGGTATCTCGGCGCGGATGCTGACGGAGCGCCTGCGCATGCTGGAGCAGGCCCAGGTTATTTTCCGGGAGCACCATCCCAGTATTCCTCCCGAGGTCACCTATGGGCTCAACGCCCGCGGTCAGGAACTGGGTAGCGTGCTGGATGCCCTGGACAGCCTGGCCAGACGTTGGGCCGCTGAAGACGAGATGACCCATTGATGCAGGACATGCTGGCACAGGTCTGGGCGTGGCTGAACCGCCCGCTGCCCTTGCCGGGCAATCTCGCCATGCATCCCTTGGGTATCGGCGAATTCCTGCTTATCCTCCTCTTCCTGTGGTGGGGTGCGGCTTGGCTGCGGCGTACCCTGCGGCGACTGCTGAGCCGGCGTCTGGACCATGCCACGGCCTATGCCATTTCCCGCGTCACCTATTACCTGTTCATTGCCCTTGGCCTCCTGGTTGCGCTGCAGTCCATTGGCGTCAATCTCAGCAGCCTGGCCATCTTCGGCGGCGTGGTGGGCGTGGGCCTGGGTTTCGGCCTGCAGAACATCTTCAGCAACTTCGCCTCGGGGCTGATCCTGCTTTTCGAGCGCAGCATCAAGGTGGGTGACTATGTTCAGCTCAAGGAAAACGGGATGCACGGCGAGGTGAAACAGCTCGGCGTGCGCTATACCCGGGTAATGACGAACGATCATGTGGACATCCTGGTGCCCAATTCCCAGTTCATCAACGGCGACGTGATCAACTGGAGCCTGGATGAGCCCCTCATGCGTTTGCATATCCCTTTTCGCGTGGCCTATGGCACCGACCGGGAGCGCTTGCGCGAGCTGGTGATCACCACCGCCCGTTCCGTGGACACGACGGTGGCCGACGGCATTCACGAGCCCAACCTGTGGATCACGGCCTTTGCCGATGCGGGTTATGACTGCGAGATGATCGTCTGGGTAGGGCGCGATGGCTTGACCCGCCCCGGCAATACCCGCGCCCAATACAATTGGGCCCTGGCCGAGACATTGGAAGGGGCCGGCATCGAAATCCCGCGCCCGCGCCAGGAGGTGGTGCTGGCGGGGGCAGGGCCAATGGTGGCCCATCAGAGCGGGGCCACCTCTTCTTCCGCCTCTTCCACATAACTGCGCGGACTGCTGGGAGTCACTATGGCGCGTGGTGGAATGAGGAAGGCGTAGGCCATCAGCGCCGCCAGCAGGCAGAGCCACATGGATAGGCGCAGCAGGTTGTCGATGCTCAGGGTGCCGGCCTGCACGGCCACGAGCCTGGCCAGGGTCGGCGCGGTCATGGCTGAACTGTTGCCGTAGGCCAGGAGATGCTCGCGGAAGGCGCTGCTGGCCAGTGCACCGTCACGAATGGCATATACGCTGATCAGGCTCACCCCGATGTTGGCACTGAAGACCCGGATGAAATTGCTGGTGGTGGCTGCCTTGGGGATGTCTTCGGCGGGAATGCCGGAGAGGATGATCATGGTCAGGGGTACAAAGAGCATCCCCAGCCCCAGCCCGAGCAGCAACATGGGCCAGAAGATCTCGGCCAGGCCGCTTTGGGGGCTGAAGTAGCTGCTGCCATAGGCGGCGGCAAAGAGCGAAAAGCACAGGGCCGCCAAGCGGCGCAGGCCGAAGAGCCCCTGCAGACGGTCCATGAGGGTGGAGACGGGCACCGCCGCCAGGCCGATGGGCAGCAACAAGACACCGCCCCAATAACCGTTGAAACCGAGAGTTTCCTCGGCCCAGAGGGGCAATTCCGCGGCCCAGCCCATGAACAGTGACCAGCCCAGGCAGAGCAGCAGGAGACCAAGCCAGTAATTGCGCTGCCGCAGGAAGTGAAACTGCAGCAACGGATGGGGTGCCCGGCTTTCCCGCCAGGCAAAGAGCAGCAACAGGATCAGCGCCGCCAGGGCCGTGTGCAGAATATAGAACGAATGCCACCAACCATACTGCTCCCCCTGATCCAGGGTCACCTGCAGGGCCATGAGGCCTGCATAGAGCAGTCCGAAGCCGAGGAGGTCGAAGGGCGGGTTGTCGCGATTCTCCCCGCCAGTGGGAATGCCGGTGCGCCCCAGGAACCAGGCCAGGCCCCAGAGGGGCAGGGAGAGCCAGAAAATGAAGCGGAAATTGAGAGCGGTGGCCAGCCAGCCGCCGATGGCTGGGCCCACAAAAAAAGGGATTAACATGGCATTGCTCCACAGCATGGTAACCATGCCGTGGCGCGCTGGGGGGCTATGGCGCAAAAAGAGGCTTTGGCTGAGGGGTACCAGAAGCCCTGCCCCGATGCCTTCCATGGCCCGCGAAAGCAGCATGATCCACAGATTGTGGGTCAGCGCACTGACAAGGGTGCCCGTGGCCGCGATGGCCACGGCGCCCTGGAATACCCGGCGGGCGCCGAAACGCGCCGTGCTCCAGGGCATCAGGGTGATCCCCAGGGACCAGTGGACAATGAAGTAGGTGAGGGTCCACAGGGCGTGATCACTGCTGGTGGACAGTCCCCCGGCGATGTAGGGGAGGATGCCCTGTACGGCGGAGCCTTCAAAGGAGCCCAGCCCCAGTGCCAGGGCAACGCCGGTGAACAGGGCGGGGAGCCGGGCGGTACGGTCTTTCATCCTGAGTTCGGCAGTTGGCACGGGTGCTTTTTGCTCCGCTGGTCGGTGCGGCCGGATGCTTTTGGTAAGGGCCGCAATTCGCCCACCGCCGCTCTGGGTAGGGTCCTTGCCCATACCCTAGGCTGGGGATTAATATTCGTCAAATAGATTGATTAGAGTTTAATAATCGAATTTTCCGATGTATTTTGATAGCGAAGATCTCCTGACTTTCCTGGCCGTGGCGGAGGCGGGTGGCGTGGGTGCGGGGGCAGAGGTGCTGCGGCGCAGCCAGCCCGCCGTTTCCGAACGCCTGCGGGCCTTGAACGCGGCCGTTGGCGAGCCCCTCTACCAGCGGGCCGGACGGGGGATCCGCCTCACGGCTGCGGGCGAGGCGCTTCTGCCTTATGCCCGGCGCCTACGCGACGTCTTGGGCGAAGTGCAGGGCTGGGCGGCCCGTCAGCATGCCCTGCAGGAAGGGAGCCTGCGGATTGCGGCCAGCAATACGGTAGCCAACTACTTTCTGCTGGAGCACTTGGCCACCTTCCGCAGCCGCTATCCGGGCATACAGGTGCAACTCAAGACTGGTCCCATGGATTGGGCGCTCTCCGCTCTGGGGGCCTGGGACCTGCTCTTCGTGGAAGGCGCCGTGGATGCGGCTGTCCTGCCGGGCCATTTCCTGCAACGGCCCTGGCGGCAGGACGAAATCGTGGCCATCCTCCCCCGGGACCACCCCTGGGTGCGGGAAGGGCGGGTGGCCGTGACCTGGCCGGAGTTGCTGCAAGAGCCCATCGTCTGGCGGGAGCCCCTCTCCGGGGTGCGGCGCACCGTGGAAGCGGCCTTGGCCCGGGCGGGTCTGCGGGCCCGCTACAGCGTCGAGGTGACGGGCGTCGAGGCCTTGCGCGAGGCGGTGGCGGCGGGGCTGGGGATTGGTTTCGCCTCGGTGGAGGCCCTGGATCGGGTGCGCTGGCCCCTGGCCTCCCTGCGCCTTGATCCTCCGGGCGGCCTCACTTGGACGCTTTACCTGATCCTCCCCCGGATCCCTTTTCAATCGCTGGCGGTAAGGGCCTTTCTGGAACTCATCGGGCAGGACCCGGATGTGGCAACGGCGCCCTGACGGAGGGGCAGATCAGCCCTCGCCCTCCGCCAGCATGAGAAAAGCCCCGGAGCCGCCCGCCGGATGTTCCAGCCAGATGAGGGGGAGTTCGGGGCGACGGCGAAGGAGGGCCTCTTCGGCATCGCCGGTTTCCACCACCAGCACGCCGTGGGACGTGAGGTGGCGGGGGGCAGCATCCAGCAGCGGCAGCAGGCAGGCGAGGCCATCCTCACCGGCCGCCAGGGCCAGCCGGGGTTCATGACGGTATTCGGGCGGCAGTTCCGCCATGGCAGCCGCATCCACGTAAGGGGGGTTGCTGAGGATCAGGTCATAACGCTCGCCGTCCAGGGCGCTGAAGAGATCCGACTCCAGCAGACGCACGCGCTCTTCCAGGCCGTGGGCGCGGACATTGATGCGGGCCACCGCCAGGGCATCGGCTGACAGGTCCACGGCATCGACGCTGGCTTCGGGAAAGCGTAGGGCCAGGGCGATGGCCATGCATGCGGAGCCGGTGCCGATTTCCAGGATGCGCTGCACCCGGTCCTCCTCCACCCAGGGCGCAAAGCCCTCCTCGATGAAGGGTTCCAGGAGACTGCGGGGGATCAATACCCGCTCGTCCACATGCAAGCGCAGGCCGGCAAACCATGCCTCGCCCGTGATATAGGCTGCCGGTCGGCGGAGCAACTCCCGTTGGTAGAAAAACTGCAATACGCGGTTCCCCTCCCCGGGGAGCAGGCGCGCGGTCCATAGCCCGGACAAATCTTCCGGCTCCAGGTGCAGGGCGCGGGCCAGGAGGTACTCGGCCTCGGCCCGCGGGTTCTGGCGGCCCTGACTGCAGTCGATGCCTGCGGCGGCAAAGCGGCTGGCCCCCCAGCGCAGGTAATCGGCCACGCTGCGCAGGTGGGCGCGCGGGGCACGGGCGTAAGCGTCCATGTCCATCAGTCGATCTCCAGCCAGACGGGGCAGTGGTCCGCCCCCATGACATCCGTGGCCATGCCGGCATCCCGCACGCGCCCCAGCAGGCTCCGATGCACCCAGAAATAATCCAGGCGCCAGCCGACGTTGCGCGCCCGGGCATTGCTGCGCTGGCTCCACCAGGAGTATTCCACGCGCTCGGGATAGAGATGGCGGAAGCTGTCCACCCAGCCCGCCGCCTCCCATTGGTCCAGCCAGGCGCGTTCCTCGGGCAGGAAACCGGAGATCTTGGCGTTTTCCTTGGGGCGGGCGAGATCGATGGGGTGATGGGCGGTATTGACATCGCCGCAGAATACGACCGGTCGTCCCGCGGCCACACAGCCATTGATGTGATCCAAGAAAGCAGCGTAAAAATCCAGTTTGTAGGCAAGCCGCTCGGGGCTGGACTTGCCGTTGGGAAAGTAGACATTGTAAAGGTCGAAATCGCCGCAGTCGGTAACGACTACCCGGCCTTCCACATCGAAGCGGGGGATGCCCAAGCCGGCCTGCCGATGCCGGCAAGGGGCGCGGCAAAAGGTGGCCACACCGCTATAGCCGGAGCGCGCGGCTACGGCCCACAGCCCGTCATAACCGGCCAAGCGGGCCTCATCCTCGGGTAACTGGGCGGGATCGGCCTTGCTTTCCTGTACGCAGAGGGCATCCGGGCGGGTCTTTGCCACCCAGTCGGCAAGGCCCTTCTTGCGCGCCGCCCGCCAACCGTTGACGTTCCAGCTATAAAGCCGCATCAGCGCAGGACCCGCACGGCCAGAAAGTCGCCCTGGGCAACCACCTCCTCCAGGATTTTCCGGGCGGCGTCGTCGGCGGATCCTGCGGTGACCAGCAGGGCCAAGCCCTCCCGTGCCGCCGTCGGGCTGATGACGCCATAGCGCAAGGCGAGCTGATAGAGCACGGCCACGCCGCGTTCCTGTTCGGGGCGGTTCTCCAGTTCGCCGACCAACTGCGAGTGGGGGCCGCCATAGAAAAGGAGCTTACGCACATGGGCAACGGAGGGGAGGTCAGTGACGGGCGTACTCATGAAAGGGTCCTTGGAATGCCGGGGTTATTGTGCAGGAACGGGCGCCTTGGGCCAACCCTCGCAACGCAGGGACCAGCGGCCGCCCGTAGCCGGATCCGCCAGCAACGGGCCGATCTCGGCGAAGGCGGCGGCCAGGCTGTCCACTACCCCCCACGTTGGGTTGACCATCAGCAAGCCGCTGCCGATGAGGCGCTCGCGGCCCTCTTCGGGACGCTGCAGGAGTTCCATGACCGTAGCCGGCAGCTTGCCGCGTAAGCCCTGCAGGAAGCGGGTAATGGTGCCCCGCGTCTTGACGGGGTACCAGACGAGGTACATCCCCTGGGGCCAGATCTGGTAGGCACGCAGCAGGGTATCGGTCAGGCGTTCCCATTCGTCGCGGGCCTCGAAGGGCGGGTCCAGCAGCACCAATCCGCGCCGTTCCGCCGGAGGGATTTGCGCGAAGAGGGCGCGGTACCCATTCTCCACCAGAATGCTGGTGTGCGCGCGGCGGCCCATGGCAGTGCGCAGCGTTTGGGCCGGTTCTGTCTCCTGCTCGCAAAGGACCATCCGATCCGTAGGGCGCAGCAGGGCCGCGGCCACTGCCGGCGAGCCGGGATAATGGCGCAAGGCGCCATCGGTATTGGCTGCCGCTACGGTTTTCAGCCAGGTTGCGGCATGCACGAGGCTGCGCCGGTCACTCCACAGGCGGCCAATCCCCTCCCGGTATTCCCCTTCCCGGGCCAGGGTGTAGCGCGCAGCGCCGGCGTGGGTGTCGATGTAGGCCAGAGGCGCATCCTTGCGGATCAGGGCCTGCAAGGAAAGGGTCAGGGCCAGATGTTTGCAGCAGTCGGCGGCATTTCCGGCGTGAAACTGATGGTCATAATTCATGAATTGGCTTGGCTTTGGTCGAGGCTTTCGCCATGATAACAGAATTCAACGTCGAACGGCGCACGCCAACAAGGGGGATTTATGCGACTCTTTGCGACTCAGACCAGCCCTTACGCCCGCAAGGTGCGTATGGTGCTCATGGAAAAAGGAATAGCTTGCGACGTGGAGTGGGTGGATCTGCGCGCCAGCGATCATCCTGCCCTGACCCACAACCCTTTGGGCAAGGTCCCGGTATTGCTGCGCAATGATGGCGAGCCCATCTATGACTCGGCGGTCATTGTCCAGTTTCTGGAGCAATTCCGTCCTGACCCGGCCATCATTCCCCCCGATCCCGAGGGGCGTTTGCGCGCCCTGCGCAGTGAGGCCCTGGCTGGCGGTATCATGGATGCCACGGTGGCCTGGGTCCAGGAACAACGCCGCTCCAAGGACTGCCAGGATCAGGCCTTGCTGCTCCGCTTGCGCGGCAAAGTGGTGGCCGGGCTTACCACCCTGCAGCAGGAAAGCGCCGGGTGGACTCATGGCCGCGATCTCCCGGTGCTGCCCCTCCAGCAGATAGCCGCCGTCGCTGCCACGGCCTACGTGGACCTGCGTGCGCCGGACTTTCTCGTCCAGTTTCCCGACCTGGTCGCCTGGCTCCACAGCCTCCATGACCGCCCCAGCGTCGCTCAAACCGAGCCGCAATGAAGGGGGAGCGGATGTCTCCCCCTGGGATTGGGCGCAGGGCGTCGTGGCCATGAAAATTGCCGCCTGGAATGTGAATTCCCTCAAGGTGCGCCTGCCGCAGGTGCTGGACTGGCTCGCCGCGCAGCAGCCGGATGTGCTCTGTTTGCAAGAAACCAAGCTCACCGATGCCCAGTTTCCCGCCGATCTGTTACGGGCTGCGGGTTATCATGGGATCTTTCACGGCCAGCCGACCTACAATGGGGTCGCCATCCTCAGCCGGGTGGCACCCACAGCCCCCCTGTGCGGCTGGCCGGATGGGAACGACAATCAGGCCCGTCTGTGTGCGGCGAGCGTGGGGTCTTTGCGCGTGGTGAGTGTCTATGTGCCCAATGGACAGTCCGTGGCTAGTGACAAGTATGCCTATAAACTCGCTTGGCTGGCGCGGTTGCGGGCGTTTCTGGCGGACGAACTGCTTCGCCATCCCCGCCTGGTGCTTCTCGGCGACTTCAACATTGCGCCCATGGATCTGGATGTCTACGACCCTTTTGCCTGGGGCGAGGAGGTTCTCTGTTCCCCCGCCGAGCGCGCGGCCCTGGCCGCCCTCTATGAATTGGGTTTCCACGACAGCTTCCGCCATCTGTATCCCGAAGCCCAGGCCTGGAGCTGGTGGGATTATCGTGCCGCCATGTTCCGTCGCGACCTTGGCCTGCGTATCGACCTGATCCTGGTCTCAACCGCTCTCGTGCCAGCCCTTGCGTCCGCCGGTATCGACCGCGAGGCGCGCCGTGCCGAGCGCCCCTCGGACCATGCGCCGGTCTGGCTCGAATTGGGGGATCTCCCATGATCGGTGTCCTGCTCGTGAACCTGGGCACTCCCGACGCCCCCGAAACCGGCGCCGTGCGCCGCTATCTGCGGGAATTCCTCAGCGACCCGCGGGTCGTGGAGATCCCCCGTCTGCTCTGGTGGCCCATCCTCAACGGCCCCATTCTCCTGACGCGCCCCCCCCGCTCGGCCCGGGCCTATGCACGGGTGTGGATGCCCGAGGGATCCCCCCTCCTGGTCTACAGCCAGCGCCAGAGCAATGGCCTGGCTGCCCTGCTGCAGGAGCGCTTTCACGGTCAGGTACGGGTGGAGCTGGCCATGCGGTATGGCAACCCGGCCGTGGCCGCCGGGCTGACCGCCCTGCGCCAACAGGGATGCGAGCGGATTCTTCTGGTCCCCCTCTATCCCCAGTATGCCGCCGCCACCACCGCCTCTACCTTCGATGCCGTTGCGGCGGCCTTGCGGAGACAGCGCGAGATTCCCGAACTGCGTATGATCCGCGACTGGCACGATCACCCGGCCTATATCGCCGCCCTGGCGGGACGGGTACGCAGCTATTGGCAGGCCCACGGCCAGCCCGACCGCCTGCTGATCTCTTTCCACGGCCTGCCCGAGCGCTGCGTCGCCCTGGGTGACCCCTATCGCCGCCAGTGCGAGCGGACCACGGAACTCCTCGTGGCGGAGCTGGGCTTGCCGCCGGAGGCCTGGGTGCAGACCTTTCAGAGCCGCTTCGGTCCCGCCAAATGGCTGGGGCCCTATACCGATCAGACCCTGCAGTCCCTGGCGAAGGCGGGGGTGGGGCGGGTGGACTGCTTTTGCCCCGGTTTTGCCGCCGATTGCCTGGAGACCCTGGAAGAGATTGCCATGACTGGCAAGGAAGGCTTTCTCCACGCCGGTGGCAAGGAAATGCATTATATCCCGGCCTTCAATGACGATCCGGCCTGGGTCGAGGCCCTGGCGAGCATCCTCCTTCCCCATCTGGAGGGATGGGATCTGGCGCCCCAGGCGGCAGGATCTGCGGCAGTAAAGGATTTTGCCGTTTCCGCCACGGCGGGATAAACTACCCCTACACCCCAGCAAAGGATGCGCACCATGATCGTCGCCAAGGACAAGGTTGTAACCATTGACTACACGCTCACCGATGAAGAAGGCGAGCTCATCGATAGCTCCGAGGGTGAAGAACCGCTCATCTATCTGCACGGTCACCATGGCATCATCCCCGGTCTGGAAAATGCCCTGGCCGGACACCGTGCCGGCGACAAGGTACAAGTATCCATTCCCCCCGAAGCGGGCTATGGCGACTGGGAAGAAGACCTTGTCGAAGTGGTGGGCGTCGAGGACTTTGATGACCCCGAAGAGCTGGAAGTGGGCATGCAGTTTGAAACCATGACCGAAGAAGGCAGCAAGATGGCCACGGTGATTGATATCGAGGGCGATGATGTCACCGTCGATCTCAATCACCCCTTGGCGGGCATGACGCTGAACTTCGACGTGACGGTGCTGGGCGTGCGCGATGCCACGGCGGAAGAGTTGGCCCACGGGCATGTGCATGGGGCTGGCGAAGAGGCGCACTGAGGCTTTCTTTCCTGATCATTGGGACGGCGGCGCTTAGGGGCTTGGCGGATGAATAGCGCAGGGCCGAAAGGGGTCCTGCGCGGACTGGGCCTCATGTCCGGGACCAGCGCTGACGGCGTTGATGCGGCACGTCTGGATCTAGGCACCGATGGCCGTTGCCGCTACCGCGGCTGGGTCGGTATGTCCTATCCCCCGGACCTGCGCGCTGTGGTGCTGGCCGCCAATGATGCCCTGCCGGTGGAGGCCGCGGCGCGCCTGGACCGGCGCCTGGGGCAGTTCTATGGAGTTGTCGCGCGAGACGCCGTGCAAGGCCTCGGTCCCGTGGACTTTGTCGCCATCCACGGTCAGACCATCCGCCATCAGCCTGCGGGTAGCGAGGGCTTCACGGTGCAGATCGGTTCCGCTGCTGATGTTGTGGCGGCGACGGGGTTGACGGTGGTGAATGATTTTCGTCGCGCCGATGTGGCGGCCGGAGGACAGGGGGCACCCCTGGTGCCGCCCTTTCATCAGCAGATCTTTGCCGCCCCGGGGCCGCGCCTGATCCTCAATCTGGGTGGCATGGCCAATCTTACCTGGTTGCCGGGCAGTCATGATCCCCGTCCGGTACTGGCCTTTGATACAGGACCGGGGAATGTCCTCCTCGATGCCCTGGCGGGCCTGCACAGCGGCGGGCGCCTCCACTGCGATCAGGAAGGACGCATGGCCCTGGCGGGGGTTGCGAACCAAGCCGTCCTGGCCGAGTGGCTGGATTGGCCCTATTTTCTGTCGCCCCCGCCCAAAAGCACCGGCCGGGAAGTCTTTGGCGTGCCGTTGGTGGCGCGGCTCCTGGGGCAATGGCAGGGGCGGGTGGAAGATCTCATGGCGACCTTGCTCGCCCTCACCGCCCAATCCATTGCCCAGGCGATACGGAGTTGGACCCCGGGGAGCCCGGAAATGCTGGTTTTTGGCGGCGGGGCAGAGAATCCCGCCTTGCTTGCCGCCCTGCAAAGGGCGCTCCCCGCCATCCGCATCGTCCATGGTGCCCAGGCTACGGGCATCCCCAGCCAGGCCCTGGAGGCGCTGGCCTTTGCCTGGCTCGGCGCGCAATGCCTCCTAGGCCGTCCGGGGAACCTGCCGGCGGTAACCGGCGCCGCCCGGACGATGGTACTGGGTGGCATCCATCCCGGCGACAACTGGTCCTTGTTGATGAAAAAGATGATTCGATATAACAATGAGTTGAAAAGCGAGTGCGACGCCATTTTACGGTGAAATTATCCTGGATTCGGCAGTTGGCGCGGGTGTTTTACGAATCATAGACGGCCGCAACGGATGGGGAGCAGAGGGATGACGATAGCAGCACCCGGGCAGCCGAGCGGCAGGACGGCCGTCTACGGCATCATCGGTGACCCGTTGGCGCACAGCCTGTCGCCGTGGATGCATCGCCTCTTTGCCGAACAGCAGGGGGTGGACATGGTCTATGTCCCTTTCCCCGTGCAGGCCGCGCACCTGGAGGCAGCCCTGCGCGGCCTGCCGGCCTTGGGGGTGCGCGGGGTCAATGTCACGGTCCCCCACAAGGAGGCCGTGTTGCCTTTTCTGGACGCGCTGACGCCCGAGGCCAGGGCCATTGGCGCCGTCAACACGTTGGATTTTACCCAGCAGCGCATGCGCGGCCACAATACCGATGCCGGCGGCTTTGCGCGCGCCCTCAGCGCTGCCGCGGGAACGGACTGGCGGGGCCGGGCCGCGCTGGTCATCGGTGCCGGGGGCGCGGCCCGCGCCATTATTTACGCCCTGGGTGTGGCCGGCTGCGCGCCGATCTTCCTGGCCAATCGCCATCTCCCCCGCGCCGCGGCCCTGGCCCGGCAATT
>JABEBX010017396.1_pt1 | contig 18538 bp, 11 predicted proteins | sample 7245971 | NCBI WGS metagenome assembly JABEBX01 (sample SAMN14506365, study PRJNA622280) | hot springs metagenome | biome: hot spring [ENVO:00000051]|acidic hot spring [ENVO:00002120]; feature: spring [ENVO:00000027]|sediment [ENVO:00002007]; material: sediment environment [ENVO:01001048]... | reverse complement strand
CCTCTTCTTCGACCGGTTTGGGACGTTCCCAAGGCAGCGGTTGGGTGCGCTTCGTTCGATGGGGCGGTTGCGGGATGCGGGTTGAATCACTCATCGCTGAGCCACCTCGGCGCTGGGTTTGCGTTCGGCCTGCTTGATGCGGCGCACGAAGGCAGCATCTGTAGGGCGTTGCTCAGCCCCATCTCCTCGCGCACCTGTTTCATCGCCAGACACTTCAGGTCAAAACCCTCGGCATGGGCCAGGTCTTCACCGAGGATGCGACGCAACTGTGATGCTTCGCGGGGCGGAGCCGGTCGAAGCAGCCCCGCAAATCACTTCTTGCGCATCGGGCAGGTGCGAATGCCGAGCACCATGTAGAGCGGACAAATGCCCACCGCCCCCGCGACCAAAGGCACAACGCCAATCCAACCCCAGAGTCCAATCACATGGGTCAGCGTCAGGGCGATAAGCACCAGACCCACTATCACGCGCAAAGCGCGATCCAAGGTTCCTTCATTGACTGACATGAGTGTGTTTCTCCAGTTGTGTTCAGCGATTACGCCAAACTGATCGACTTTGACTCTAGCAGCATCCTGATACATCAGGGCTTATCGGAAATCCGTACGCTGTGCATGCATGCTGGAGCATGCCCCAGAGCATGACAGGTATTGCGCCCCGACTTTTTCATCACTCCACGTTTTCCCATGACTGTAGACGACCTTAAAACCCAATTTCGCCAGCAATCCCAGGCCGCGCTTAGCCTGAACATCGCTTACATCGGCGTCGTCAACGGCCTCTTCAGCACCCTGCATCGCCTGGGCACGGCGTCTGCCGCCACCTTGGCCGATGCGGCCGGGCTCGATTTTGCCTATGTGCTGCGCTGGTGCGACGCCGCCTACGCCTTCGGTTATCTGGAGGCGCAGGGGGATGTCTTCCGTCTTACGACGACAGGCGAAGCCATGCGCCCCGATGCGCCGGGCACGCTTATGCCGATGGCCGTGCAATCCGTCCTGTCGGCGCACATGGCCGAGCGCGCGGCAGGGCTGATGCGCACTGGGGAACGCCCAGGCGAGCAGGTTTTGGCTGAGCGCGACACTGTGTTGCCCTGGTTCGGGCCGATGCTAGAGGCGAATTTCGCCTCGATATTCGAACAAACGATTTGTCCGGCAGTACCCGCTTTCGCCGATGTGGACGCCCGTGGAGGTCTTGCCGTCGACCTGGGCTGCGGCAATGGCTGGTATTTGCGCGCACTGGCGCGGCGCTGTGGCAAGCTGCGGGGGTTGGGCATCGACGGTTTCCAGGAGAACATCGCCCAAGCCGAAGACATTGCGCGGCAGCAGGGCTTGGCCGACAGGCTGCGTTTCATCCAGGGTGACATCCACGCGCTCACGCTGGAAGAACCTGCCGACCTGATTGCGATGAACCGCGCCCTGCATCATGTATGGGAGAAAGACACCCACACGCTGTTCACCTGGCTGCGCGGCAATCTCAAGCCGGGCGGTTATGTGGTGATCTGGGAACCGGCCTGGCCGGCAGACCGCACCGCCTTGCGCGAACCCAGCCGTAAGGGGCTGGCGTTCCAGAACCTCAGCGAACATGTGCAGGGCAACCATTTCCTGCGGCCAGACGAAATCCAGGCGGCCTTTGCCCAGGCGGGTCTGCAGTCGCAGGTGCACCTCTTCGCACAGGGCAACGAGGCCGTGGTCGTCGCACAGAGATAAAGCCGTAGCGAACCTGCGGCGTTGATCCTTTGCTTGCCAGCCCAGCCGCGAGGGCTCTCAAGTTGAACGGTTGGTGCGGGCCGCGGACAGTGCCCGCTTCGGCCGAGATGAGGACGTTGGCGCGGCGGTTTTGTGCGTCAGCAGGCACGCTGGCACGCCTGGCCTGTGCTGATCGGGCTGATGTGGGGGCGCTGATCCTGGAGTTTGCCCCGCACGACATCGACTGGCTGTTGCCGGTGATCCGCGCTGTGGCATTCTCGGCGCCGCTTACCATGTTCACAAGTCGCATCGCCCCGGCGCACTGGCTGCGGCGGCTTCGGTTGCTGCTGACCCCGGAAGAGACCGATCCGCCAGCAAGCTCGCCGTACTGCAGACCCCGCCCCTGAAGGACGCCATCGCTGCGCACCGATGGCGCAGGCCGATCCCCTGGCGCAAGAACTGAGGACACATTGATGCATCGACGCGATTTTCTGCGCGGCAGTGCGGCGAATTTCGCCGCGCTGGCGCCCTGGCCAATGGAATTCAAGCAAGAAAAGCGGCCGCCACCGGCGCCGGCGCGCGGCATCGCGCACTTCGGAGAGCCGCAGCAGTTCTCCTTCGACTGGCTGAAGGGGCTGGCGCAAGCGAAGTCGCTCACCGCCTACAGCGAACCGGTCGCGGCGCTGCCGGCTGCGGTGCAGAAGCTCTCCTGGGACCAGTGGCAGTCGATCCGCTACCGTCCCGAGCGGACGCTGTGGTGTGAGGACGATCTCTTCTTTCGCATCCGCTTCGATCACCTCGGCTACACCATGAAGCGCTCGGTGCGCATGTACGCCGTGGAGCGCAATACCGCGCGCCAGATCCTGTTCGATCCGACACTGTTCGACTACAGCCGCTCGGGACTGAAGCCGGGTGAGATTCCGAAGCAATTAGGCTTTTCCGGATTCAACGTGCTGTTTCACACCAACTGGGCGGACGACCGGGCGGTGTTCCAGGGCGCCTCCTACTTCCGCGCCGTCGACGCCAGCGGCCAGTACGGCATGTCACAGCGTGGACTGGCGATCGACACTGGCATGGCCCGGCCGGAGGAATTCCCCGACTTCGTCGCCTTCTACCTGCAGAAGCCCGCACCCGAATCGACGCTGCTCACCGTGTATGCCCTGCTCGACTCCCCGAGCGTCACCGGCGCTTATCGTTTCATCATCGATGTGGCGAGCACCCTGGTGATGGACGTGGACTTCACGCTCTACCCGCGCCGTCGGATCGAGCGGCTGGGCATCGCGCCGGGCACCAGCATGTATCTGGTCGGGGAAAACGACCACCGGGTGGCCGACGACTGGCGCCCGCAGATCCACGACTCGGACGGCCTGCAGATGCACACCGGCGTCGGTGAGTGGATCTGGCGGCCGCTCACCAACCCGGCGCATCTCCAGGTCAATTCCTACCTCGACGACAATCCGCGCGGTTTCGGCCTGATGCAGCGCGACCACAACTTCGCCGATTACCAGGACGACGGGGTCTGGTACGACCGGCGGCCGAGTTGCTGGGTCGCCCCGAAGGGCGCCTGGGGCAAGGGCGCGGTCATGCTGGTGGAAATCCCCACCATCGATGAGACGATGGACAACATCGTGGCGTTCTGGAATCCGGCCGAAGAAATCGTTCCCGGCCGCGACTACAGCTACGGCTACCGCCTGTACTGGTGTAGCGAGAATCCCTTCGAATCCCGACTCGGACACGCCCAAGCGACCCGCGACGGCATCGGCGGGATCGTCGGCCAGAAGCGCAGTGAGTTCTCCTGGCGCTTCGTGATCGATTTCGTCGGCGGTGATCTGCCGATGCTGGTCGCCAGCGACAAAGTCCGCGCCGTGGTCAGCACCTCGCACGGCCAGGTACAACTCGTGTCGGCCCGCCCGCTGCTGCCCCTCAAGGGCTGGCGCGCGATGTTCGACCTGGTGCCCGGTGAAGCCGTAGAGCCGATCAACCTCAGGCTGTTCCTGCAGCTCGACGGCCAGGCGCTCACCGAAACCTGGATCTACCAATACACGCCGCCGCCGCTCGCCGTGCAGCGCAGTTACGTCCAGACCTGACCATGGCGCCGCGGGGGCCTGACGCGCAGCGGCTGCTCTGGGGGCGCTCAGGAATCCGGCTCCGGCGTCTCTTCCCCCAGTTGCGGAGCTGGCACCCAGAAAAAGCCCAAGGCATGGGCCAGGCTTCCCAGGCGCTCGCTGGAGGTCCAGCTGATCAGCCAGGGCGAACTCAGCAGCCCGAGCGAGATCGGCGAGAACCACAGGCCGACCACCGGGTCGAACCAGGCCAGCGCGGCGAAGGCCAGGCCGAGCACGAGGTGCTCGCGCAGGTCGGCAAGGGTCGACAGCACCGGGAGGCGGCGAGCCTCGCGCACCTGGGCCGACCAGCCGGAGGGAATTCCCAACGCCATTGCCAGCAAGCTCTTGGTCTGGGTCATCATGATCACCGGCGCCATCAGCATCGCCAGGGGAATATCGAGTGCCACGGATCGCACGATGCGCGCAGCGCCGCCGAAGCTGCGTCTGCGGGCGGCGGACGACAGCATCCAGGTCAATCCCATCAGCTTGGGGCCGAACAGCAGCAGCAGCGTGAGCCACAGCACCCAGGAAGTCGAGATCCCCATCAGCGTGGCCTCGCGGGAAAAGATCACCTGCAAGGCGCTGGTCAGCAGCAGCAACAGCCAACCCGGCGAGGTCAGGTAGGCCGAGGCGCCGAGCAGCAGGTGCAGCCGGCTGGCCCAGTGCAGCCCCGAGGTGCCGAGCAGCCGCAGGTGTTGAAGATTACCCTGCATCCAGCGCCTGTCGCGCTTGGCGTAGTCGATGATCGACGGCGGAAATTCCTCGTAGCTGCCGTCGATCATCACCATGTGAACCGCCCAGCCGCGTCGGCGCAGCAGAGCCGACTCGAACATGTCGTGGCTCTGAATATGGCCGCCTAACGGATGCTTGCCCGGCAACTCGGGCAGACCGCAGCTCTGCGCGAACGCACGCGTGCGCACGATCGCGTTGTGGCCCCAGAAATTGGCTTCCGAGCCCGACCACCACAGCAGGCCCGCTGTGGCGATGGGGCCGTAGGCCTCGCTGGCGAACTGCATCCAGCGCTGGAACAGGGTGCGCGCGTTGGTGATCATCGGCACCGTCTGCAGCAACCCGATCGACGGCCGCTCCTCCATGATCGACGCCATGCCCACGATGGCGTCACCGCTCATCAGGCTGTCGGCGTCGAGCACCAGCATGCACTCGTAGGCGGCGCCGAACCGGCGCACCCAATCGGCGATGTTGCCCGGCTTGCGCGCTGTGTTGTGCTCGCGCCGGCGGTAGTACACCGCGATGGGGGCCTCGCGCGCCAACGCGAGCCACGCCGCCTGCTCGCGCTCGCCGTTGTCCTCGCTCGAGTCGCTCAGCACGAAAAAGTCGATCCAGGCGGCTCCCCCTGCCGCAGCGATGGAGCGCGCCATGGTGCGCACGCGGCTGAAGGTGGCGTCGACATCCTCGTTGTAGATCGGCATCAGTACCGCGACGCGATGGCGCAGCGGCTGCGCCGGGCTGGGCACAGGCGTGAAGCCCGGATGATCCCCGCTGATCAGCTTGTAGAAGCCGATGGCCGAATTCACGAAGCCGAAGGAGATCCACCCGAACAGCGGCACGAACATCACAAGCAGCACGATGTCGAGCGCGTTGACCTGCTCGCGCGCGAGCACCATGCGCAGTTGCGTGGACGCCGCCAGCGCGAGCACGGCCGTCAGCGCGATGAGCAGCAGGCGCTTGATCAGCAGGCCGTGCGGCTGGGTCTTCACCTCGATCGCCCCCGGAGGCGGGCCGTCCAGGCGCTGGATAGGCATGTCCAGCGCGGCCTCGGGAGGCAGCATCGGGGGCGCGGGGTTCATCGCGTGATTAGCGGACATGGCGTATGCGTGCGCGGTGACTCAATCCTCGAGCGTGACCACGACGGTCTCACTGAGCGCCTGCGTCCCGCGGCGCAGGAACACGCGGAACTCCTTTTGCGCCAGCCCCGTCAGGCGCAGGTCCAGCACGACGCGCCAGGAGTTTTTGCGGCCGTACAGGCGATGGGCGCGCAGGCCCATGACCGCGGAAGCCGGCAGGTTGGTCAGCGCCTGCACGCCGCTGGCATCATCCAGCCCGGCCAGCACATCGCCGCGGAAGTCGAACACGTACTTGCGCGTGGACGGATCGGGCGGGGTGTCGGCCGGGCCGGCCGGCCCGATCAACAGATTGCAGCAGTGCGCGTTGGCGTCGGTGCTGGGATCGGCGGATGTCCACGTCAACCTGTACGCCATGTCGCGGCGCTGCCCGGCACGCGCCGGTTCGTCGGCAACCCAGAATGCGCCGATGTTGTCCACAGTCTCCGAGACCGACGCCATCTCGTAGAGCATCACGCTGCCCGTGCCCCAGTCGCCCTGGGGCTGCACCCACAGCGAAGGCCGCAGTTCGTAGAACAACGTGTCGTCCTCGTAGTTGGTGAAATCGCGATCGCGCTGCATGAGGCCGAAGCCGCCCGGGTGATCGGCGCGGAAGGCGTTCACGCGCGCCTGAGCCGGGTTGTGGAGCGGGCGCCAGATGCGCTCTCCGGCTCCGGTGCGGATGGCCAGGCCCCCGGAGTCGTGCACCTGCGGGCGCCAATCGCCGATCGGATGGGGGTGGGGCATGCCGTCGGCGCGCGTCTGGTCGTAGAGGAACATGCTGGTCTGCGGGGCGATGCCCAGGCGCTGCACATCACGTCGCAGGAAGAGTGCACAACGCACATCCTGCACCACGTCCACGCCCTCGTGACGCCAGGAGTCGATGGCGTAGGCCCCGGCCAGCGAAGGGCCGTCGAGCAGGGCGTGGGTGATCACGTGGTCGTCCGACGGCTGCTCGATCCAGAAGTCGGTGAATACTGGGAACTCCTCCGGCCCCGGCAGGCCGGTGTCCACCGAGATGGCCCGTGCCGAGAGGCCGTAACGGTTGGATGTCCCCGAGCAGCGAAAGTACGAGGCCCCTAGAAAAGCCATCCAGTCGGTGCGCGCGTCGGGCGCCAGCACGCGCCAGCCAGCCGGATCGGAGGTCTGTCCGCTGCCGAACAGCCCGTGCGTGTCGATCAGTCTCCTGGCCACGCCGTGGTCGACGACATGGATCGACACGGCCAGCGGCGCCACGCCACGGCGCGGCGGGAACAGGCGCACCGTGCCCGTCACCGCTTCGGCGGCGCCGTAGGCCAGGCGCACGAAGGCGTCGGAGTCCAATGCCGCGTGCGCCGACGGGCGGGGCGCCACATAGGGACGGCCCGCGAGTCGGCGCGCGCGCTCGACCAGCAGATCCCAGGAAAACGGCCGCGGCGGGCCCCAGCGGCCGCCCCCTGCGGCGAAGGCCATGCCGGGTTGCAGCAGCCCGGCGGCCAGCGAAGCAAGCGCGCCGCTGGCCTGGCGGCGGGTGAACTTGGGAGCGGAGGGGGTCATGGTGCCGTGGGGGTCGATGGCGCGATGGCTGGGTCACGGGCCGGAGTACCGGATTTCGGGCCTGACGCGCCCGGCGCCGCGCGCCAGCCGATGATCGCCAGTTGTCCCGGACGCACCGGCCCGCCGAGGATCTGCGTGCGATGGCCGTCGCTGGGACCGGCGATGATGGACACGCTGCGCGCCGTGCCGTCGCGATCGAGCAGGCAGAGGCTGCTGCGTTCGAGTTCGGGTTGCGTCGAGCAATGGGGGGCGAAGGCCAGCGCCGTGTTCGGCGCCAGCAGCACATGGTGGCGAACCGGCAGGGTCATTTTGAGCGTGGCCGCGGCGGCCGGCGGAATGCGCGGATCGGGCGCCAGCGCGAACTCGGCCTGGCGCACACCCGCCGGGTCGGTGGTGGTACGCAGCAAAGTGGCGGCGCGCTCTGCGCCATCGATGCCGGAGATGACCACCTGTGCCGACTGCCCCGCGGGCAGCGTCCCGATACCGGGGGGCAGCGGGACGATCACGCGCGCGGGGGCGTCCAGCGGTGCCAATTCGAGCAGCGGCTGTCCGGCCCGGACCTGACTGCCCGGCGCCACCAGCGGCCGGACCACCACCCCGGCGATGGGAGCGCGCGGCAGCGTGGTCTGCAGATTGGCCATGTCGTCGTCGAGGCGGCGCTGGGCTGCAGCGAGCAACACACGATCCCGCCGCACCGCGAGTGCCGCGCTGCGCACCGCCGCGCGCGCGGTGTCCATCTCGTCCAGCGAGGGCACGCGGTGGGCCGACTCGCGCCACACCTTGTCGTACCGCGCGATCCGGGCGTCGGCCAGCCTGGACTCCACGAAGGCACGCGCCAGTTGGTCGCGCGCGGCGGCAAGCGCCAGGCGGTCGGCATCGATAGCCTGTGCAAAAGCGCTGGTATCCACCACGGCCAGCGCCTGGCCGGGCGCCACCGTGTCGCCCGGAGCCACCGGTACTGCGGTGATCAAGGCATCTCGCGGCGCGCGCACCGTAATTTCGCCGACCAGGTAGGCCCGGCCTTTGATGGACAGCTGCGGACGCAGGTCGCCGCGAATGATCGGCGCCATGTAGTACGGGGTCGTGTTGCCCTCGAGAAAACGCAGCAGCAAGCTGCCCGCCACCCCCAGCGCCAGCAGCAGCAGCGTGATGCTGATCCAGCGCCGCGCGCGACTGCGTGGGCGCGCGTCGAGCAGCACATCGACCTGCGAGGCGTCGTTCGGCTCAGTCACGGCAGTCTCCGGTTGCCATCGGCATGTCTCCGGCCGAGCTGCGCGTCGGCTCGCGCAGCCTGGCCTGGTTCCTGCGCAGACCGACGTCGGTCCACAGATCGATCGCCGCGCGCGCCAGCCGCGCCCGGGTGTCGATGCGCGCCTCGCGCACCGACAGTTGCGCGGTTTGCGCCACGTACAGCGTGGCGAAATCGCCGGTTCCCAGACGGTAGGCAGCGCGCGCATCGTCCGCGGTGCGCTCAGCGTCGCGCTCGAGCTCGGGCAGTGCGGCCTCGCGCGCCTGCGCCTCGGCCAGCGCGGCGCGCAGGCCAGCCGCTTGCGCGTCGTCGCATGCCGCCGCGGCCGCGCCGTCGGCGTCGAGCCAAGGCACTTGAGCGCCGTCGGAGATCCACAATCCCAGTTGCCATGGCGCGACCGCCGCGCGCCGCGCCAGCGTCGCTTCGGCCGCGGCCAGGCGAGCGCGCGTGTCGGCAAGCGCGCTTGCATTGGTGCCGATCAGCGACGCCGCCAGTCCGCTGTCAACCCCCGAAACCAGCCCGGCCTCGTAGCGCCAGCGCGCGAAATCGGCATCGTCGTGGAACCGATCCTGGAACGCCTGGCGCAAGGCCAGGTTCCATTGCAGGCGGCGCACCTCGACGTAGGCGCGCGCGATGCGCGCGGCCTTGCGCTGGCGCGCATCGGACAGCCGCACGGCCTGCACTTCGGGGGAATCGGGCATCTGCTGCAGCATGCGGCCGACCCAGCGGGCGAGGCGGAAGCGCCACTGCTGCGAGCGCGCCTGCAGGTCGGCCAGGGCGCGGGCTTCGCGGACCAGGAGCGGGTCCGCCGCCAGCCCGTGGTCGATCAGCCGAGCCAGCAAGGGGTCGTCGACCTCTGTCCACCACGGCATACTCGGAGCCGAGTCGGCGCTCACTGCGGCTTCGGATATCTGTGCACCGGCGGGGCTTTGCAGCGAGGCGCAACCGCCCAACGTGCACAGCACGAGTAACCCGATCCAAAGGGCTTGGAATGTTCTGAACAAGGGACGTCGGAATCTGAAACTGGAGGCAAAAATCGATGCCGTGATGGGGGAATGGTACGAAGTGTCGCGGTCTGCACCCGCGCCGACGACGCTTTCATGTGCCAACCGGAACGCGCTCACGGTAGGGCATGAGTGTACCTACCGCCGCGAGCACAAAGTCGCCTCTGGCGGAGTCGAACCAGACTTCGTCGGAGCCGCCGGCCTGATTGAAAGCCCTCAGAATCTTGTCCGAAACGGGATCGAGCAGTAATGCAACTGCCTTGAAACTGGAAGTGGGTCGGCGCAGCGGGGGATAGACGGTTTCAGGGGAGCCGGGTAACGCAAAAATGCCCGGTCGGAAATAGTCCTATTTTCAGTGGGTGGCGCTCAGCTTGCTGGATATTTCAGGGCGTTTTTGCCGATTTTCTGTTCCACCGCCTGTTGCAGATCCACACCGGTGTGATCGGCGATCTGCACGAGATAGATCAGCACGTCGGCGATTTCGTCGGCGAGGTGCTGTTGAATTTCAGGGTCTTGTCCGGCCTGCTGCGATTGCTCGGGCGTCATCCACTGGAAGATTTCCACCAGTTCGCCAGCCTCGACGATCATTGCCATCGCCAGGTTTTTCGGCGTTTGATAGGGCGCCCAATTGCGGTCGGCGGAAAACTGTCGCAAGCGGGCTTGCAGGGCGGGAATGTCCAAGCGGTGTGCTCCTCTGACGCTAATCCGTAATCGCCTGCAGTAGTTCGTTTTCGAGTGTGTTCTGAATCCGGGCGTCACCCAGACCGGGGCCGGAAACCAGAAACGTATCTTCCACCCGCTCGCCGAGGGTGGTGATCTTGGCCAGTTGCAGGTCGATGTGGTGTTTGGCCAGCACCTGCGCAATGCCGAACAGCAGCCCAGCCCGGTCGTGCGCGGTCACGTTGAGAATCCAGCGCTGCCCGCGCTCGTCGGGGCGCAGACCGACGCGGGGGCTGACGGGGAAGTTGCGCACCCGCCGCGACAGTCGCCCGTGATGCGGGGGCGGCAGTGGCGCGGCGCGGCCCAGTTCGGCGAGCAGCGAGGTTTCGATCACGCCGGTCATCGCCCTGTCGTGCACTTTGGTGTGGGGTGACACCACGACGAAGCTGTCGAGCGCCCAGCCGTTGTTGGCGGTGTGGATCTTGGCGTCGAGAATATTGAAGTTCTGATGATCGAAGTAGCCGCAGATGCGCGCGAACAGATCGGGTTGGTCGGGCGCATAGACCAGCACTTCCAGCCCCTCGCCTTCGGGCGCCAGTCGCGCGCTGATCACGGGCGACTGGCTGGCCACGCGGGCGTAGAGCTTGCGGGTGTGCCAGGCAATGTCTTGCGGATCGTTGCGCAGGAAATAGCCCATGTCCAGCGTGTCCCAGAGTGGCTTTTGTGCGCCCTGGGGCAGGGCGTAAAGGTTGAGAATGCGCTGCGCCTCGCGCTGGCGCAGTTGCAGTTCGGCCTCGGGTTGCGGCGTCTGGCCGCCGAGTGCGCGCAGGGTGGCGCGGTAGAGGTTTTCGAGCAGCTTGCCTTTCCAGGCGTTCCACACTTTGGGGCTGGTGCCGCGAATGTCGGCCACGGTCAGCAGGTATAGGGCGACGAGATGACGCTCATCGCCCACGCGCCGGGCGAAGGCGGCGATGACCTCGGGGTCGCTCAAGTCTTCTTTCTGCGCCACGCGCGACATCTGCAGGTGCTCGCGCACGAGGAACACGGCCAGCTCGGTGTGTTCGGCGCTGATGCCGTGCGCCTTGCAGAACTTGCGGGTTTCGACGGCGCCCAGCTCGGAGTGATCGCCGCCGCGGCCCTTGGCGATGTCGTGGAACAGCGCCGCGAGGATGAGCACCCACGGCGGATCGAAGTGTGCCGCCAGCTCCGAGCACAGCGGATATTCGTGGGCATGTTCGGGCATAAAAAAACGCCGCACATTGCGCACGACCATCAGAATGTGTTGATCGACGGTATAGACGTGAAACAGGTCGTGCTGCATCTGCCCGACGATGCGGCGAAACGCCCACAGGTAGCGCCCGAGCACGCTGGTGCGGTTCATAAGCCGCAGTGCGTGAACGATGCCTTGCGGCGCCTGCAGGATGCGCACGAACTGCTCCCGGCTGCGCGGATCGTGGCGGAAGGCGCTGTCCATCCGGTGGCGCGCCAGGTAGATGGCGCGTAGTGCGGCGGGCGAAAGCCCCCGAGCGCCGGGCGCGCGCTGGAACACCGCAAAAATTTCCAGCAGCGTCCAAGGCTCTTGCTCGAAAAGCTGGAGATGGGCGGGCTCGATTATGCCGTCGCGCAGCACATAGCGCCCGTCTTCCACGTCCTTGAGCCCGACGACGGGCTGCGCCACGGCCACCGACTGCGGCCAGAGCCGCCCCTCGATATCGAGCAGCACGATCTGGTTGATCTGCTCGACGGCTTTCGCCGCCCAGTAGTAGCGCTGCATCAGACGTTCGCCAGCCCGCTTGGTCGGCGTGGGCGCAAAGCCGAGCACCTTGGCAACGGCCGATTGCTGGTCGAACACCAGACGGTCTTCGCGCCGTCCGGCCAGCACGTGCAGGTGCGCGCGGATGCGTTTGATCACGGTCTCGTTGCGCTGAATCTGGCGCACGGTATTGACATGGATGATTCCATGCGCCGCCAATTCCTTCCAGCTGCGCCCCAGACCGCTGGCCTGCGCCACCCAGAGCACGACCTGCAGATCGCGCAAACCGCCGGGGCTTTCCTTGCAATTGGGCTCGAGCGCGTAGGGGGTGTCCTCGAATTTGAGATGGCGCTGCTGCTGCTCGCGCATCTTGGCCTGAAAGAAGGCGCGGGCATCGAGGTGAGCGAAAAACGCGCGGTTCAGCGAATCAGCCAAGGCGCGGTTGCCGCACAAAAAGCGCGATTCCAGCAGGGCCGTCTGCACCGTGATGTCCTTGTCGGCTTCGTCGATGCAGGCCTCGATGGTGCGCACGCTCGGGCCGATTTCCAGGCCGATATCCCAGCAGGCGGTGATGAAACCTGAGGCGGCCGCATCGATGGCGGCGTTGCTGCCCTGGGTCTGCTCAAGCAGCAGAAGCAGATCGATGTCGGAGAACGGAAACAGCTCCCCGCGTCCATAGCCGCCCACGGCGATCAGCGCCGCATCGGGCGGCATGCCGCTTGTCGTCCACAGGGTCTGCAGCGTCTGATCGGCAAGGCGGGTGAGTCCGTGCAGCAGCGGCGTGACCTGCTGCGGGTGCTGCCCGAAGTGGTCGAGTAGCGCGGCACGTCCCTGTTTCCAGCTCAGGCGAATGTCGCTCAGCGCAACCTCAGCCGGATGGGCGGCGGCAGATGCGGTCATGGGCCTGACGTGCGCGAAGTCACGATGACGGCCAGCGCAGCGCCGCTCAAGCGGCGAGGGCAGGCTGGCGAACGAAGGCGGGCGCGGGCTGGCAACCGGCCGAAGTGGTCAGCACTTCAAAGCCGGTGGGAGTGACCAGCACCGTGTGCTCCCACTGTGCAGACAGCGAACGGTCTTTGGTGACGATGGTCCAGCCGTCGGCCATTTCGCGGATGTCGCGCCGCCCGGCGTTGATCATGGGCTCGATGGTGAAGGTCATGCCTTCGCGCAGCACTTCTCCCGTGCCCGCCTTGCCGTAGTGCAGCACTTGCGGGTCTTCGTGGAAGTTGCGGCCGATGCCATGGCCGCAGAATTCGCGCACGATGCTGTAGCCCGCGCTCTCGGCGAAGGTCTGGATGACGTGGCCGATGTCGCCCAGCCGCGCACCCGGTTTGACCAGCGCGATGCCATGCCACATGGCCTCGAAGGTGATGTCCACCAGCCGCTGCACATGCTTGGGCACGGTGCCGATGCTGAACATGCGGCTGCTGTCTCCGTGGAATCCATCCTTGATCACGGTGACGTCGATGTTGATCACATCGCCGCTCTTCAGCGGTTTGTCATTCGGAATGCCGTGGCAGATGACGTTGTTGACCGAGGTGCAGATCGACGCGGGGTAGGGCGCGTAGCCCGGCGGCGCGTAATTCAGCGGGGCCGGAATGGCCTGCTGCACCTGGGTGATGTAGTCATACGCCAGCTTGTCGATCGCCTTGGTGGTGACGCCAGGCTGCACATGCGGGGTCAGGTAATCGAGCAATTCGGAGGCCAGTCGCCCGGCCACGCGCATTTTCTCGATTTCTTCAGGGGTTTTGATGGTGATGCTCATGGCGCAATTATCACACTCCTGACATGTGTTCGTGAGCCGCCTGTGCGCGTCATGGCGATTTCTATAATCTGCCGCTGACCGCCATCCCCCACCCCGCCCAGCCCGTTCAGGCTTCCCGCATGCACATCCTTTTCTTTGAAGGCGCCAGCGCCTTGTCCGCCTTTCGTCAGGACGCATTGCAGGCCCGCCTGCGCCAGACCGCGCCGGAGATCGCCGATCGCGTGCGCCGTATCCATGCCCGCTATGTGCATGCACTGGCGCTCGACGCCGCCCCGACTCCCGCGCTTCACGACAAACTCGAAGGCCTGCTGCGCTATGGCGATCCTTACGCCGGTCCCGCGCAGGGTCAGAGCCTGTATGTCATGCCGCGCCTGGGCACCCTTTCGCCCTGGGCTTCCAAGGCCACCGACATCGCTCGCTTGTGCGGCGCCGAAGTGCACCGGGTGGAACGCACGGTGCAATACCGCCTTGAGGCGGAGAGTGGGCTGCTGCGCGCCGCCAAACCGCTGACCGAGGCCGAACTGCTTCAGCTCGCCGCCCTGTTGCACGACCGCATGACCGAAACCGTGGCGCTGCAGCGCAGCGAGCTGGAGCGTCTTTTTTCCGAACTGCCACCCCAGCCGCTGCAGCACGTGGACGTGCTCTCCGGCACGCTTGACGCCGGCCGCGCGGCGCTCGCGCGTGCCAATGTGGAGCAGGGACTGGCGCTGTCGGATGACGAGATCGACTATCTGCTCGACGCCTACCGCAAGCTCGGCCGCAACCCCACCGATGTCGAGCTGATGATGTTCGCCCAGGCCAACAGCGAACATTGCCGCCACAAAATTTTCAATGCCCGCTTCACCATCGATGGCGTCGATCAGCCGCACACCCTGTTCCAGATGATCCGCAACACCCACGCGGTGTCGCCGCAGGGCACGGTGGTGGCCTATGCCGACAACGCCTCGGTGATGGACGGCGGCACGGTGCAGGCCTGGCAACCCGATCCCGCCACGCACCGCTACGGCGCACAAGAAGCACTCAAACATGTGCTGATGAAGGTGGAAACGCACAATCACCCCACCGCTATTTCGCCGTTTCCCGGTGCGGCCACCGGAGCCGGTGGAGAGATTCGCGACGAGGGCGCCACCGGCCGTGGCTCGCGCCCCAAGGCGGGGCTCACCGGATTCTCGGTCTCCAATCTGCGGCTGCCGGGCGCTGGCGAACCGTGGGAGGCGGCCACAGAAACATTCGGCAAGCCCGGTCACACCGCCAGCCCGCTGCAGATCATGCTCGACGGGCCGCTGGGCGGGGCGGCGTTCAACAACGAGTTCGGCCGTCCCAATCTGGCCGGGTACTTCCGCGTGTTCGAACAGCCGGTGGACGGCAAGGTCTGGGGGTATCACAAGCCCATCATGCTCGCGGGCGGTCTGGGCTCCATCGATGCCCGCCTGACGCACAAAAAGGCATTTCCCGCAGGCACGCTGCTGATCCAGCTTGGCGGGCCGGGCATGCGCATCGGCTTGGGCGGCGGCGCGGCGTCGAGTCTGGCCACCGGCAGCAACGCCACCCATCTCGATTTCGATTCGGTGCAGCGCGGCAACCCGGAAATTCAGCGCCGGGCGCAAGAAGTCATCAACGCCTGCTGCGCGCTGGGCGAGGCCAATCCCATTCTGTCGATTCACGATGTGGGCGCTGGCGGACTGTCCAACGCCTTTCCCGAGTTGGTGGAGGGCGCGGGCCGTGGCGCGGTGTTCCAGTTGCGTGATGTTCCACTTGAAGAATCTGGCCTAAGTCCAAGAGAAATATGGAGTAACGAAAGCCAGGAGCGCTATGTTCTGGCTATTGCCCCAGAGCAGCAAGAGGCTTTCGCCGCGCTGTGCGCCCGCGAGCGCTGCCCCTTTGCCGTGGTGGGCGTCGCCACGCAAGAGCAAACGTTGATCGTGAATGACAGCCTGCACGCCGACCAGCCCGATCTGGCCCGTCCGGTCGATCTGCCGCTGGACGTGCTGCTGGGCAAGCCGCCGCGCGTGCATCGTCAGGCGCAGCGGCAGTTGCCGCAAGGCGAGGCGCTCGATCTGGCTGAGGTCGATCTGGCGCAGGCCTGCGAAGCGGTGCTGCGCCACCCCACGGTGGCGAGCAAGCGCTTTCTCATCACCATTGGCGACCGCACGGTAGGCGGCTTGAGCCACCGCGATCCCATGGTCGGCCCCTGGCAGGTGCCGGTGGCCGACTGCGCCGTCACGCTCGCCGACTACGCTGGTTTTCGGGGCGAGGCGATGAGCGTGGCCGAGCGCGCGCCCGTTGCGGTGCTCAACCCCGCCGCGTCGGGTCGGCTGGCGGTGAGCGAGGCGGTGCTCAACCTGCTGGCCGCACCGGTGCAACGTCTGGCCGACATCAAGCTGTCGTGCAACTGGATGGCCGCCTGCGGCCAGCCTGGGCAGGACGCCGCGCTGTACGACACCGTGCACGCCATCGGCATGGAACTCTGTCCCGCTCTGGGTATTTCGGTGCCCGTGGGCAAGGATTCGCTGTCGATGCATACGCGCTGGGAAGACGCGGGTCAGGCCAAGAGCGTGACCTCGCCGGTCTCGCTGGTGGTTTCCGCCTTCGCCACGCTGCCCGACGTGCGCGGCACGCTTACGCCGCAACTGCGCACCGATGCGCCGAGCAGCCTGATTCTGGTCGATCTGGGCCAGGGCAAAAGGCGCATGGGCGCGAGCATCCTGGCGCAGACGCTCGGGCAGATCGGCGACATCACCCCCGATCTCAACAGCCCGGACTTGCTGAAATCGTTTGCCGCGGCGCTGGCTGAATTGCGCACGGCAGGTCAAGTCTGGGCCTATCACGACCGATCCGACGGCGGCCTTTGGGCGGCTGCTTGCGAAATGGCCTTCGCCGGGCATTGCGGCCTCAGCCTGAATGTGGACGTGCTCACGCTCGAAGGCAACGAAGCCGACGACTGGGGGGACGCCAAAGACTGGGCCAAACAGGTCGGTCCGCGCCGTCACATTCAAACCTTGCGCGCGCTGTTCAACGAAGAGCCCGGCGTGCTACTGCAAGTGCCCGCAACGCACCGCGACGCTGTGCTGCAGACCCTGCGGCAACACGGGCTGTCGGCGCACAGCCACGCCATCGGCACGGTCAACGACGGCGACGTCATCGAGATCTGGCGCGACACGCAGCGCATCTACACCGCGCCGCGCACCCAATTGCAGCAAATGTGGGACCGCGTGTCGTGGCGCATGGCGATGTTGCGCGACAACCCCGAGTGCGCCCAAGCCGAGCACGACGCGCTGGCCGACGCCGCCGATCCGGGGCTGCACTTGCACCTGACTTTCGACGCCCAGCAAGACATCGCCGCGCCTTTCATCGCCAGCGGGGCGCGGCCGCAAGTCGCCATCCTGCGTGAGCAGGGCGTCAACTCGCAGGTGGAAATGGCCTACGCCATGCACCGCGCCGGGTTCGATGCGGTGGACGTGCATATGAGCGACCTGATGGCAGGCCGCGCCCGGCTGGGCGATTTCCGCGGCTTTGTCGCCTGCGGCGGTTTCAGCTACGGCGACGTGCTCGGCGCGGGCGAGGGCTGGGCGCGTTCCATTCTGTTCAACCCCGAGCTCGCCGATCAATTTGCACACTTTTTCGGCCGTACCGATACCTTCGCGCTGGGCGTGTGCAACGGCTGCCAGATGCTGGCCGCGCTCGCCCCCATGATTCCCGGCGCCCGCGCCTGGCCGCGCTTCACCCGCAACCGCTCGGAGCAGTTCGAGGCGCGGTTGTCGCTGGTGGAAGTCGCCGAGTCGCCGTCCCTCTTTTTTCAGGGCATGGCTGGCAGCCGCGCGCCCATTGCCGTGGCGCATGGCGAAGGGCGGGCCGATTTTTCGCAGCAGGGCGACGCGAAGCTGCTGCAGGTGGCCATGCGCTTTGTCGATCATCAGGGCCAACCCACGGAGCGTTATCCCTACAACCCCAACGGCAGCCCCGAGGGCATCACCGCCGTGACCACGCCCGATGGCCGCTTCACCGCGCTGATGCCGCACCCAGAGCGGGTGTTCCGCAGCGTGCAGATGAGCTGGACCGCCGAAGATCAGGGCGACGACAGCCCGTGGATGCGCATGTTCCGCAATGCGCGGGTCTGGTGTGAGTGAAGTGGCCCCCACGCCCGCGCTGCGCGGTCGCTGCCCCCCGAGGGGGCGCACCCCGCCTTGGGGCGGCCCGGCGGCGGGGTGGGTGGCCCCCACGCTCCCGCTGCGCGGTCGCTGCCCCCCGAGGGGGCGCACCCCGCCTTGGGGCGGCCCGGCCGCGGGGTGGGTGGCCCCCACGCTCCCGCTGTGCGGTCGCTGCCCCCCGAGGGGGCGCACCCCGCCTTGGGGCGGCCCGGCGGCGGGGTGGGCGCGTTGATCATGGCGGGAAACCGAATCAGCCGTTACGGCGGCGTCGATACCCTGCGCGGCCTGGCCGTACTGTGGATGATGTCGTTTCATTTCAGTTTCGACCTGAACTGGTTCGGCTTCATCCACACCGACTTCTACACCAGCCCCTGGTGGCTCGATCAGCGTATTGCCATCGTCAGCCTGTTTGTTTTCACCGTCGGACTGACGCAGACCTTCACCGACGCGAGCGGCCGCCCGGCGCGGCATTTCTGGAAGCGCTGGGCGCAAATCGTGGGCGCTTCGCTACTGGTCACGGCAGGCAGCTACGCCGCGTTTCCGCACAGCTTCATCTACTTCGGCATTCTGCAGGGCATCGCGGCCATGTTGCTGTTGCACCGACTGGTGTTTCGCCACTTAGGCGCCTGGGTGCTGCTGCTCGCCCCCATCGCCATTGCCGCGCCTCAGCTTTGGGGGCACGCCTTTTTCAATCCGCCGTGGTGGAACTGGACCGGGCTGATCACGCAAAAACCCATCACCGAAGACTACGCGCCACTGCTGCCGTGGATCGGTGTGCTGTGGATCGGCGCCGGCACA
>JABEBX010017279.1_pt1 | contig 18551 bp, 18 predicted proteins | sample 7245971 | NCBI WGS metagenome assembly JABEBX01 (sample SAMN14506365, study PRJNA622280) | hot springs metagenome | biome: hot spring [ENVO:00000051]|acidic hot spring [ENVO:00002120]; feature: spring [ENVO:00000027]|sediment [ENVO:00002007]; material: sediment environment [ENVO:01001048]... | reverse complement strand
CACTGGCGCTATCGATGGTGCCCTGAAACATCTCCTCAAAGCGCAAGACACGATGACGCTGATCGAGAAAAAGCACCGCAAAGACCTCGCGTGCCCGATCGCGCAGGCTGGCACGCAGGTATTCCGCTACCCGGCGTGGCGACTCCAGGGCTTCGCCCCGTTGCCAGCTTTCTGCCAGATGGCGCCGCGCCATCTCCAGCACCGCCTGCAACTGCGCGAATTTGGCGGTACCGAGCCCATGCTCAGCACAGAAGGCCTCCTGCGGAGCTGTCAAGAGTCCTCGCAACCCACCAAAGCGTTGCAAGAGATCACGCGCCAGTTCGACGGCGCTTTTGCCACGCACCCCTACCCGCAAAAAAATCGCCAACAATTCCGCATCGGACAGACTCTCCGCCCCCTTCGCCAACAAACGTTCCCGCGGCCGTTCGTCCGTGGGCCAATCCCGAATAGCCATGCGCTCCCTCTTTTTCGTATCCTATTCATCGGTATTGTACTGGAAAGCAAGGCCAACATGGACCCACTGGCGGGCAAAAAAATTCTTTTGATGATTGGTGGTAGCGTCTCCGCCTACAAAACGCCGGAACTCGCGCGTCGCTTGCGGGACCGTGGCGTCGAGCTGCGCGTGGCGCTGAGTCGCCACGCCGCCGATTTTGTCGCGCCACTGGCTCTGCAGGCCGTGACCGGGCAACCCGTGCGGCAATCACTCTTCTCCCCCGAGGAAGAAGCCGCGATGGAGCATATTGCGCTGGCGCGTTGGGCCGACGCACTGCTCTATGCCCCAGTTTCCGCCAACGGCCTTGCCGGTCTGGCGCAGGGACTCGCCAGCGACCTGCCGGGCACCATCGTTCTTGCCAGCCGCGCGCCACTATTTCTGGCGCCGGCCATGAATACGGCCATGTGGGAGCATCCGGCCAACCAACGGAACGTGCGCCAGCTACAGGCAGATGGTGCAACCTTTCTGGGGCCCGCCAACGGCGAACTCGCCTGTGGCGAGACCGGCGCGGGTCGCCTGCTGGAGGTGCCGGATATCATCGACGAGCTGTGTCTCGCTCTAGCGAGCAAACCTTGGGCTGGTAGACAGGTCCTCGTCACCGCCGGTCCCACCTGGGAGGCCTGGGATCCGGTGCGGGGACTCAGCAATCGCGCCAGCGGCCGCCAGGGCTATGCCCTGGCCCAGGCCGCCGCCGAACGCGGCGCGCAGGTAACCCTGGTCAGTGGCCCAACGTCCCTACCCTGCCCCAGTGGAGTGCGGCGCATTGCAGTCGAATCGGCACGGGACATGCTGGCGGCCTGTCAGAACATCGTGCAGCAGCAGCGGGTCGATCTCTTTATCGCCAATGCTGCCGTCGCCGATCATCGCCCCGCAAGCACCGTCAATGATAAACAAGGGAAAGGCGAGATCCCGAATCAGCTCGCCTTGCTCCCCAATCCGGATATCGTCCGCAGCCTGCACGAAAGCGCAGCGCGTCCCCGTTATCTCCTTGCCTTTGCCGCGGAAACCCATGGCGATGAGGAGCGCGCCGTGGCGAAGCTGCGCGCCAAGGGAGCCGATTTCGCGGTGCTCAACGATCTACGCAGCGGCGCGATGGGAGGGTCGGAGAATGCTGCGGTGCTCTACTGTTCCGACCGCCGCTGGGAGCTGCCGCGTAGTGACAAGCTCGACCTAGCCCGTGCCTTGTTGCATCATCTCGACTCCTGCCTGCACGGAAAGATCTAGATGGACAAGCTCGCCATTCGCATTCTCGACCCCCGCCTTGGCCGCGACTGGCCCCTTCCCCACTACGCCAGTGACGCTGCAGCGGGTATGGATCTGCGCGCCTGCATCGAGACTCCACTGAGCCTGGCGCCGGGCGAGGCCACCTTGATCTCGACGGGCTTTGCCATGCACATTGGCGATCCCGCCGTCACCGCCCTGCTTCTGCCGCGTTCCGGGCTGGGGCACAAGGGTCTGGTGCTGGGGAATCTGGTAGGCTTGGTCGATGCCGATTACCAGGGTCCGATCAAGCTATCCCTGTGGAATCGGGGCGCAGAACCCTTCACCATTGCCGTAGGCGAGCGCGTGGCGCAGATGATTCTGGTGCCGGTGCTGCGCCCCCAAGTACGCGTGGTGGAAGAATTCGTCGTCAGCGAGCGCGGTGAGGGCGGGTTCGGCAGCACCGGAACACATTGACGGCCAAAAACTGCGAGGATGGTAATGGGCGATAAAATCGAGGCAGTATTCGAATGGTTGCTGTGGAACAGTCGCTTTGCTGTCTTGCTAGCCGTCGTCGCCAGCTTGCTGGTGGCCTTTGCAGTCTTTTTCGTGACCTCCGTCGATGCCTGGCATCTGGTCAGCCATATCCTCAGCTATGCCAATCCCAATTTAAGCAGTGAGGCGCGCGAGAACTTCCACTTGCAGGTGGTCGCCCATGCGGTCAGTATCGTCGATGGCTATTTGCTGGCCACCATTCTGCTGATCTTTTCCCTAGGTCTCTACGAACTCTTCATCAGCAAGATCGATGTCGCGGGTGCATCCAAGGGCTCCCGGGTGCTCTTCATTCGTAGCCTGGATGACCTCAAGGATCGCCTGGCCAAGGTGATCCTGATGATTCTCATCGTCAGTTTCTTCGAACGCTCTCTGTCCATGCATGTAAGTAACTTCTTGGACCTGCTCTACCTGGCCCTGGGCATCGCCCTGGTCGCTTTGGCTCTCTACCTCACCCATCGCGGCGGACACGCACGCGCCGAGGACGAGCCCAGCAACAGCGAGCACTAGGAGGAGATGGGGATACTTCAGGCGCGCGGCAGGGTAACGCCGTGCTGGCCCTGATACTTGCCCTTGCGGTCGGCGTAGGAGACCTCGCAGACTTCATCCGACTCGAAGAACAGCACCTGTGCCACCCCCTCATTGGCATAGATTTTGGCCGGTAAGGGGGTGGTGTTGGAAAACTCCAGGGTTACGTAACCTTCCCATTCCGGCTCGAAAGGCGTCACATTGACGATGATGCCACAGCGGGCGTAGGTGGATTTGCCCAGGCAGATGGTGAGCACATTGCGCGGGATGCGAAAATATTCCACCGTGCGTGCCAAGGCAAAGGAATTAGGGGGGATGACGCAGGTGTCCCCAGTAAACTCCACAAAGGAATCTTCGCTGAAGTTTTTGGGGTCGACAATGGCACTGCGCACGTTGGTGAAGACCTTGAATTCGCCCGCACAGCGGATGTCGTAGCCATAGGAGGAGAGCCCGTAGGAGATGATCGGCTGCCCCTCGAACTGCCGCACCTGCTGCGCTGCGAAGGGTTCGATCATGCCCTGCTCTTCGGCCATTTGCCGGATCCAGCGGTCGGACTTGATGGCCATGGACGGCTCTCCTAGCGGTTTTCGATGACGATTTTCGGGAATTTATGGCTGTGGTCCACCGCCTGCAAGGCGATGCGGCCGGCCACGTGGCGCGCCAGCTCCCGGTAGATCTTTGCCAACGGCGAATCGGGGGCCCCTACCACCGTCGGTGCCCCGCTATCGGCTTCGTTGCGGATGCTGCGATCGAGCGGTACGGCACCGAGGAATTCCACGCCATACTGCTCTGCCATTGCGGCGCCGCCGCCATGACCAAAGATGTCATCTTCGTTGCCGCACTTCGGGCAGATGTAGAAACTCATGTTCTCGATGACGCCGAGGATGGGCACGCCGACCTTCTCGAACATCTTCAGACCCTTACGTGCATCGAGGAGAGCAATATCCTGCGGCGTGGTGACGATGACCGCACCGGATACCGGCACCTTTTGCGCCAGGGTCAGTTGGGTGTCACCGGTGCCGGGTGGCAGATCGACGACCAGATAATCCAGTTCCCCCCAGCGTGTATCCGACAGCAGCTGCTCCAGGGCCTGCATCACCATAGGGCCACGCCAGACCATGGGGGTCTCCTCGTCGATGAGGAAACCGATGGACATGGCCTTGATGCCATGCCCTTCCATGGGCTCCATTTTTTTGCCGTCTTTACTGGTCGGCTTACCCTCGATGCCAAGCATGCGCGGCTGACTAGGTCCGTAGATATCGGCATCGAGGATCCCTACCTGCGCACCTTCCTGCGCGAGCGCGAGGGCCAGATTGACGGCGGTAGTGGACTTACCGACGCCGCCCTTGCCCGAGGCGACGGCGATGATATTCTTGATGCCGTCCAGCAACTTGACGCCGCGTTGTGCCTGATGGGTGTGGATATTCTGGCCAATCTCGATCTCTGGCCGGATGCCAATAAGCTTGTGCACCGCAGCGACGACCTCGTCGCCCAGCTTACTCGCCACACCTTGCGCAGGGTAGGGCAGTTCGAGACGAACCCTCTGTCCCTCCACACTTTTCAACACACCGGCACTGGCCAGATCCTTGCCGAGATAGGGATCCTGAATGCTCGCCAGCGCCTGCTCGACCTGCTGCTTCTGTAACTCTGCCATGAGTAAAACCCTTCTCCGTCGTCCGGAATCAACCGGCAGAAATGATGACCTCGTGTTGTTCCAGTCCGCCGCCCTCGCCAAAGGCCTCTTTGGGTAATGGATTCTTGTGCGCCGCCTTGAAGTCGTCGCTGCGCAGCCAAGCCTCGAAGGCGGCTTTATCCTGCCAATGGGTGAGCACGATGTACATGCCATCCTCGGCGACCGGACGCAGGATCTCCATACGCACAAATCCTGGCTGTTTTTCTACCTCACCGGCGCGCCGGCGGAAGCGTTCCTCAAACTCCTGATGGAATTCAGGCTTGACCGGCACACGGTTGGCCACTACATATTGCATGGGTACCTCCATAAGATGTTGCAGATATTCCTATTCTACGGCAGGCGTGCTGCGCAGACCAAGAACATCTTGCATATCGTAGAGTCCGGCTGGCCGACCCTGTAGCCACCGCACCGCGCGCAAGGCCCCTTCGGCAAAATTGCGGCGGCTGCTGGCCCGATGGGTGAGCTCCAGACGTTCCCCGGCACCCGCCAGCCATACGCTGTGCTCACCCACCACATCAGCGGCACGCAGGGTAGCGAAGCCGATACTACCCTTGCTCCGCAAGCCGGCGCTGCCGTTGCGATCCCAACAGGCCACTGCATCGAGCTCGACCTTGCGTCCCGCCGCCGCCGCACGCCCCAGGGCCAGGGCCGTCCCCGATGGGGCATCGCGTTTCTGGTTGTGGTGCGCTTCGATGATCTCGATGTCATAGTCCGCACCGAGGGTCGCGACCACTTGCGGCAACAGTGCCAGCAGGACGTTGATCCCGACACTCATGTTGGCGGCAGCGACAAGCGGGATACGGGTACTGAGTTCCTGCAACTCTTGTTGTTGATCGGCGCTGAACCCGGTGCTGCCCAGTACCACCGGCACCTGCGCCTGGGCGGCGGCACGCAGGTGACAAAGGGCGGCATCCGCCGGGCTGAAGTCGACGAGCATATCGGCTTGGGCGAGGGCCTCCGCGATTGGCGCGGTCAGGGGAACGCCGAGCTCGGCAACACCTGCCAGTCGACCGACATCCTCACCTAGGTTTTCCGCCCCAGGCCGCCCCAGTGCAGCGACCAGTTGCAGATCAGACTGCTCGCGCAGAGCCGCGACGATGGCCCTGCCCATCTTGCCGGCCGCTGCTGCCAATGCCAGGCGAATCGTCATCTTCAGATCCCCATGCGTTCGAAAAAGTCTTTGGCCTTGGCCCACCAGCTCTCCTGCTGCGGATGCTGGGCGAGTTCCCCGGTTTCTGCGGCAAACTCCTGCAAAAGTTCACGCTGCCGCTCGCTGAGTTTGACCGGCACTTCTACCTGCACACGACAATGCAGATCGCCCGCCATCCGGCTGCGCACCCCCTGGATTCCCTTGCCGCGCAGCAAAAAGACCTTGCCTGACTGGGTGCCAGCCGGGATCTGGATCTTGGCACGACCAGTCAAGGTAGGCACCTCGAGCTCACCGCCCAAAGCCAGAGTAGTGAAACTGACCGGCACGGCACAATGGAGATCATCGCCATCGCGTTCAAAGAGATTGTGGGGCCGCACCTGGATCTCGATATAGAGATCACCTGGGGCGGCACCCCGCTCGCCCGCTTCCCCCTCGCCGGTCAGACGAATGCGGTCGCCGGTATCGACTCCGGCCGGGATTTTGCCCTCCACCTGCCGGTTTTTCTTGACACGCCCCTGACCTTTACAGGATTTGCAGGGATTTTTGACTACCTTGCCGCTACCGCCGCAGGCGGGACAGGGACGCGTGACCGAGAAGAAACCCTGCGCCATACGCACCTGTCCGTGTCCACCACAAGTCCGGCAGTCCTCGACTTCACTGCCAGGCTCCGCGCCCGAGCCATGACAGGCTTCGCACATCACCGAGCTGGGGATGTCGAGCTCCACGGTCTTTCCCGACGCAGCCTCCTCGAGAGTCAGGTCCAGACGGTAGCGCAGGTCACTGCCGCGTCCCGGGTCCTGCTGAAAACCAAAGCCGCCACGGGTGAACTGCTCGAAGATATCACCAAAGATATCGCCAAAACCGCCAGCACCCCCAAAGCCTCCAAATCCCGCACCCCCCCCGGCGCCGCCCTGCACACCAGCATGACCAAACTGATCATAGGCACGGCGTTTTTGCGGATCGGACAGGACTTCATAGGCCTCTCTGATCTCCTTGAATCGTTCTTCTGCCGATTGATCGCCGGGATTGCGGTCAGGGTGATAGCGCATGGCCAGACGCCGGTAGGATTTTTTCAGCTCTCCATCGTCTACCGTGCGGCTGACTTCCAGCACTTCGTAGTAATCGCGTTTGCTCATCGCTTCCATTTCCAGAAACAGGCAAGGGCAGGGATAGCTCCCTGCCCTGTTACAGTGATCGCCGCCTTACTTCTTGTCGACTTCCTCGAACTCGGCCTCGACCACGTCATCGTCCTTGGCATGACTGCTGCCACCACCAGCCGCATCGCCCGCTCCACTCTGTCCTGCCGGGCCGGCGTGCTGCAGGAGCTCGGACATCGCCGCCATGAGGGTCGCGACGGCGCCCTTGATGGCCTCGGGGTCTTCTCCCTTGGCCGCCTCTTCGACAGCGCTGACGGCGCCTTCGACCTTGCTGCGCACCTCCGCCGGGGCGGAGCCATGCTCGGCAAGGGCCTTACGTGCCCCATGCACACTGCCATCCGCCTCATTCCGCGCCTCGATCAGGGCTCGCGCCTTCTTGTCGTCGGCGGCATTGGCCTCCGCCTCCTTGATCATGCGCTGGATCTCCGCTTCAGACAGACCGGAGCTGGCCGTGATCTTGATCGACTGCTCCTTGTTCGTCTCCTTGTCTTTGGCCGATACATGCAGGATACCGTTGGCGTCGATGTCGAAGGTGACTTCAATCTGCGGCATGAGCTTGGTCATCACCCCACCCAGGGTCTCGATACCCAAAGAAAGGGGAGTAACGTCCATCAACAAAACGTCTTTCTTGTCACCGGACAACACGGCACCCTGCACAGCAGCGCCAATTGCCACGGCCTCATCGGGGTTCACGTCCTTACGCGGCTCCTTGCCGAAGAACTCTTTAACCTTCTCCTGCACCTTGGGCATGCGTGTCTGACCACCCACCAGAATCACGTCGGAAATCTGGCTGCTGGAAAGGTCGGCGTCCTTCATCGCCACCTTGCAGGGCGTCATGCTGCGGTCGATCAGATCTTCCACCAGAGACTCCAGCTTCGCCCGGGTCAGCTTCATGTTGAGATGCTTGGGACCGGACTGGTCGGCGGTAATGAAGGGCAGATTGACGTCTGTCTGGGCCGACGAAGACAACTCGATCTTCGCCTTTTCGGCCGCTTCCTTCAGACGCTGCATGGCTAGGCGGTCATTGCGCAGGTCAATCCCTGCCTCCGCCTTGAAGGAGTCCGCCAGGTAGTTGATGACGCGATTATCGAAATCACCACCGCCCAGGAAGGTGTCACCGTTGGTGGAAAGCACTTCGAACTGGTGTTCCCCGTCCATCTCGGCAATCTCGATGATGGAGATGTCGAAGGTACCACCACCCAGATCGTAGACCGCCACCTTGCTGTCGCCGGGATTCTTGTCCTCGCCGAAGGCCAGCGCCGCTGCCGTAGGCTCGTTGATGATACGCTTGACCTCAAGACCAGCGATACGTCCGGCGTCCTTGGTGGCTTGGCGCTGGGCATCATTGAAATATGCAGGTACGGTGATGACCGCCTCGGACACCGTCTCGCCCAGATAATCCTCGGCAGTCTTTTTCATCTTCTGCAGGATATACGCCGATATCTGCTGTGGGGAGTAGCTCTTACCCCGCGCCTCCACCCAAGCATCGCCATTGTCGGATTTGACGATCTTGTACGGGACATGCTTCATGTCTTTTTGTACTTCGGCGTCGTCAAACTTGCGGCCAATCAGACGCTTGACCTCGTAAATGGTGTTCTCGGGGTTGGTAACCGCCTGGCGCTTGGCAGACTCGCCCACCAGGACTTCGCCATCCTCACTGAAGGCCACGATGGAAGGCGTCGTACGCTTTCCTTCACTGTTTTCAATCACCTTCACCTTGTCGCCTTCCATGACGGCAACGCAGGAATTGGTGGTCCCCAAATCGATTCCAATAACTTTAGCCATTCTAATCTCCTCAAAAATTTCTGTGCGTTGCCCGCTACCCTTACTGCGCCGTGGCCGCCTTGGAGACCGAAACCATGCTCGGTCGCAGCAAACGGTCGTGAATCAAATAGCCTTTCTGGTGTGTCGCCAAAATTCGGTTGGGCTCGCCCGGATCCTCCACCATCGCAATCGCCTGATGCAGATTGGGGTCAAAGCGATCGTTTTCAACCTCCACCGGCCGCACCCCGGCACTGCCTAGCGCGCTGACCAGCAGTTGCAGGGTATTTTCGATGCCCTGGCGAAACTGCCGCATGGCCTCATCCTCGCCAGCAGAGGTTGTCAGGGCCATCTCCAGACTGTCGACCACGGGCAGGAGCTCTCTGGCAAAGCGCTCGACGGCATAATTGCGCGCATCCTGCATCTGCTTTTCGGTTCGCTTGCGCAGATTCTCCATGTCGGCCAACGACCGCAGATAATCGTTGCGGAACTTCTCCGCCTCTGCCTGCCAGTCGGTTTCTGGTACCGCCTCAACCTCTGTAGTTGCTGTTTCAGTGGCCTGTGGATCCTGCTCGGTTTCACTCATACGGTACTTTCCTCCAGCGTTGTCCACCCGGTAGATGGGGCGGACACCAGCCCATTTCAAGAGGGAGAGCGCTCACTATGCGACAAGACCTGTCCAAGCAGACGCGCGGCACCATCCACCAGGGGGATGATCTCCTGATAGGGCATGCGCATGGGACCCAATACTCCAATCACGCCCACAGGATCTCCGTCGATGTGGTATGGCGCAGAAATGAGGGTGAATTCACTCAGGGGTGCCAGACCCGACTCACCGCCGATGAAAAGGCGAACATCGCTACCGCGCATGCTCTGGTCGAGGAGCATGACCAACTCGCGCTTCTGTCGTACCACCGAGAGCAGTTCGCGCAGGCGCTCACTACCAGCAAAATCAGGCAGGTCCAGAAGTTGCAGCTCCCCTTCGATGAGCATCCGCTCCTGATCGGCGGCCAGCATCTCCTTCCCCAGCTCCATGGCATTGCGCAAAATCTGATCCATTTCGGCACGCGACTGGCGCAGATCGTCGTCAAGCAAGGCGATCACCTCCTGCAGCGGACGACCACCATAACTGGCGTTGAAGCGATTGGCAGCCTGTGTCAGGGCTGCAGCACTCAAGGATTCGTGCAAGCGAACGAGGCGGTTCTCGACTTCGCCCTTGTCGGTAACAAAGATGGCCAGCACCTCGTGCTCACGCAGACTGATGAAATCGACGTGGCGCAAAATCTGCGTTGCGCGCCGCGGTACGCGGATGAAGCCCACCATGCGCGTCATTTCCGACAGGGCCTCGGTGGCAGCATGCAAGACCTCTTCTGCATCCGGCACCCGCGCGCCGATGCGCTGCAGAAGCACCCGTTTCGCGGCCCCGGAAAACGGGCTCACATGGATGAGGGAGTCGACAAAGAAGCGGTAACCACTGGAAGTAGGGACGCGACCCGCCGAAGTATGCGGCGAAATGACATACCCTTCTTCTTCGAGATCGGCGATGACATTGCGCACAGTCGCCGGGCTGATCGCCAGACCTGCATCACGAGCCAGCTGGCGGCTGCCGACTGGCTGGCCGCTGCTGATATGCTGCTCGATGAGCGACTTCAATAGGTGACGGGCACGCGCATCCATCTTGTAAGCTCTCCTGGACACGCCCACTCCGGGCGTCTTGTTAGCACTCTACCGCAGAGAGTGCCAAGAGACCAGAGAATTACTTGATTTTGTCTTCCCGATAGGCAACGTGCTTGCGTGCCTTGGGATCGTACTTGACGAACTCGAGCTTGTCCGGGGTGTTCTTCTTGTTCTTGGTGGTGGTATAGAAGTGCCCGGTACCCGCAGTGGAAACCAGTTTGATCTTGTCACGCATCGCTCAGCCCTCAGATTTTCTCGCCAGCGGCACGCAGGTCCGCCAGAACGACATCAATGCCCTTCTTGTCGATGGTGCGGATGGCCTGCGTACTGACCCGCAGACGAACCCAGCGATTCTCGCTCTCGACCCAAAAGCGCTTGTACTGCAGATTCGGCAAAAAGCGCCGACGCGTTTTGTTGTTGGCATGGGAAACGTTGTTCCCCGCCATGGGCTTCTTGCCCGTAACCTTGCAAACTCTGGACATGACTACTATCCCCCACAGAAAAGAGGCGCTTTATACCATAATTCCACGGGGGAATGCCAGCATGAACAGCGCCTGTGGATTTAGAGACCGATCCCCTCCTCTTTCATCACCGCAAAATAGTCAGTCACCTGACCGTCGGGCACGGTTACCTTCAAGGCCCAGACCATGGAAATCAAGGCAAGGACAGCGACCAACAGCATCGACCAGAAAAACGGGATGTCACCTGTCCCGCCCAGAACCTTTGGACCAAAATACGACAGGAGCCAGAGACCGATGAAGTAGGGAAAGATCCAGGAGATATGATAAAAACCAGACATACCGTATGATTTTCCGCGGATCAGAGCGACAATGCCGTAGATGATCAGCACCCCAAACAACACGGCAAAGATGTAGGTGAGAGCCTGAAAGCCGCCCCAATAAGCTACCAGGGAAGAAAGGATGAAGGCCAGGGGCGCAATAACTTGCGCTCCCCACAGACGGAAGGGCCGCTTCAGATCCGGCACTGCGCGCCTCAACTGCAACAGCACGATCGGACCGATGCCATAGGTAATGACGGAGATGGTGGTGATGAATCCCACTAGCTTCTGCCAGGATGGAAAGGGTAGAAAATACACGCAGCCGATAACATAGGCGACGATAACGCCCACCCAAGGCACGCCGGTAGGACTGATTTTCGTGAAGAAACTGGGCCCCGCCTTGACTTCGCCATTCGCAACCACCGCCCGTGCCGCCGATGTGGCGTACACGAGCGCGGTTCCCCCGGGCGAAATCAGGGCATCAGCATAGATCAGCACCGCCAGCCAGCCAATGCCCAGCATGGTGGCAATGGCCGCAAAAGGTCCAAAGAGTCCCGGGAAATTCAGCTTTTGCCAGCCCTGGGTCACCTGATCCGGCGGCATCGCCACCAGAAAGGCCCACTGCAGCCCTACATAGATGATAGCGCCAACAACGATTGCGCCAATGACTGCGGCGGGGATATGGCGCCCGGGATTTTTGGCTTCGCCGCCCAGCTCGATCGCCTGGCGAAACCCGAGATAACTGAACACAATGCCGGAAGATGCGACCGCCACAAACATCCCGTGGAAACTGCTGGTCCAGTGCAGGATATGCAGATTTTCCGGGTGGTAACTCTGGCTTACAAGGACGATGATGGTCAAAACGGGAATCGCCAGTTTCCACCAACCGAGGCCAGAGAAGACCATCGCCACCCGTCGGATTCCCAAAAAGTTGAGCAGAAACATCACTCCCAGCAGCAACACCGCCGCGATCAATCCCCAACTACTCAACAGCCCAGTATTACCCTGCAATAGACCAGGTATATAGTTGTTCGCATAGGTAAGCACCGCCACCACTTCCACGGGTGCAATAGCAATGTAGAACATGAACAGCAGCCAGGCCCAGATCTTCCCCAGGAGGCTGCCATGCACGACATTGGCGATGTGGGCCGCTGCGCCAGCGCGCGGGAACAGGGGCCCAACTTCCGCATAGGTGAGCCCCAGAAGCAGTATGGTGACAGCACCAATAATCCAGGAGCCGATGCTGAGGGGTCCGGCGATTTGCGCCGCGTTGAGGGGTCCAAAGAGCCAGCCAGATCCGATGATGCCTCCCAAACTGGCAAAAATGAGCCCAGAAAAACCGACTTCTCGTTTTAATTTACCGGTCATGATGTTATTCCTCTTAGGGCGCGGGACGTATCGTCACAGAAAGAAACCTGTATTGATCATTGCCACAAATTGATTGGGCTGGTTTCCATTCTGCCCGAAAGCCGATCCCGGAGTAATGTGGTACGCATGAACATAACTCAGCTCGCCCTCAAGAAACCAGTGCTTAACCTGATAAATCGGCGTGAGGGTCAGCCCCACCGCACGACTGCCAGGACCATACCCCATTTCGTTACCCACCAGGGTAGTAGGCTGACCATTGTAGTAAAAGCTTGGTGTATCGCTGTAGGCCATGTAATCGAGGCGCGCGCTCAAAGAGTAGTTGGGAGTGAAGGCATAGTTGGCATCCACACTGGCGCCAAACTGATTGCCGTCACTACGATTATCGAATGCCGGCCCATTGATCAGCTTCTGGTATTGCAGATAGGCAAACATATTGAGTTTGCTACCGCTATAGTTGTAGCCCAGCAGGTAGAAATCAGAGTTATCGAGGGGTCCAGCATAATCGGTCTGCCCGGCGTTGCCACCGCCCTGCACAATGATCGTGCTGCTGCTGCTTGGCGAGTAGGTGAGCTGTCCAACCACCCAGTTGAAACGCTTGGAATAGTAGCCATCAGTCCAGGCGACGGATGCAGAGAATGGGCCGGCACTATAGTTGGCCTGGATACCCCGACTGATGGTCTGTTGTTGCCAGCCATCCAAGCCGAACTGGATATTGTAGGAGCTGGAAATCAGATCCGTGAGGGGCGTGATTCCCGTGATTGCCGGCAGCTTGCCAATCTGCACGTTGAAGTTTTTGCTGGGCGTGATTTGCAGATACGCCAGCGGAAGAGCCCCGAAGATGCTGGTGAAATTTCCGGTAGAAATGGCTGGCTGGCCGATACCGTAGAGGTTGTAGGCTCCGGCCTCGAGATAAAACTGCAACAATCCTTTCGTTTTCGCCACGGAGACCAAGCCATCGGTCACATCGGCACTGAAATACTTACCCGCAGGGCCGGATGCGTCATAGCGATTGCTCTGTGCCCGCCCGTTGACACTCAGAAGTCCGCCGACACTGAGCTCTCCGAGAGGTCCGGCATGGACGTTGATGGTAGGTGGAGTGGCGGGCAGAACGGCTGCTACCGCAGAACCGGAAAAGAGAGATGCCAGCAAGATGGCGACGTGGCGTTGTTTCGGCATATTATATTCTCCTAATTTATAATACATGTGCAAGAGCTGTGCAGGAACATATCTTGGCCTGGAGATAAAGCCCTGCCCCCGCCGAAGACTGCATATCCTACGCGTCGAATATAGCAACCGTTGTGCCAAAGATACAAGAACTTGGCACTTGATGGGGTATTGAGATGAATTCTCACGACCATCTTTCATTTTCTGCCAGATAATCCAAAGCTATCAATTTTATGGATAGATATTTGATCGCTTATCAACACAATCGATCAGCTCGGCTGATTTTTCTTTACTGCCAGACTATGCACCCTTTTGGCACAACTGTGGGGCATTCGCGGTGCAAAAAGGACCGGAATGCACCGTTTTGGTCATACAGGATGCGGGCACACGCCCCTCAGCGCAAACGCAACCAGCCGATCCGATAGAAGATCAGGCCAGTAATGACCTCTACCAGAATCAAGCCGCCGGTGATGAGGTAAAAGGCAGAATGGGAATTGGGGAGCGGACCGAGATCCACGTTCATGGCGGCTGCACCAGGGATGAAGAGTGGGATGGTGGCGAGAATGATCAGGGCGGCCATGAATTTGAAGATGTTGTTGACGTTGTTGTTCACCACATAGGTATAGGCGTTGAGCAGGCTGTTGATGGTCTCCTGCTCGGTATCGACCTGTTCCCGCGCCTGGCGCAGTTCGATGCGACTGTCTTCGTAATACTCCAGAAATTCTGCCGAGTCCTTGGGCAACCAGGGACGCAATTCTTCCAGGAGGTGCTCCAGCTGCAAGAGACCGAGATCGAGGTCGAGCAAACGGTCGTTCACCTCCAAAGCGCTGTAGATGACATTGACCCGCTGTGCCCGGCGTAGCTCCTTTTCGATCTGCCCCAACTCCTGCCCAACATCACGGGACATGCGCACGTAGCGGCGGGCGATTTCGTGGATGATCTGTAGCACCAGCTCCCAGCGCTTGCGCGGCGCGCCGGGGTTGAGTACATCTTCGAGAAAGCGTACGGGCTCCTGACTCAAGGTCACCAGATACCCCGGCACCAGCAGAATCGTCAGCGGCAACAGGTCGAAGGTACTGGAATGCGGGGCATGGTGGTGCGGGACGGTCAACTGGAGCGCGAGGAAGCCCTTTTCGCGTACAAAAGGACGTGCGGGCTTGTCCTCGAGTCGCCGGAGCAAAAACGGCTCGGGGACGCCAAGACCGTTGGCGGCCTGTTCCAGCTCTTCCTTGCTCGGGGCAAGAAGCTGCAGCCAGTCGCGGCGGCGACCATTGCCGGTGAGAAAAGCGCCTGCTACCCGTTTCAGCATGCTCTGCGGCGCCTAGATATCGAAAAAACCATGGCGGCGTCCCCACCACGCCATAAGCAGCGAGGCCCCAAAACCGTAGGCAATCAGAAAATACCAGGTGAAATGCCAGTGTCCCAAGGGCAGATGGGTTTCCATGTGAAAGGGCATGATCAGGGCGATTGGGATCATCAGCAGCGCCAGCCACAGGGTCATGATCTTCATGACCGAGTGCGAGTTGTTCTGCACAATACCGGTGTAGCAATTGGTGACCGATGTGTAGCGCTCCCAGATCAGGGTAACACCATCCTCCACCCGCCGCAGTTCTGCCTGCAGCTCTTCCACGATGGGTAACAGGGGATCCGTTTCCTCCAGTTCCCACAACCAGGTACGCAAGGTATGCCCAACATCGCGCAATGACACCACGAGATCACCCATGCTGCGATTGAGTTTGACGATTTCGCGCAACTCGCGGTTGTTCATCGACTTGCGCAGGTCGGCACGCAGCTCCTTCAGGCGCGCGACGATGCGTTGCGCGCCGAGATCATGGCTATGGATCACGACCAGAAGCAGGCGCAGCAATGCCTGCTCGCGGTTATCCGGGTCGCTCATCTCGATTAGCTCCCGGTAGAGGTTGTCCAGCCCTTCGCCGGGCGACAACACCCACAAGCCGTTGGGACCGATAATCACGCCCAGCACAGACTCCATCAAACGCTCTTCCCCGCGTTCGGCGTCCTGGAAATCGTAGACATAAGGCAGATGGAGATGCCAGACGCCGGTATCCGCCTGCTCCAAACGTACCCCCTGACTCCCGGGCTTCACGGCTGCGTCCGATGACGCAAACCAGGTTGCTGGCAAACCCAGGGCTGCTGCATAACCACGCCATCCCTCCCGTTGGTCTACACCAATGACGAAAGCCCCAGTTGCGGGGGCTGTCGCCGGCATGGCGGCAGGGCTGCGCCACAGGGTCCAAAGCCAGGGGTTCAGATCCAATGGCGTCTCCGGAACCAGAGCACTGCGAACAGGGAAACGACAAACCCGCCGCCCATCAGGACCGGCCAGGCATAGGGCCAGTCCTGCAGAGGTAACGGGACGTTCATGCCGTAGATGGTGGCAACGGTGGCCGGGATGGCAATGATGACCGTCCAGCCGGTGATGACTTTGAGGGTGTTACTGATGTTGGTCTGCAATACGCCGCCGTAGGCATCCATCATGTTGGTGATGGTAGAGGTATAGACCTCCGTCATATCCCGCGCTTGTTGCAGATCGATGAGGGCGTCGGCGAGGTCTTCGGCGTCTTCTTCATCCTGCGCAATGATGGGTAGACGCAGTAGTTGTTGCAAGACGGAGATATCACCGCGCAGGGCTGAGGTGAAGCGGATCAGGATCTTGCTCAGGCTCAACATGCTGAAGAATTCGTCGTTGCTCTGCGAGTGGTGCAAACGCGCTTCCGTGTGTACGATCTCGCCATTGATGACCTGCAGGGCATCGAGAAAGGCACGGGCCATGCGCTGAATCACTTCTACCGTCAGCCAGCGTGGATCGAGCTCGTCGGTTTCCTGCGGCAACTGCAGCTCAATGGCGCGCAGCAGCGGCAATTCCTCGGAACTGACGGTAAGAATCTCTTCGCGGCCAAACACGATACCCAAGGGAATCACGGCAAAACTGGGACGGCCCGAATTGGGATCGCTTCGCGCCACCGGAACCTTCAGAATCACCAAGGTGTTGTTGGCCTCTTTTTCCAGACGCGGGCGCTCGTCAAGATCCTGAACATCCTGAAAATATTCCTCATAAATCTGAAAGCGTTGGGTCAATTGCGCTATCTGCTGGCTGTCCGGCGCCACCACGCTGGTCCAGTGATAGGTGCGGCGTCCCTCGCCGCGAATGGCGATGACGCGAGCTGCACGCAAAGTCTTCATAACCATCCTCGTCGCTTGAAATGCAGGGTCATCAGCGCAGAAATGAGAAAGGCTGTACCAATTGCGACCCAGGCAGTCCAGTGGCTATTTTGCTCGAGAAGGGGCACGTTCACGCCAAACAGCGTGGCCACCAGACTCGGTACGTAGAGGATCAACGCCATCACAGTGAGGACCTTCAGCCCGTGGTTGATATTGATCTGTACCATACCGGCGTAGGCATCCATCATATCACTGGCGGTGCTGGCACTGATTTCGGCACGATCCCGAGCATGCTGCAGATCGGCGATGGCGCGATTCAAGGCCGAGCGATTCTCGTCTTGCCAAGCAAGGGCGGCACTGCGCGAGACCTTGAATATCGCAACAATGTTACTCGCCAGTGTCACGTAGAATTGGGTCAGCGCCTTGCTCAGGGCCAGCAAGGCGTAAAAATCCTCGGTGCGCTGCGTCTCGTCGAGACGTACTTCCACCTCGAGGATCCCCTGCCGCAATCGCTCCACCGTATGCTGGTAGCTGGAGGCCAGAATCTGCAGAATCCAGATCAGGGTCTGCCGCGGGTTTTCAAACTTGCGCGCATTCCATTGCCCGAGAAAGGGCCATTCCACCTCGGCAAAAGTCCACAGACGGTCCTCACCCCAGAGCAGGGCAAAAGGACGCAGCACACAGGGCGACTCTGGATCGTCGTCGCCTCGCCAGGGAAACTGCAGGACCAATAAAAGAAACGAGCCAATCCGCTCCAGACGCGGACTCTGATCGCTGATCAGGAGTTCCTCGAAAAGATCATCGGGCAGATCGAGTTGCTGCAACAAGGCTTCCAGCACCGTCGCGGATGGCGCATGGTGATGAAACCAGAGTTGTTCCACGCCACTCCCAGCGTCTCTCAGGATGCCACTCGCCATACGCCATTGCCCCTGCGGATTCGGCAGGGTTATAGCACAGGCGCCAACGACAGTGGAAGCCGGCGAAGGCGCTTATGCTTCAGTGTTGGCGTAGCGCTCCCGAAGATCCGCCGCCCGGGCGCGAATCTCGGCCAGTTCCTCCGTCGGTTTTCGCTGCAGATTCCGCCATTGCAGGGCGGTGCGGGGATGCTGCGCAAACTCTGGCGCATGGCGCTGCAAAAAATCCCAGTAGAGCGTGGAAAAGGGGCAGGCTTGCGCACCGGCGGCCTGCTGTGGCTGATAGGGGCAGCGTTGGCAATGCCCACCCATGCGCTGCAGATATTGGCCGCTGGCCACATAGGGCTTGGACGCCAGCATGCCGCCATCGGCGTACTGCGACATGCCCAAAACATTGGGCAACTCCACCCACTCCACGGCATCCACATAAATGGCCAGATACCACTCGTGTATCGCACTGGGCCGCACGCCAAGCAGCAGGGCGAACAAACCAGTAACCATCAGGCGCTCGATGTGATGGGCGTAGCCGAAGTCCAGGGTACGGCGCAACACATCGCGCAGACAGGCCATTTCCGTGTCGCCGGTCCAATAGAAAGACGGCAACGGCTGCGCGGCTCGCAGGGCATTGCGCTCCAGATAGCCAGGCATCTCGCGCCAGTAGATACCGCGTACATACTCGCGCCAACCCAGAATCTGCCGCACAAAGCCCTCTACCGCCGCCAGCGGCGCCCTCCCCGCATCCAGTTCGCCTACCGCCGCATCGATCACCCGCCGCGGATTCAGCAATCCCAGGTTCATCGCCGCCGACAGACGGGAATGGTAGAGCCAGACCTCCCCTGGCCAGGTAGCGTCCTGAAACGCGCCAAAACTGGGTAGACGGTGGCGGAGAAAATCCTCCAGCGCCGCCTCTGCCTGCACCACAGTCACCGGCCA
>JABEBX010022068.1_pt1 | contig 18570 bp, 13 predicted proteins | sample 7245971 | NCBI WGS metagenome assembly JABEBX01 (sample SAMN14506365, study PRJNA622280) | hot springs metagenome | biome: hot spring [ENVO:00000051]|acidic hot spring [ENVO:00002120]; feature: spring [ENVO:00000027]|sediment [ENVO:00002007]; material: sediment environment [ENVO:01001048]... | reverse complement strand
AATGAGCCAAAGTCTGGAGAAAAGGAATTGTGGAATATACCGTTGTCCTTTTTATCCAAAAAAGACATAGAAACAATAAATCGGATAATCAGACGCATGGCACTTCATCTCAGAGAAGATATAAAAAGAAGGCAGTACGGCATTGCTACGAGAGATATTTCAATAAGACAGACCTTCAGGCTCAATGCTGGCAGAGATATGCTTATACAACTCGGCTACGGCAAGATCAAAAAATTGGAATCTCCTTTAATAGTACTATGCGATATCTCAGGTTCTATGCGTAATTATGCAAGATTTTTTATGCAATTCATATCCATAGTTAAAGACACATTCAAAAGGCTTAGGGTATTTGTATTCGTGTCCGGTATCGAAGATGTTACAATGCTCGTCAAATCAAAACCAGCAGATGAACTTATAGACAGAATATTTGCGGATTACAGAGAGGCAAGGACATATACCGATTATGGCAACGTATTCAGGCAATTTACCGGGAAGTATCTCGGCTTAATCACAACAAAGACACGATTGCTCATCATCGGCGACGGCAGAACAAATTACCAATACCCCGGCGATGAGGAGCTTGCACTATTAAAAAAGAGGGTAAAAGATATACTGTGGTTTACACCGGATGAACAGTATTCGTGGTTTACTGGTGATAGCGAGATGAACCTATACAGTCAGTATACTGATGAACTCTTTGTGGTAAGGACGTTAAGCGAATTAAAAACTGCATTGCAGTCTCTCGTAAAAATTTAGACTTTTGAGGTAAGGATTTACAAAAATATTTTATCCCGATAAATTCCCTTATTGCATTTTTCGGGTCATTGATATAAGGAAAGCTCATGGAAAAAAATAATCTTTCATGGATAATATTGCTTATAGCACTTTTTGTGGCCGGATATTTTGTAGGCATAAATGCATATATACAAGAGGTGGATCCGGCAACATACGCAGAGGTGTCGAGAGAAATGGTAGAATCTAATGACTATCTCTACCTACACGATAATTACCGAGATTATCTCGATAAGCCTCCAGTAACCATGTGGCTCATAGCTGCCTGTTACAAGATTTTCGGTATAACGAATTATGCCGTAAGAATTCCATCACTCTTGATGGCCATTGTTGCAATACTTTCCGTTTACTGGCTTGGAACTATGCTTTGGAATAAGCAAGCAGGTTTGCTGTCCGCACTGATAATGGCGTCTACTGCTGCATCAAGACTTATGATCCAGGATCCGAAGATCGATATGGTGCTTATCGGGCTTATGACGTTATCTATAGCGTTTTTGTTTAAAGGGTTGTCGGATTCCAGGTTCCTCTGGCCCGGGTATATTATTATGGCATTTGCATTTCTCACAAAGGGACCCATAAGTATCGGTATTCCGGTGTTGGCATTTTCTTCTTATGCCTTTTTCAAAAAGGATATTTCATTAATCAAAAAACTCAAGCCTATTAGAGGCTTGATTTTAACTGGTATATTTATAATACCATGGTATGTTGCTGTAGCGTTAAGAAGAGGGGACTACACTGCTTATTTCATGCTCTTTAAACAAAGCTTCGGAAGGTTTTACGCTCACCAGTTTTATTACGGCGGAGATGATTTGTTCTATGTCCATACGTTTTCATGGGCATTCTTGCCATGGACGCTCTTATTTATAACCATACTTGTACAGAGGTTTATAAACTGGAGAAAAAAGACAAGGCCTGATGATGGAGAGCTATTTACGTTATGGTGGTGGATACTGCCATTTATTATACTTTCATTAGCAATCAGCAAACTGCCGCAGTATATCTTCTGGATCATACCACCGGCAGCACTGTTGACCGGTCGATGGCTTGATAAAAAACTTGATAACGGCATGACAAAATATGAGAATCGTATATTCTCTGTTCAATACTTTTTTGTATTTTTACCACTGGTACTTGTATTGGTATTGTTCATAGCGTCGTTCCCGCCTGAAACATTGCTGCCATGGATCCTGCTCGGCATCGGCATAATACTTGTAATTATACTTTCAACTTTAAAAATACAAAAGGTAAAAAAGATTGTTATTCTTTCAGCCATATCCATGCTAACGTTCGATATAATATTCGCCGGCTACATATATCCCACAACGTTAAAGTATCAACCGTTTCAAATTTTCGGGAAACAGATAATGGCTATGGCACACGGTAAAAAATCCACAATACTTTCATATAAATACGGGGAACGGGGAACACTTAATTATTACAGCAGGATGCCTGTCAGAGAGGTTGATACACCACAAGAGGTCAATCAATACTTGAAGAAACAGGATCCATCTTTTTTCGTAACAACGAACAATCAAATCAAAAAACTTGAGGCAATGGGGTATACAATAAAGGTGATAAACTCTATGCCGTTCTATTCCACATCACGCCCTGATAAATGTTTTTTGCTAAAATGGGACAGATACAAATGTTTAACCCATTTATCCATCGGTACAATAAGTAAATAAAAAATTAGATCTTCCATCTTTTTGTGCTAACACAGTAAAACCGAGCCAATTCTCTTTATTGTTTTTCAACACCACTGTTTACGATTAATCTGCCACATTAGAATATTAAAACATATTTCCAACAATTCCAATAAGTTAGCTATCAATTCCATCTGGCATATACACTGCTTCCGTATTTGTTATGAATAAAAATTTTAATTCAAAAATGACATATTCAAGTCGAAAGGAGCGAAAATGACAAAGGTGATGATTGTTGATGATGAGGTATATTTCGCAACCAATACTGCAAAATTGCTAAGGTCAAATAACGGAGAGATGGAGACTCTGGCAGTCTACAATGCTGACGAGGCTTTAAAACAGCTTGAGAATTCATCATACGATATAGTTGTTACGGATGTACGTATGCCAAAAATGAACGGTATAGATTTTATCATGACATTAAAACAAAGATGGCCTGAAACATCTGTAATTGTGATGACAGCATACGGAGCGCAAGAAATCATGGAAAGCGCATTCAATATAGGCACACTTTTTTATATTGAAAAACCCTTTCGGATCGAAAAACTTGAAGCTTTGATAGCTATAGCAAGTAAAAAGATAAAAAAACTACAAGGAAAACAAAAGGTAAACAATGCGCATGCATAAAGAGGAACAAAAACATGGGATATATAAGCTGAAAATGTATTACCGTCTAAAAAAGATATAACCGATAAAACAAATAAGCCCATCACCAATAATGATAATGCAAATTTACATAATACATAATTGCAAAGTCTGCTTTAGACCTGCTTCTGCAATTCTTTTTCACGTAGAGGCATTGCATCATGTTTTTCGATAATAGATTTTAGCGTAATAATAGACAATGCCTTTTCTATCTCCTGTTTTAGGTTGTACCAGAAATCTTTTGTAAAACAGCTTGATGTAAGCGGGCAGATCGCTACATTGACAAAACATTCGAGAGGCATAATCTCTTCTTCCACCGCATTCAATATGTCCATCAGTGTGATCTCTTTTGCATCCTTAGCAGGCAAATAGCCACCACTCTTTCCACGCTCTGTTGCTATTAAGCCGTAGTTTTTAAGCTTCAGAAGCAATTGAGCGAGATACGCCTCGTCAATCATTTCCATCTTGGCTATTTCTTTAAGAGATATCGGCTCACCTTTATAGTCCTTATAAAGTCTTGCCATTGCTCTTACACCATATCTTGCCCTTGAAGATAATCTCACTTTTAATACTCCTTATATTGCCTACCTACTTTGCAGACTCTTGATCTACATTATCCCACGGAGGCGTCCATGGCTCGTCAAGTAAATTTACATCTACGCTGCCAACGCCTTCTATCTCTTTTATCTTTGATTCAGCACCCATAAGTATATAATCAACAAGTGGACACCCTGGAACTGTCATAATCATATCTACTTTAACATTATTCTTATCATCTATATCTACTTTTTTAACGAGTCCAAGCGTAACAACATCCATACCAACCTCAGGATCCATAACAGTCCTCAATGTATCAAGCACAATGTCTTTAGTTATAGCCATACAACCTCCTTTGATACATAAGTAAACAACTCATTATAATGTGTCAAGCGAAAAAAAAGTTTTATGTATAAATACACACGTCTTTTAACGAGCAGGTAAGGCAGGAAAGGGGAGATTTTTTTGAAGGACACTTGCCTGAAATGCCAAGATGACACAGGGCAAAGTCATATTTAACCGGATCATCGGGGTCAAAACGCTTCAGATTATTCGTAATGTCTATGGCGGTTTTTATATCAGTGGTTTTTCTCTTCGTTAGTCCAAGATGCCGTGCTATTCTTGCTATATGGGTATCAAGTGGCATAATAAGTTTATTCGGAGGTATAAATTTCCACAGCCCAAAATCAACCCCATCCCCTCCCCTTACCATCCATCTTAAAAACATATTAGCACGTTTACACGTGCTTCCCTTATCCGGTGATGGAAGCATCTGCAAGAGTCCGAACGGACGTATATTCCCTCCATATACAAAAGATGTATCTGCTGAGTAAAAGGTCTTTACAAACTTAGAAAGCACATTGATAATATTAGGATCATCCTTTTTGAATCTATCCATGAAAAAACTTCCAAGTGGGCCATTCTTTTTTAGAAAAACAGATAACAGGTACAAAAAAGCCGTGATATCTTTTGTGGTATTCATTCTGTATTTTATGCCTTCAAAAAGATTCGCGTCCCTTTGTACATCGAAGTTAAAAAAGAATTCATAAGGACTGTCACCGGCTATATGCAGTATCCTGCTAATCACTGGTTTAAACAGATCGACCCTACCGTATGAAAAGCATGAAGCTATAAATCCAGAGGTTTCTATATCTTGCTGCGTTTTATACCTGTGCGGCAATTCAATTGGATCATAAGCAATACGTTGTTGAAAATCATATTGCTTGTAAAAAGCATCCAATGTTTTTTTTAATGTATCGAAATTGTTTTTAGCTTGCATTATCATAATCTAGATATTATATTACTTTAATAATTTATGGAATCCTATTCAGTTTATATACATATACCATACTGTAAAAAAAAGTGCAGATATTGCAGCTTCCTGTCAACAATACCAGAACCGAAGGAGATAGACAATTACATAGATGCTATAAAATCGGAGCTCAAACTTTACAAACCGTTTCTATCCGATAGGGAGATTAAGAGCATATATATAGGCGGGGGCACACCATCATTGCTTGAACCAGCACAACTCAAACAGATTATAGCCGCAATCAGCTTGTCTTTGACAGTAAAAGATAACATAGAGATTACGATGGAGGCTAATCCAGAAAGCATATCAGCGGAAAAATTAAAGGCGATGTATAATCTCGGGATCAACCGCCTCAGCATAGGGCTGCAATCCTTTGATGATAATGTATTAAAATCTCTTGGCAGGCTTCATAATGCCGAATCATCCTTTGCAGCAATAGAAAAAGCAAGAAATGCGGGATTCAAAAATATAAATATTGATGTCATATATGGTATACCTTCACAAAATATTACAAAAGAGCTAAATGGGATAAAAGCTATCTCGCCTGAACACGCTTCATTCTATTATCTTACCATCGAACAGGGAACACCATTATCAATGGACAAGCTCTTCAAACCATTAAATGACGATATGTTTCAAGAGCTTTACATAAAAATACACGAAGAAATGGTCAAGATCGGGTATGAACATTATGAGGTTTCTAACTTTTCGAGAAGGGGTTTTCAATCCATTCATAACATGAACTACTGGGAGCGCGGCGATTACCTCGGTATAGGCTCCGGAGCACATGGATTTTTCAAAACAGGACTGCCATGGATAGGCATGACAGCACAGGCTCGCTATGAAAACGCATATCCGCCCTCAGCATACATAGAAAAAGCTCTGGGCAGTGACAACAAAAGCACATTTCCAATAAGCAGGGTTGAAGTTCTGGATACGGATGCAGAAGCCCTTGAAAACATATTCCTTTCTTTAAGAACATGGAAAGGGATCAACATAAATCTTGTAAAGAATAAGGACCTTATGAAACGTCTTACAAATGATGGATTAATACAACTAAATGATGACAAATTAAGCCTTACTACAAAGGGTATGTGCGTTATGGACGGCATCGTAACGGAGCTATTCTAAGTTAGCCGAAAATAAAAGGTTTAAATCTGCTTATCGTAAATCCTGTATGTCTTATATACCCTACCGCCGATACGCTGTATTGCCCGGTTCATTTGCCTGTTGTCTTCGAGGATCCATGACATCTCTGCACCCTTATACCCCTTTTTGAGCCCATTCAACCATGTTTGATAATAAAGAAGCGCCCCGATACCAAGGTACTGATATTCCGGTATAACGCCGAGCGTAAAAACACGCATGGTCTTTATTCTGAATTTTGCCATCAAAAATTTAATTACCCCAAAGGGGAACAACCTTCCATTCATTGCCTTGGCCGCAACGTTATAATCAGGCAGTGAAAGTGAAAAACCCGTCGGTTTTCCGCCTACGCTTGCAACCATTGCGAGTTCCGGATCAACTATATGTTTTAGAGATTTTGCAATAAAATCGAACTCTTCATCTGTTAAAGGCACAAATCCCCAATTCCTTGACCATGCTTTGTTGTATATGCCCTTAATAATCTCAATTTCCTCATTGAACTTCCTCATATTTATATAACGGAGGCTTATATTGTCCCTGCGTTTAATCTTTTCGATAGCCTTGTCCAGCATCTTGGGTGTTTTCTGTGCCGTAATAAAATATGCATACAAGTCTTTTGCTTTTTTTAGTCCGAACTTCTCATAATAGTCTAAATAATATTTCGGATTGTAAGTCATCTCTATAATAGGATCCGAATCAAAGCCATCTATAAGTAGGCCGCATTCATGGTTTGTATTGAAATTAAAAGGCCCCATAATCTTTTTATAACCATTTTCTCTTGCCCATAGCATTGCTCTGCTAAAAAGGGCCTCAGCATACCTGTACTCCGGCAGACATTCAAAAAACCCAAAGAATGCAGATTGATCTTCCCAAAATTTTATATAACCATTATCAGCATGTGCTGAGATCGTACCTACCACTTCGCCGTTTTCTATTGCAATAAAAAGCGAGACAGATGCGGTTTTGAAATAAGGATTTTTTGAACTATCAAAGAACTGCATCCTCTCCGATATAATTGGAGGAACCCAGTGATCATTGTTTTTATACACCTTCCAGGGAAACATGACAAACTTTTTTAAATCTTCTCTGTTTTTAACTTCAACAATTGATACAGACATATTTTATCTCTCCTGACAAATAATTAGAATCCAATCCGCCACATCAATAATTCAAGAATAAATACATTAACTTAAAATATTATGTTAGAATGCGTAACACAGCACACAAACAAATGTCAATAGTATTGAATTTATTATATCACTACCTAAGTAACTTCCTGATCTTTGTCGAGTACGTTCGGATGCAGAAAATTTTTCTTCTTAAAGATATCTTGCCATTACTCAGCTATTTTTGAAGACTTCGCACCTGCTCAACCATATTATCCACAGTATTTATAACGAGCCCAGGTTGATCAAGCTGAATAAAATGTCCGCTCTTTTCTGCTATGATCTGTTTTGCACCGGGTATACTCTTAACAAGATCTGTTTGCAGCTCTTTCCATTGATCGAACAATCCGCAGCTTATGAGAAATGGTGGGTAATGTTTTGGCAAAGCAGCGCTAAGAACAATTACCGGGACGTGAACATCTGGGATCTTTATTTCCGGATAACGCTTATTAAATAAAACTTCACTTTCGTGTAGTGCATCGAGCTCATCGTATATCGTCTGATAGGACGTTGTCTTATACGCAAAATGGTAAGCAATTGGCTGAAGCTTTTTGGGTAGCTCCGGGATTATAATACTCGATGGCATATGAAGAAAACGGGGAATACCTAACGGCGCCCCAATCTCTCCAAGATATACATAAAATTTTAGGTCATTTTCAAATCTGTCCAATTGTTCTTTTGGTATCTTTTCGTCCATATCCCTGTTTACCGAGTCAATAAGAATAAGACCGGCAGTTTCTGCTGGATGTTCTAGTGCAAAAAGCTGCATATATATTCCTCCAAGCGATTGCCCGACAAGTATATAAGGACCTTTAACGTCAGCCTTTATAAGCAGTTGCTGAAGTTCTTTTACTATCTCTTGAGCTGTACGAGGTTTTGGGCCAGGATCACTCCAACCGTATCCTGCCCTGTCGTAAGAACAAACCTTTGTTGTTTTTGAAATCTCAGGCTGTACACGGCTCCAGTCAAGGGAATAACTCGAAAGCCCTGCCTCGAGGATCACGACAGGACTTCCGTTTCCTGTACAATATATATGCATTTTATGACCGTACACATTTATAAGCCTACCTGGAGGTGGATATTTGTAATGTTCTTCTGCAAGGCTCGTATTGACAAAGACACCTGTCACTAAAATTATAAAACCCAAAATAGAAACTAAGAACCTACCCCTTCTCATTTTACTACCTCCTAACCAAAAAATTATTTTTTACGAAAGCCCCATTCGAAACAAATTAACTTTTTTTTATTAAAAAATATATACCGTGTCAAGCATATTATAAGCAACATCATTTAAAGTTATGAGGCTATTCATCGATGGAGCATTTGTTGACCCGGAAAATGCCATTGAAAAAAATTCCTTATTGCATTTTTCGGGTTAAGAAATCGTGTTAAATTAATTTTCTCGGGAGCATTGCACCTTTCTCAAACTGCTCTGCAGAAAGATACCACTGTACAAGCACACCTTCTTTTACCTTAGCATCTGGTGGTTTCCAAACAGATAATCTTTGTTTTATTTCAACATCGGAAAGCTCTACAGAAACGTACCTTTTATCTATGTCAATGGTGATACGATCTCCATCTCTGATAACGGCAATAGGACCTCCAACCTGTGCTTCGGGCGAAATATATCCGACATAGAGTGCACCTGTCGTTGCACCGGAAAACCTTGAGTCCGTTATAACTGCAACATCATGCAAGCCAAGGGAACCAAGGATCAGTACTGTTCTGAAATTTTCCGCAAATCCGGGTCCGCCTCTCGGTCCCTGATATCTTAAAACCACTACATCCCCGGATTGGATCTCTCCATTCAGTATTGCAAATATTGCAAGCTGTTCTTCGTCAAAACATTTTGCCTGGCCAACGAAACGCCTGTTCTCCTTTTTTACAATGGTGTATCGTGCAAGCGCACCGTTTGGTGCAACGTTGCCATGCATAACTACTATACCGCCGAATGGAGATATTGCCTTCTCGACTGGAAGAATGACGCGATCGTTATACACTTTCGTCTTCTTTAATCTGTCACCGATGGTCTCCCCTGTTACCGTAGGCCTGCTGACATCCACATCCTGTTCTAATCTTTTCAGTACTGCCATTGGTCCACCGGCATTATGCAGGTCGATCATGGTAAATGGCCCGCTTGGCCTTACAGGCACAAGGTAAGGGGTCTTATCCGATATATTGGATACAGTGTCAAGATTAACATCTAATGACATTGTATTGGCAAGAGCAAGCAGGTGAAGAATGCCGTTTGTGCTTGCAGATGCGGCCATGACAAGCCTCAATGCATCCTTTATTGCAGATACAGTTACGAAATCCTTGAACCTTTTGTACTGCTTTACAAGATTGACAATGGCATAACCTGTCTGTTTGGCAAGTCTTATTCTCTGCATAAGGTTGCCTCCGGATGTTGTTGATACGCCCGGCAGCGTCAAACCCATAACTTCCGTAGCCATCTGTACTGTGTTCGATGTGGTAAGTTCAGGACATGCTCCGCAGGATGTTACCCACTTATCTTCCATATTGTACATGGTTTTTTGAAACTCTTCCTCACTCATCTTACCGGAAAGGGTTTTGTTCACACCTTCGAGGATCACATCGGTTGGAAATGTTGTCTGCTTGCCTTCAAACATGCCCGGTTCAGCAGGTCCTCCAGTGTAAAAAATTGTAGGAAGGTTGAGCCTTGCACCAGCAAGCCAGAGGCCAGGCACAGATTTGTCACAGGTACCCATCATGACGACTCCATCCGCTCCAAGATTTTTTACCTGGATCTCGACCGAATCTGCTATCGCATCCCTCTGCGGCAGATCATACAAAAGCAACGTTGGGTCCAGAGAACCGTCCTTGCAGTAGCCCCCGCAAGGCCCTATTGTATTAAACTCAACAGGTGTACCACCTGCAAGATAAATGCCTGATTTGACTGCATCTGCAAGTGCCCTTAGATGTATATGCCCAATACCAGCATCTTGCATGGAATTGGCTATAACGATAAGAGGCCTTTCGAGCTCTTCATCTGTAAAGCCGCTTGCCTTGTAGAAAAAACGGTGCGTCTTTACCTGTGAAAATAATTCGAGTGATTTTAAAATTTGTTCTTTTGTAAGCTTTTCCATAAAACTATCTTTCTCCTCTTAGAACTATAGAATTACCTAAAACCAAAACAGCCATCCATAATTTAAGGCCATGCATTCAATGTCCAATGATCTGCTCTCCAACCTTCGTTGCCATGCCCATTATCGTAATCTGGGGATTTAGCCTTGTTGATGTCGGGAACAAAGAGGCATCTGCGACATAAAGCCCTTTTACTTCGTATGTCTCTCCATCCGGCTTTACAACTGCTATTTTTTCGTCGCCGCCCATCATAGCTGTACCCATGGGATGAAAAGCCATAAGTTCAAGTGACCATGCAGGAGGTAGTTCGTTCAGCAAATTATCAGCCTCTTGTACACTATGGATAACTGGCTTTGTTGCGATCTGCGTATGAACCTCTGTGGCGCCTGCCGCAAACCAGACCTTTGCCGTTATTACAATGGATTTAACCATCTTTACGTGATCCTCTTTTGATAGATTATAAACGATCATGGGGCTCATTTTTTCACCAATGCCAGGCATCACCCTTCCTGAACCTGTATCAGATATGAGCGCGCCGAAAGAGCCCATATATGCATACCTGTCCATTAAGTCGGAATGCCGCTTGCCTGAAAATGGAATAGATTGTGACAATACTGAAGGAGGAACAAACTGCCCCTGTATGAAGATACCTTCATCCACGTAGTGATGTATATTATAACCTTGAGGCACGCCGATCCAGCCATCCACGCGTTCATCGAATAAAGCGGATACGCGGGCTGCGGGATGTATATGAAGGTTCTTACCTATTCGTGGATGTCTCAAGCCGTTCTTCTTCAAAAAAACAGGCGTATTGATTGCACCTGCAGCTACAACAACATGGTTGGAGTGCACTGTAATTGTTTTGGATGTTTTCTTACCATGCCCATCAACGAATACACCCCTTACGCCTGTAACCCTATTGCCTTCCTTAATCAATTTCACGGCCTTTGTGTTGGAATACAATGCAGCACCGTGCTTTATAGCATCAGGTATAAAGTTTAGCATTGTCGCCTGCTTCGCATCCATTGGACAGCCGAATGCACAGAATGCGCATCCATCGCATTCATAGGCATTTCTCGGAATGGGTGCACCGGCTATCCCGAGCGACTCAGTCCCCTTCCTGAAAAGACCGCTGTTTTTCCCAAAGATATTCTCAGGCACGGGCTCCACATGAATTTCCTTTTCTACAAAGGAGGCAAGCCTGGCATAATCGTCATCGGTAAGCCAGTTTATACCATACTGATCGTGCCAGTTTTTAATTACGTATGGCGGCATCCTGTAACACGTACCGGAATTTATCGTCGTTGTGCCGCCAACTGCTATGCCAAGGGGTATTATTATCGGCGGTATGCCTAAGGATGTTATAAATCCGTGGTCCCTGTAAACGGTACTAAGGGCATCAACAGGCTTTTGGGTAAAATCCTCACCGGTAAGGTACATTCCCTCCTCAAGAATGACTGTTTTCATTCCAGCCTTTGCAACAGTGTATGCTGCCGCTGCTCCGCCAGCACCTGTACCTATGACACACACATCTGCATCTATAGTTATATCCTTATCTGCCTTAGAACCGTCAAAAAATGCAGGTTTTTTAACCCTGCCTTTAATGCCTTCGCAATGCCTTGTAAAACCAAGCTTGTTTTCGATATCATTGACAGAGTAATAAGAGAGGGTTACAAACAGCTTGAGTACCATTAAAATATTCCCTCCTACCCTCCCATGGAAGCTTGCGATGTATTCTGCCCTTGCATCAATTCTCATCCGTGAAAGCTTCGTAAATCTGGTTATCAGAGGAAGGTATTCCACAGTGTATAACAGAAATGGAAAAACGAACTTTACGAGAAACGGTGCATTTTTCAGATAGTTTTCAAGTTGTATAAGTGATTTTTGTTTTACACTGTCGGGAATATCCGACTTTTGAACAATGGCCTCGAGCAAGCTTATAAATAGCTTTTGTCTATTCATAACAAATACGCCTCCCTTGAGGACAGGTCAGTATCACCGAAACTTTAATTTGTCATTAGAAATGAATAAACAAAAAAGGTATCGTCACCTTAATATACCTTCTTTATTCCTTGACGCAGATCGAGAGATAAGGTAGTCTTATAGAATTAAACAATGTTTAGCAGTCAAAGGAGCATAGGAAATAAAGAAAGAAATTCTTCCATATTTGTATACGATCGAGATCCCACTTCCCGGAAATCCGTTAAAGGCACTGAATTCTTATGTCATCAAGGGAACAGACCGGAACCTCATAATCGATACCGGCTTCAACCGCAATGAGTGCTTCGAGGCTATGCAGGCTGGATTGAAAGAAATTGGGGTTGATCTCGACAGAACGGATATTTTTCTGACCCATCTGCATGCAGACCACACGGGACTGGTATCAAGATTGGCCGCGAAAGACAGCATCGTTTATTTCAACGAGCCAGATTTGACAGATTCAAAAAGCGGCTGGGATAAAATGCTTGCTTATGCAGTTGCAAACGGATTTCCCGAGGATCAGTTGGAAGCGGCCTTTAAAAACCATCCCGGGTATAAATACAGCCCTGAGAAGATGCCGGATTACACGATTCTAAAAGACAACGATAAACTGGATATCGGTGCATACCATTTTACATGCATTCAGACCCCTGGGCATACGCGCGGTCACATGTGCCTTTATGACTCGGCCAAGAGGCTATTTATTGCTGGTGACCACATACTGAATGATATTACACCCAACATTGCCTGTTTTTCCGAATACGGAGACCCGCTTCAAGATTACCTCAACAGCCTCAATAGGATCGAAAAACTTGACATAGATTTGGTTCTACCTGGACACCGCAGTTTAATCAACAATCACCGTGCCAGGATCGAAGAACTTAAAATCCATCATAACCAGCGTGTTAATGAAATACTTGAAATCCTGAAAAATGGACCAAAGCACGCCTTCCGAATTGCTTCACTGATGAAATGGAACATCACATATAAGTCATGGGACATGTTCCCTGTATCACAGAAATGGTTTGCGACAGGTGAGGCCATCACACACTTGCGTTTTCTTTGTATGCTTATATGCTATTACCCTGTGTTTTTTCCTCATCGTATTTTCGAAGAATACCTTTATTTGACGCAGGATTTTTACAAAAATTCCCTTATTTTACAAATGCATTTTTCGGGTTAATCTTTATCCTGAGGATGAAGAGAGAACTTTACAGCCTGAACAAGAGTGCCCTAATATTTAATTTTTATATTAAACCAAGGTCCAGCATCGCAGAAGCAACTTTAATGAATCCGGCTATATTGGCACCTTGCACGTAATCTCCCTTTATGCCAAATTCTTCTGATGTGCTGTAGCATACATCGTGAGTAGACTCCATGATCTCTTTTAATCTGTTATTGGTATATTCAAAGCTCCATGAATCTCGTGAAGCATTTTGCTGCATCTCAAGAGCTGAAGTGGCAACCCCACCGGCATTTGCAGCTTTGCCAGGTCCAAAAATTACATTTTCTTCTTTAAAAACCGTTATTGCCTCAGGGGTAGATGGCATGTTAGCTCCCTCAGCAACGGCTATACATCCATTTTTTACAAGCATTTGTGCATCCTTGCCGTTAATTTCATTTTGCGTGGAGCAAGGCAAAGCTACCTTACAGGGTATTTCCCATATGTTGCCGTGCTCCTTAAAATAAGCATCCTTTTTGTGGTTTACGTAATCGCTAATTCTGCCCCTATAACCAAGCTTGATCTCCTTGAGAATAGCGAGGTCTATGCCGTTTTTATCATAAACATAACCACTTGAATCAGAGCAAGCCACCACCTTGGCACCCAAATGATGCAATTTCTCGATGGAAAAGATTGCTACATTACCAGAGCCAGAAACAACACAGGTTAAACCATCTAAAGAGATCTTTTTTGTTTTAAGCATTTTATCCAAAAAGTAAACAAGACCATAGCCTGTTGCTTCAGTTCTAACAAGTGAACCAGTGGTATGCAGACCTTTACCAGTCAGTGTTGCTGATTCATATCTGTTCGTTATCCTCTTATATTGTCCAAATAAGTAATTGATCTCCCTTGTCCCCACGCCTATATCACCTGCTGGTACATCCGTATACTCACCTAAAAATCTATACAATTCTGTCATAAAACTCTGACAAAAGCGCATTATTTCATTCTCTGATTTACCCTTTGGGTCAAAATCTGAACCGCCTTTACCCCCACCAATGGGTAAACCAGTCAGGGCATTTTTGAAAATCTGCTCAAATCCTAAAAATTTTACCACACTTAAAGATACGGATGGATGAAACCGCAGGCCTCCCTTATATGGCCCAAGCGCACTGTTAAACTCCACTCTGAAACCCCTGTTGATATTTATTATACCCTTATCATCCTGCCATGGTACCCTGAAGATAATCTGTCTTTCTGGTTCGCAGAGTCTTTCCAATATCTTGTTCTCCGTGAACTCTGGATATTTTACAAGCACAGGGGGCAGTGACGATAAAACTTCACGTACAGCCTGATGGAATTCATTCTCACCAGGATTACGGCTTGTTACTTCTTGATAAACACTATTGATAATGTCATTTGCCTGTATCATACAGCCTCCTTATAAAAAGATTCCATTTATTTGTGCTTTAAATCTGATTTCATGTCAATCAAAAATGAAGTCAACCCTAAAAACGCAATGCGAGCCAAAGTCGCATAGTCCACTTCTTCGAGAGACCCTTCACTACGTTTAGTGTAACACTTGACGTTCCCCCCGAAAACCAGAGCAATTACTCTTAGAGTCTCCTGTTAGTAAAAGCTAACAAACAATCAATATAGTATCATAAAGGGCATAAAAAGTTTTCTCATCATCTGTTATAGGTTGCATATACTTTGAGGCATGTTCTGATGTTTGTGGAATCGTGCCACAACTGATCTGATCTATCAGCCCGAACATGGATATAACTACGGATACCTTTCCAAGCCACTTAAAAAATTACCATCTATCAAGCTCTTTTTCGATAATATCGTCTTAAAATTTTGTAATATCCATAAAGCATCACCAGTTATTTACTATATAGGCAGCTATCCTTTCTGCATTTGCCGCTATAGTCGTGGAAGGATTAACACCAGTACTACCTGGTATGGCACTTGAATCTGTAACGAATAAACCAGTGTAATTACGTATCTGTCCATTTGAATCTGCAACTGATCGGGTTGGATCATCCCCCATTCTGCATGTGCCAAGCATGTGACTAATAGAATACATGAAACCTGATGGCATTGTTTCTAATATAATGGCATTGTTTACTTTAGCAAGTTGCTGAATAGGTGCCATCACTCTATTAATGTAATTTACAAGGTTTTGTGTTAAAGGAAAATGAACTGTGGGAATACCATTTGAGTTAATGTAAACATATCCTTCACCAGTAACCAGTCCCATAATGTTTCCAATGATTAATTTTGAAGGATATATTGAATGTGCCCAGTGTTTAAAATCAAGTCCCCAACCCGATGCCCCTGGTCTATGGATATTTAAAGAGAATATTGAAGCTGGAGATGTACCTGCTTCAATTGTAATACGGTAATCCTTCCAGAATGCATATGTCATAACTCCAGCACTATCCATACCCTTGTAGCATTCTATAGATGGTAAACCATCAGGTAATTCTATACCAAACCTAGTGCCACCGTTATTGCAAAAATTTTGGCCGACCTGATTGGACAAGTTAGGAAGGTATTGTTTTGATCTTAGAAGCAATTCGGGTGAATATATGGCGCCTCCGGCTAATATTACAATAGTTCCTTGTTCAGTAGACATGCTATTGTTGTACCCACTATTTGGCCCTATGTATGAGACTGTATAACCACTTGTGTTCGGTTGAATTAGCATTGCTCTACATCCTGTTCTAAACTCCACCCCTGCTGCCTGTGCCTGTGGAATATAGTTATGCATTAGTGATTGCTTTGCACCATATATGCATCCTGCCTCGCAATATCCACATTGCCTACAATTTACATAAGGATACCTTGCTCTATCACATGTTAAACCTGCATTGTCTAATAGCTTTGCAAACATGCCGCCTGTTTTAGAAACTTCATTCCATGTTACCTGCCTTACCTGCATCATGCTTTCTACCATATCGTAATATGGATCAAGTACCTGCCTATTCACAGCATCTGGCCAAACCGTGTACCCATTATAATCAACGAAATCAAAGGTCTCTGAAGGTGATCTGTTCATTAGCCCTGAGAATACAACAGACCCTCCACCAAGTACCATACCGGCTCTGTAGAACGTTTGGTAATCATCAGAAGTTGTTATACTAAGAAATTTAGATGAATATTTGAAGTCCCAGGATTGTTTAAAATCTTTTTCTGTAAATTTCCTACCTTGTTCAAGCACTAAAACACTCTTTCCTGCTTGTGCAAGTCTTAGTGCAGGTATTGCACCTCCAAACCCAGAACCTATTATAATTGCATCATAAACCATGAAATACCCATAAAAAATTAGTTATGCGATGTCAACAAAAATTGGGTCATTTGCCAAATGGAATTCGAAAGTGGACTGATTTTACATGATTTAAACTTCAATAGATTATCTTTCAAATTTAACCCAAAAAATGCAATAAGGGAATTTTTTGATTCCACTCCACACAGGAAACAATGCTTTCATTTATAATTAGTCTTCATCTTTTTTAGTATCATGATCCTCATGGCCATGTTTCCCTATTTTATCTCCGAGTCTATCTATTAAATATTCCGTATTATATTTCAAAAGTGCATAGGCCTCTGAAGTTCTTTTCCGGTATTTCAGGTATACGTTCTATACGAGTTAATCTTTTTCTTAGTTGAGTGAACCGATAGAGGCAACTTGGATAGGCTGATAATTTCCTTCTGTCATTCCATGCTGTGACACGGAATCCAGGTTCTTAAATGACTGGATTCCCGTATTCACGGGAATGACAACATTGGGATAACTTCCCTCGCTACTTGCTACTATATACTGACTACTATTCTTTAGGCTGGAGAGCTGGACGGGGGTATTCTCCTGCGTTACCCCTCTTAGGTTAAGAGGGGGTAAGGGGAGTTACGAGGGACGATGAAAAATCATAACGCCCTTCCGTCCCTCTTATCTTAAGAGGGAGATTATCGGAGGGGAAATTATTAGTAAATCCCCCTTGTTCCCCCTTTGTCAAAAGGAGAAACAAAAAATGTCTGGAGTGCGCCCCTGCGTTTGGAGTAAATCTTTCATAAAAAGAGAACAGAATTTTCATTGTTTTTAGCCATGGCTGCCAGTTGCTCAAACTCCTCAGGCGGTACATATCCAAGTGATGAGTGCAGCCACTTCTTGTTATACACTTCCTTTATAAAATGTGAGAAGGTCAATTAAGCTTTACAGGAAATTTGAATAGTTTGTTATCATATCAGCACCTCGACATGTGAATTCCGACAGCATTCGGTACCCCCATCGGAGCGTAAGCGACGCTATCACCCCGAGAATACTTTCTCCTTCTACAGATATGCAATAATATCCACTGTTAGAATGGCTCAGATCCTTTATTCATGCGGGTTTGTAGACACCCAGCCTTATAAATCAGAACCTTGTAAAATACGGAGAGGGTGAGATTCGAACTCACGTTCGCCTTTCGACGAAAACCGCTTAGCAGGCGGTTGCCTTCAGCCACTCGGCCACCTCTCCACGTAAAAAAACGTTTCAACCTTTAAAAATATTCAAGCCGTTCAAGCGGTTTGATACGTTTTACTTATTAATTGGTTTTAAAACTGTAACACCATTCATATAGGGATGCAAGACATCCGGTATGATAACACTCCCATCCTCATGTTGATAGTTCTCCAGTATCGCAACAACCGTTCTTCCGACCGCAAGTCCTGAACCGTTGAGTGTGTGGACATAAACAGGTTTTTCACCTTTCGAATGTCTGTATTTTATGCCCGCTCTTCTAGCCTGAAAATCTTCGAAATTGCTACAGGATGATATCTCTCTGTATTCATTTTGACCCGGCAACCAAACCTCGATGTCATATGTTTTAGCCGCAGAAAAACCAAGATCACCTGAACATAGATTAACAACCCTATAATGAAGCTTCAATCTTTTCAACAATTCTTCAGCATCTGTCAATAACGATTCGAGTTCATTGTATGAAGACTCCGGCTCTACAATCTTAACAAGCTCAACCT
>JABEBX010022055.1_pt1 | contig 18605 bp, 21 predicted proteins | sample 7245971 | NCBI WGS metagenome assembly JABEBX01 (sample SAMN14506365, study PRJNA622280) | hot springs metagenome | biome: hot spring [ENVO:00000051]|acidic hot spring [ENVO:00002120]; feature: spring [ENVO:00000027]|sediment [ENVO:00002007]; material: sediment environment [ENVO:01001048]... | reverse complement strand
ATTAAAAGTAATACTTTCAATCGGCCTATATAAATTATGGTCGCATCTACACATTTTGTAAGGACGCTATTTTCTATCCATAAAAAATTAGGACAAGTCTTCCCAGAGGTTGTCGAAATTATCGACTTGCCTTTATAAGCCCGCCATTATATAGAACTAATTATTAAAGAAAAAAGGATACCATTATGAAAACCGCACTTATCACCGGCATTACAGGACAGGACGGGGCGTATCTCGTAAAATTGCTTCTCGAAAAAGGCTACAGGTAAAAGAATCGGAATTGCGTCTGCGCATTTGAAAAATGATTTACCCTTTTTATGTTATCTTGTCCAATACTGCACAGGCTTTTATAGAAATGCTTCAACGGGTATGCAGGCAACCGTAAACCATAATGTAAAATTATGAATCAGCAATTAAAATGGTGCAGCCTCCATGACCGTAAAAATCTTGACATAATTATATTTATCATGTATTATAAGTTTAAACATGAAAACAAAAGTTACGACAAGAGGACAGGTTTCTATACCTGTAAAGATAAGAAAGAAATTGAATGTTAAGCCTGAATCGTACATCGAATGGGTTGTCGAAGGTAATGCAGTCAAGGTAATACCGTTACCCGATGATGCCGTTTCAGCCTTTAGGGGAAAAGGGAAAGGCTTGTATAAAACTCAAGACCTCTTACGGGACAGGAAAATAGAGAGGAAGGCAGAACTCAGGAAAGACAGAAATGCCTGATATTTATGTATTGGATACCTCTGCTATTCTTACCCTGTGGAATGATGAAGAGGATGCGAATACTGTTGAGAATATTTTGCGCTCACATTCAAAGATATTTATCTCATTTATGACCAAGATGGAAGCAGGTTATAGAATATGGAAGAAGGCAGGGAAAGAAGCATCAGATGAACTGTTACGGTATATTGATCTTCTGCCTTTAAAGCAGGTTGATGTAAACAATGAAATTCTTATGACAGCATTGGAGATCAAGGCGAGAAAAAATCTTTCAAATGCCGATAGCTGGATAATTGCAACAGCTATTGCTTTAAATGCAATACTTGTTCATAAAGATCCCGAATTTGAACAGGTAGAGGATCAAGTCAAGTTGAAAACATTAAAGTATAAAAAAGGATAAAAAGGGATTGTCGGACAGCCTGTTTATTGAGGAGTTATTCAACAAATGATCACCGTAAAAGATTTAAAACAAAATATTAACCCAAAAAATGCAGTAAGGGAATTTTTTCATTCGCATGGGTACCCCTTCGCTCATTACAAAAATTCCCTTATTTTGCAAATGCATTTTTTGCTTAATAATAACAGAACAATACCAAAGGCCGCAAGCTACCAAACAGCTAAAATAGCGTCTCTTGTGCAACATCGAATGTATCTGCCGTTATACTGATCTTACCATATTCTCCGTCATAGCCCGGTACAATGTTTACCTTACCGTCTCTGACGTGCATGATTCCGTTGAGGATATTTTCCGGCAGCATAAGTTTTAATTCAGGCACAGGCATATCCTGCAAAATATCAAGCTCGGGTATACCTTTGTCTACAACTACCTCGGTATATAATCTGTTTACCTTGACTGTATTAACGCCTACGTCCAGTACACCTGCCATGATTTCTTTGAGGGGTATAAGATGTTTGAACGGTATTGCGTTGTCCGGCACAACGCCGTCTTTTCTTGTTGCGAGTTTATCAATGCGGTTCAAAACACCTATGGTTAGCGGCTTACCGCAAACCGGACATACCCCATTATGCTGCCGGGTCTGCTCGGGCGAGAAACTAACCTTGCAGTTACGGTGTCCATCAAAATGATACTTTCCTTCTTCGGGAAAAAACTCAATTGTATAGAGAAACCTTTTTTTGTTTTTGGTCTTTATAACTGTAACTATATCGTCATAGGACATCGTGCATTCAAATACATTTGCCTCCCTGCCGAGTTTCTCTGGTGAATGTGCATCCGAATTGGAAATGAGCGTAACCCTGTCAAGGGCTTCAAGCCTCCAATTCATGGACGGGTCTGATGAAAGTCCAGTCTCAATGGCATAAATATACTTTGACTGATCTTCGAAGCATTCTACAATGGAATCAAAGCCTGAGTTTGAGCCGAAAACAGAATACCACGGCGTCCATGCGTGTGCGGGTATAACCATGCATGATTGCGAGGCATCCATCACAAGCTTTACAAGATCTTTTGCATTAAACCCGAATATAGGTCTTCCGTCATAATCAAGCCTGCCGAACCTCGAAAGCATCTTATTGATCTTATCAACAGCTTCAAATGAGGGAGCGGTTATTATGTTGTGTATACGCCTTGTTTTACCCTTGTAAGAATAGATATTGCTTATCTCGGTAGTCAGCATGAAGTGAACGTCTTTTTTTGAACCTTTCAATACAAAAACTCCGTCATCCGTTGGAACAAGTTTTTTCTTTAGTTCTTTAAGATATGTCGGATGGGTAAAGTCTCCGGTACCTACGAGATTTATACCTTTTCGGTGCGCCCAGAGGGCAATTATGTCAACATCCATATCCTTACTTGTCGCCCGGCTGTATTTTGAATGAACATGCAGATCCGCAATGATTTTCATGAAATCTTTATGGGTATCCTCGCACCGCACTTACCGCAGTGATCGTCCTTCAATCCTTTAACCCTGACGGTATAACCTACCCTTTCGATAAGAAGGTTCTTACATTGAGGGCAATAGGTACTGTCAGTTTTGCTGTCTATTACATTGCCAACATAAACATAGTTGAGCTTCTTGCTTGCATAATTATAGGCAAATTCGAGCACCTCATGCGGGGTAGTCGGCGCATCAAGCTTATAACTGGGGAAATAGCGTGAGAAATGAAGGATCGTATCTTTACCAAGAGAGGCAACGTAATCAACAAGCCTTTTTATCTGATCCTCGGATGTATTATAACCTGTAACAAGCAGATTCGTCAGCTCAACATGCACACCTTTATTTATGGCATATTCTATTGTATGCTTTACTGGGTCAAGTTTGCCCTTACATAGCCTTTTGTAGAAATCATCATCAATAGCCTTGAGGTCTATGTTCATTGCATCGATGTACGGGGTAATGTCTTCGAGAGGTTTTGGATTAACGAATCCATTTGTAACAAGCACATTCATCATGCCCCTCTCGTGTAAAAATTTTGCAGTATCATAAACAAACTCAAACCAGATAAACGGCTCATTGTATGTATATGCGAGTCCTATGGAATCCATCTGTTTTGCCTGCTCATAAAGCTGCTCCTTGGTTATTTCATGCGTGGGTACACTGCCTTCCACAAGTTCCCAGTTCTGGCAAAACATGCATTGAAAGCTACAGCCGATGGTACCCACAGACAGGATGGATGAACCCGGATAAAAGTGATACAAAGGCTTTTTTTCGATGGGATCAAGATTCATTGCACTTATTGTGTTGTACGTCTCTGCAATGAGAACGCCGCCCTTATTGCTTCGTATGCGGCAAACACCTCTGTGTCCCTCTGCTATAAGACAGTTATACGGGCACAATGTACATCGTATTCTGTTATTTTTTTCTTTTAAAGAGTATTTTGCAGGTATCCTCATAATTCATCCTTTTATGCTGTCAATTTATTTATCATTTCATTCCGGCAAAAGCAATATATGCGTCTGATTACAGTCTATTCCCAAAACGGATGTGTGTAGTTTTATAATATTTCCTTCATTTGCAATCACATCCCTGAAGCTTGCCTTTATAGATCCATCCGTATATAGAGCTAAGTATTAACAAAGAGGTATAAAAATATGAAAACTGCATTAATCACCGGTATTACTGGCCAGGATGGTGCATATCTTGTAAAACTGCTCCTCGGAAAAGGCTACAGGGTATATGGATCTTACAGAAGGCTGAGCATGCCAAGCTTCTGGAGGCTCGAAGAACTCGGGATTAAGAACCATTTAAGAATTATTGAGATGGACCTGCATGATACCGGAAATATTATAAGGGTGCTGGAAAAGATTAAGCCGGATGAGATCTACAACCTTGCTGCACAGAGCTTTGTTGCAGTATCATTCGAAGAACCGATACTTACCGGCGAGGTTACAGCACTCGGTGCAGCAAGGATCCTGGAGGCAATCAGGATAGTCGATCCTAAGATAAAGTTTTATCAGGCATCATCTTCCGAAATGTTCGGCAAGGTGCAGGAAACGCCGCAGAACGAAAATACGCCTTTTTATCCACGGAGTCCCTATGCAGCGGCAAAGCTTTATGCCCACTGGATGACCATAAACTACAGGGAGGCTTACAATATCTTCGCATGCTCCGGTATTCTGTTCAATCATGAATCACCGCTGAGAGGGATCGAATTTGTCACAAGAAAGATCACGGATGCGGCTGCACGAATAAAGTACGGACTTCTGAATGTACTTGAACTCGGAAACCTCGATGCCTGCCGCGACTGGGGGTATGCACCGGAGTACGTCGAATCCATGTGGCTTATGCTTCAGCAGAAAAAGCCTGATAACTATGTGGTTGCCACGGGCAAGAACAACAGCGTCAGGGATTTCGTTATCAAAGCATTTGAATATGCCGGGTTTAATCTTGAGTGGGATGGTAAGGGCTATAAAGCAGTTGCCAGGGACAAGAAATCCGGCAAAGTGCTTGTAAGAAGCATAAAGAAATTTTACAGACCTGCGGATGTCAATAAACTCCTTGGCAATTATACAAAGTCAAAAAAAGTGCTTGGCTGGAGGCCAAAGACAAGCTTCAATGAGCTCGTTGAAATTATGACAGAGGCTGATCTACGAAGGGTTTCCCTGCTCAAAAAATGAAGACACTGATAACCGGCATAAATGGATTTGTAGGGCAATATCTCAAAAAATATTTGCTCACGATAGGCTATGGTGTTTACGGCATAGACCACCATAGTCATAGTAAAGATACTTTTGAGGCAGATATAAGAGACATAGACAGGCTTGTCAATATCGTAAAAGAGATACAGCCTGACGAGATCTATCACCTTGCCGGTATAGCAAATGTAGCATACGGTAATATCGGCGATTTCTATAACATTCACGCACTTGGAACATTAAATCTCTACGATGCTGTTGAAAAGTCTGGCTGCAATCCAACGATCTTATACGTCAGCACATCGAACGTATATGGTATAGTGCCTGAGGCAAAACAACCGATTACAGAAACCCAGCCTATTATGCCAGTCAATCATTATGGAGCAAGTAAGGCATCAGGAGAGATGATTTCCCATAAGTATATCGCGGACGGCTTGAGGATCGTCATAGTACGCTCTTTCAATCATACCGGGCCAGGACAGTCAGAGTTATTTATAATACCAAAACTGACAAAGGCGTTTGCCTTATCGCAGCCCGAGATAGAACTTGGAGATACAAATACAAAAAGGGATTTTACGGATGTGCGCGATGTTGTAAGGGCTTACTACATGGTTATGCAAAAAGCAGGATCAGGTGATATTTACAACGTTTGTTCAGGTAAGGCATATTCAATCGATGATATCGTAATCTATCTTAAAAATCTTACCGGTCATACAATCCGGATCAAACATGTGGATTCACTGAAACGCTCTGTCGATCCAGTGCTCTTTATAGGTAATAACCGACTACTGAAAAAGCTCGGCTGGTCAGCAGATATACCGATAGAACAAACTATAAAAGACATGCTAAGTTTTTACACCCAACAGCTATAACGCATTGAATAATACCTTTATTTGGCGCACACCCCTTCCCTTCGGGTGGGTATCCGTTCGTTCATTGCAAAAACTTCTTATTTTGCAAATGCATTTTTGGGGTTGACTAACAGTCAAAACAACTTCCCCCTCAATGCCTGTACGGCAAACGAGCCGAAGAGCAGGAGGAAGACAGAGGTGAATATGAACAGCAGAGGGAAGGTCATTTTCACAGGCGCCTCCATAGCAAGCTTCTCGGCCCTCTGGAACCGCCTTGTCCTGTACTCCTGCGATTGGATCCTCAGCGTCCTGCCAAGCCCGGACCCGATCTCGTCGCTCTGGATAATGGCATTGACAAGCGACGTGATCTCAGGCACGCCCATACGGTCTGCCATGTCCGTCAAGGCCTGCTTGCGTACCTTGCCCATCTTGAGTTCTTGCAAAAATTGGAACAGCTCTGCGTGCAATATGCCTTTTTTGGATCTCTCAACCACCCTGCTTACACTGCCAGTGAGATCGAGCCCTGCCTCGATGGACAGAGTCAGAAGGTCAAGGATGTACGGAAGCTCCTTAAGTATCGCTACCCTACGCTTCTTATATAGTTCTCTGAGCCATAGGTCGGTATAAAAAAATCCCACAATAGAAAGGATAAGGGTAATACTCATAGAGAAGCCGATCCCCATCGAAATAACAACTGCGCAAAAGGCAACAAGTTCCTTAAGCGCTAAAAACTCCTCCGGCGTAAGACACAGCGGCTCTCCTGCAAGCAGTAGTTGTTTTTTCACCCTGATGAAATAGCCTGATAATTTATCCTTCTTTGGATGCAAGCTTATCATAAAGCCTGCTGCTTTCACAAAAAGCCTGTACAGCGGGGATCTCATGCATGCTGCGCGATCTGGTTTTATCCTGTCTTTTTCTTTCGTTGCACCTTTATCGAGCAACGCTGTAACTATCATATACCCGCATAAGCCAATGGAAAGGCTTGCCAGAACTATATAAAACATGTTCATACGTCTATCCTTATAATCTTTGCTATGAAGAACGCACCGATGACCTCGAACAGTATAATCAAAAATAGAATTGCCCAGCCTATGGGATCTTTGAACAACGTCATGATGAGATTATGATCAAGCTTGTAAAGGATGACCCCGAGTGCAATCGGCATAACCCCGATAACAATGCCCTGCATGCGTCCCTGGGCTGTCAGTGCCTTGATTTTACCCTGAATGGTATTACGCTCCCGTAGCGTGTCTGCGATAGTATCAAACATCTCGGACAGATTGCCTCCGGTATCTTTTACAACATTCGTCGCAGTTACAAACAGATCAAGGTCTTCACTTTTAACCCGTTCGTTCAAGTTAATAAGTGCCTGTTCAAGAGGTACACCGAGAGAAACTTCCTTGGTGATCATGGATAATTCCTGAGACAAGGGTGCAGACGATTGCACGCTCACCCGTGCAATCGCCTGCTGGAGAGAAAGCCCGGATTTCAGCGCATTGCTTATAATACCTATTTCATCTATAAATTGTTCGTTGAATAGATTGAGGCGTCTCTTACGCATGAATTTGATCCAGAGTTTCGACATAAACAAGCCCAGTGGAAAGCATAAAACGCCTATAAGGATACTGGATGTCAGGATAGAGATAAGGGAAAACACGGCAAAACACGAAGTGATGTTAAGATAGAACAGTTTCTGCGGCATCATTTTTATGTAAAGTTCATCAAGCTCTCTGACCTGACTTACGACATTCTCCATATAAACATCAGCACCCTGTTCAATAACAGTGAAACCTTCAAAAACAATTACAAATGCGCTTATACCCGCCAATATTGTAGCACTGAGCATCAGGGGTATCATTGGAAGATCTCCTGAGAAATGTCGATGTGGTGTGTACGCAATTCTTCTACAAACTTCGGAACAAAGCCCGTTGGTTTAAACCTGCCTATAATTTTCCCATCTTGATCGATCCCATTGGTTTCGAACGAAAAAATGTTCTGAAGTACAATGGTATCTCCTTCCATACCCTGAACCTCGGTAATTGCCGATATACGCCGTATGCCGTCTTTAAATCTTGTATTCTGAATAATGAGATCAATTGCTGACTTTATCTGCTCACGTATCGCCTTAACAGGCAAATCCATGCCCGACATCAGAACCATGGTCTCAAGCCTTGATAGTGCATCCCTTGGACTATTGGAATGCAGCGTTGTAAGTGAGCCGTCGTGACCTGTATTCATAGCCTGAAGCATATCGAGCGCCTCTCCACCCCTGCACTCGCCAACGATGATCCTGTCAGGCCTCATTCGTAAGGCATTACGTACCAGTTCCCGTATGGTTATTGCCCCTTTGCCTTCTATATTCGGAGGCCTTGCCTCAAGCGGAACAACGTGCGGTTGATTCAATTTAAGTTCTGCGGCATCCTCAATGGTCAGTATGCGTTCATCATCCGGTATAAAGCTTGAGAGCACATTCAGCAGCGTTGTTTTGCCAGAGCCTGTGCCTCCTGAGATAATAACATTCTCCCTTGTGCTTATTGCTATCTTTAAAAACTCAGCCATCTTTTCTGTTAATGAGCCAATTTTTATTAGATCATCAATGGTAAAAGGTATTTGTGAAAACTTCCTTATAGTAATTGTAGGTCCCTTTACCGCAAGCGGCGGTATTATTACATGCACCCTTGAACCGTCCTTTAAACGGGCATCAACTGTCGGGGAACTCTCGTCTATCCGCCTGCCGATAGGAGCAACAATTCTTTCGATAACATTCAAAACTGCCCTGTCGGATGAAAACCGCAGTGGGGTCTTCTCCAGTCTGCCGTTTTTTTCTATATAAATCTGATCTTTTGCGTTTACCATGATTTCGTTGATAGCTTTATCATTGAGAAACTGCTCTAACGGGCCGAGTCCAAGTGCTTCATCGATCACCTCCTTGAGCAAGCCTGCTTCATTTACATGAGCATCTAAAATATTTTCAGACTTCAATTTGGATATAATATTGTTTATAATCCCGGTAGCCTTGTATTTTACCTCGGATGTTTTTAGCTTTGAAAGATCAATATTTTTAAGATCAAGCTCATCAAGCAACTGCCTGTGTATTTCTTGTTTTAGATTGTCCATTCTTTCCTCAGTTATGTTTTGCCGTAAGGAATAGGAGCTAACAGGCTCTTGTGAGTCATTAGAAATATTTGTCTCATCTGTTGGACGTTCTCGATGTGCATTATCCTGTGCTATATTTACAATATGTTTTACAAAAACCTCATGTGAACCTATTTTTAGCTTGTCACCTTCTCGCAAAACAACTGATTCTATTAAACGCCGCTCGTTGTAGAAAGTACCGTTCGAGCTGTTCATATCCATTGCTAACCATACATCGTTCTGTTTACATACTTTAAGATGTTTTCTTGAACACAAATTATCATCAAGTCTAATATCAACATCCGGTGCCCTGCCGATAATAGCTTGTAAGGATACCGTTGTTGTAATTATTGTTTTACCCTTCTTAAGAATTTCTATCTCAAGCATGTTAGTCCATTGAATCATACCCAAGAGATTTGTCGGCATCATTATATCTTCGATTCATATCTTTTATCTTTGTTGTATCAATACTTCCTGGTCTTATTATTGACGGTGTTATAAACACAAGAAACTGTGATTGTGATTGTTGGTATTTTCTCGATTTAAATAACTCACCTATTATCGGTATGCTTCCCAATAATGGAAACTTTGCAACACTTTTAAACCCCTTATCGTTTAAAAGCTCTGATATAACCAGGGTCTCGCCTTGTGTGAGATTTACAACTGTTTCTGTTTTTCTTGTTACAAATGCAGGCAGATTTATGCCGTTTGCAGAAACAGCGTTCGCCATATCGATATCGCTCGTCTCTGCATGTATTTTAAGACTGATATTGTTAAACTCATCTGTTACTGGCTGTACATTAATGATCACGCCGAACTCTTTCCAATTAACATTTGTTTGCCCCAACGTTGATGTGGTTGGTATTGGTATCTCTCCGCCCCCAATAAAACTTGCTTGATCACCTGAGCGGCAGACGAGCACCGGATTGCTTAAAACCCTGCCAAGATTATTAGCTACCATCATATTGAAGATAAAACCAAAATCAGAGAGTATAGAACCAGCAATAGAAAAAGCCCCTATACGTGGATGGCCATCGAGTGCAGGATACGTACCGTTGAACTCTGCGGATAGAGGAATTGTTTGGGGCCAGCCAATACCGATATTCTTTGCAAACCCCTTATCCACCTCCATCATTTTTACATCTATCTGTACCATCTTATCGAGGCGAACATTATTCTTTTTTACGAAATTAATTACCTGGGGATACAAAGATATTATTTTTTCTATCTTGTCATAATCATCAGCTTTTATTACCTGACCTTCGAGCACAACTTTATTCCCGATAATACTTATCTTTATTCCTTCAATATCTTGTAGGAGTTCCTTAACATCAACAGCAACAAGCTTTACGTCTTCTACAGTTACGCGTATGGTGTAATCCTTTTTCCTACCCGAGACCTGCCATACTGATAGGTTTGTAATGCCTCTCGATATACCTGTGATCATGAGTTGGCTACTGTTTATAACCTTTACATTGGCAATCGTTGCATCACCGATCGCAACCTTTGATATGTTTGATTGTTCTATAACCCTGCTTTGTCCCTGAACAAGGGATATGATGTTTTGGTCTGCATATGTAATATACGGTACTAAAACGTACATGCATAAAAGAAAACAGATTATATATGACCTATAGGATGTATTGTTACCCATTTTTTCTATTCTCCCCCTCTACCCTTTATCACTCTGATGTTACGTTCATGCTGAATTTGTTTGAGATTACCGATCTTCATAATATCTTCCCAGCCTACAACCGGCAGGCTATCTTCCGTTTGTATATTATCCGCATTTCTTAAGACAAAATTGAGACGCGCCCTCTCAGATGCAAACGTCAGAAGTTCTGCTTCCATAGTTGAAACAGCGAGTGTTAAATTATTATAGCTGTAAGGCTCTGATTCTTGGAGTCCCCTGCCCCATATACCGCCCGTGGCAAGCACGCTAACATTCTGCAGTAATGTAATCGTCGCAAGCTTTGTCGCCCCGCTTGATACCGGGAATGAAAATGTACCGAGAATATCCACATGATCCCCGGGTCTTATCAAACCAGAAACGCTGCTCTGGTTGTCAACCGCGATAGATATTGCCCTTTCATTCTCCCTTATCAGAGACGTAAAACCCGAACCTTTTGCGGCCCCCAGCATTGTCCATTGAAGTGATTCCCCTTTTTCAACCTGCATCACGACTCTGTGTCCAATAACAGCATCCGCATCCTTTTGCAGGATCGTATTATGGGATATATATCTTTTCGGTTGCGGGGTTGTAGTAAGGTTGTCTTTTGTAACAATGGAACCGGGCTTTATGTCTGTTTTTGCAACAAGGACATCAACGGTCTCAAGTTCATTGTAAACCGAATGCCTGAACGCGGAAAGATAAAGTTGAACCAGTATGATTGCGATCACCCCGCTAAGGATCCCTATGATTAATTTTTTGTTCTTATTGAGTTTCACGTATCCTCCTATGGTATAGGTAGGGCAATAAATGCCACAAGAAAGCCAAAATATGCGGATATGGCAGAGCCAAGCATTTTAATTGCTATACCGACACTTACTACAAGAACCGTTGTAACAAGCAGATATTCAATCATTGCCTGGCCTTTATTTGTTTTTGACAACGTATGTAATAATCGAAACATAGTTTGATTCCTCTTCCACATTTACTATCAGTAACTGCCTTACTGATTGATACAGTGCCATACCGTGCGCCTCACGCAATTTTTTATAACCTCGATATTTGAGTCGTGAATCGTAATAAACAAGCACAGCGTTGGCCGTTGCCTGTGCCTTGTAATGACCTATAGAAAATTGTTTTGTTTGAATAGTATTTATCTTCTCTGCAGACGGATAAGCGGGTAGGTCTTCGGAGTCATGCGTATCGGTATTTAAAAAGCTGTTTGTGTCGAATCCCTTACCAAGTCTTAGACTAACATATTTAGTGGAACCCTTATTCACAAAACCCATGAAAGGCTCTATAGTTGTCATCAGTGCACCTGGTAATGTAGAGCTTTTTTTGTCAATACCTCTATGCACATACACCGCCAGTCCGCCGTTTTTATCACGGTAAAACGGAAGCGATTTATTGTTGCGTACCTTTAAAAGCAGCGCTCCTTCATCTTCCTGCTTTCGGATATGCATATCCATGTCCTGGCCATTTACTTTGAAATGCAGCGTTTCTCGCGGTATGCTGTAAAAGGTATCTTCAGAGGAAAAAAAGTCATATATTGTACCTTTGCTTTTAGATGTAAAAAACAAAAAAAACAGTAAAAAGATTACCATCGTGGATAATGTATACACAATATGCTTTTTCATCTCTTTAATTTCCTACGATAGATGGGTTTTCGAGATCCATGTTTGTCCTGCTGCCTTGAAATGCCTTGCCTACTGCAATAGCCCAGAGTTCGTACTTTAACGCCTTCCCTGTAATGCAACTATCCTTCCATGTATCCATAAAAACAAAATGCTGTGTACTGATACTTGATTTTTGCCGTGAGAACGGATAATGGTCTCCCTGTACCCGGAGAGCAGTGCCGTTGATACCTGCAACACTGCCAAGCATACTTCCGAGATCGCCGAGTGAATTACCTGCAAATCCGACGCGCGCTTCTGGGTGTGTTATAGCGATGTTAGAACCTTTATTGAAAAATAACGCATTGATTGTATTATCCGGCGGCTCATCACCGCTATTCCTTCCTGCGTACCATGCAATATACCGCACAGCCATCACCGAACGCTGTTTCAATACAAGCATCCTTGCAAAAAATAGCACGCTGCACAACATGAGCAAAAGCACGGGGAATATGATAATAAATTCAGTGAAGGATTGTCCCGTCTCTGTTAACTTTTTTTCGTCATTCCAGTGTAAACTGGAATCCAGTCCTTCTCTGTCATTCCCGCGGAAGCGGGAATCCAGCGAGGCTATCTGTAAATAAATCTGGATTCCCATTTTTGTGGGAATGACGGGAAAATCCCGTCCAATCTTCGCTCTTCTCTTTTTTTTAATGCAGTATGAGTTTCTCATTTATATATTTCATTACATTTTTTGAAGAGTTTAAATTGATCTGCCGTGCGAGAGACTCCAGAGCAGTGACTCTGGTAAGATGCGCGTCCCAATCCATTTCAAGCAAAATATCCCCTGGTTTCGTGCTCGGACTTTTAGGCTTTGCCTGCGAAAGAGCTATGAAGCCCCATGGATTTTTATTTTCGGGAAGCAAACTTTCGTTACTTATAAATACAGGGAGTCTTTTTTTGCCGAAGTTCGTTGTTGCTACTGCTACATAAAGGAATTCTTCTGCCCTTTGGTGCAGTTTCATAGGAAAAGGCAATTCTTCTGGTGTATCGGTTTTTGTGGTTGTTTCCACCGATAGCTCAAGCTTGCAAAAGGTTTGCTCTCTCAAAGGAATGGATAGTGCAGTTCCAATATTGCTAACAACACCGTTACCGCAATCTTTAACAATACAGCCCACAAAGTTTGAAGGCATTTTATCTGGGGGTGCATTATCGTTTGCCCAAAATATTTTATCGCATGAGCTCTGCTTTTTCACTGAAGCCGAGCAGTTATTGCAAGAATCCGGATTGTTATAATCGGTTGTTACATAAAACCATTCAGCATGAATACTTTTTGTACTGGTAACTCCGGAGACTGAGCCAGCAGGCTCATGTGCCTTAGTATTTGCATCTACTGCCTGTGTATAGTTATCGTAGCTATGATTGTCTTTAAATGTCGTTGATATGGCACCTGTTGAAGAAAGTACATTTGGGCTTATGGATCTACCAAGCAAGCCCAATGCGTGTGATAATAAAGGGAAAACCTTATCAATAGTTTTTGCAGTATCATTCATAATAGCCTTAATAAGATCCTGAAATGTACCATTATCGACATTCAGCGAAATTGCCTGCGGCGTCAGCGGCGGCGGTACACTGTCAGATGGCTGATATGGGTACGGAATTGATACCGGGCTATTCGGATTTGCGCCACTCGCGAGTTCAATAGCAGCAGGAACCATGTATGGAAATGTCTTTACGATCTTTCTTTCAAGTTTAGACATTTCAACTGCTGTTTTCCACAAGCGTGGAATTGCATCCTTTGCAAAATTTATAACCTCTGGCAGGGCGGAGGCACATGCTTCCCCAATACCTGCCCACCATAAGGTAGCTGAACATACACCAAGAATAGCTATGGCCGATACTGTAATCACGATCAATTCCACTGATAGTACGATACCCTGATTCAACCCGGCAATAAGATTCAATCCGCGAGCCTCCCAGACAGCCCCTGCGATTGAGGCACTATCCGCTGTATTTTGCATTTCCATTTTGTAGGAAAGTTCCCTGCCTATGTTTGCGACTGCTGCAACAAAGATAATCAATGTAATGAGCGTGATTACGATAAACACTGCCGCCTGCCCTTGTTCTCCGTGAGAGCTGTACCTCAAATTTTTTATGCTCATGGACACTCCTGGTGTACGATCCTGCTGATGCCGGTTTTGTCTTTATTGGTGTGGTATTCGGCTCTGCCGTTCTTGTATGTACCGGATTGATATACTTCATCATTTGTATAGGTGTGCTTTATACCTTGATTGTCGATATATGTATAAACGCATTGAGATGGATCCCCTGCAGATATTTCATTGAGTGCCTCTACGGTAAGTGTCGCTTCAGAAGATAACGGGTAGAAATAGTTGCTCCCCATAATGGATGAGACAGTGCTTATCCATACGTTATCAGCATTGGTATAGTTTGAAAGGACGGTTAAAACACCCAAGCCCTTTTTACCTATTATTTTGTTAACAATGGGTATTGTAAGCAAGGCAAGATAATCTACATGCACAGTAATATCTTCATTGAACTGCGAGGGGTTTGTTACAACCTTCGCATCTGTAAATTGTTTTGCATACGCATACCGCAAAAGCAGGGTGCCTACATCTCCAACCATGTCTGAGATATTGTCCAAATCATCTGAAATGATTGATAATCTGGCCATCGCATCAACACGGGGCGATATGGGTGTCATAGATAATTTTGCCGATTCAGCAATATCATCGAAGTTGTCCGGCTGGACGATTGCTGTTCTTGCGGCATTGAAAGCAGCGTATTCCAAAAAAAGCTTTGACTGGGCAAGCACGGATAATTGAATGATAGCAAGTACGATAATGAGCACAAGAGGGAATGCAAGAAGGAACTCGACCATTGCCTGACCTCTGTGAATGCGCTGCTCTTTTGTTCGGGTCACCCAAGCAGGGTTTTGGTCGTATGATACACATATCGTAGGGGCGGGGTAACCCCGCCCATTTATTTTGTTTTTTCCCAACAAGGGCGAGGAAACCTCGCCCCTACACATTTCCCCCACTTTCTACTCTCCGGAGCTTTCTTTGGACGGTGCGCCTTCATTGCTCTGGTTGGTTACGCTTTCGATCTGGCTGCCCGCTGTTTTTACACCTTTGATAAGTTTGTTGCGGAATACGCCGAAGACCGCTATCAATGCTATTGCAACAAGCAGAACGATGAGGATGTACTCTGTCATGCCCTGTCCTTTTTCCTCTTTAGCCGATCTTCCAGCGTAGCGAACAAGATTGAAATAAACCATATTTTCCTCCATAATGACGATTTTAAATCGTTTAACACTAAAGCCCACAGGTTTGTCAAGAGAAATGTTTATGAGAAGATTTGCGGCTTTCAAAGTCATTTCCGTCATTCCCGCGCAAGCGGGAATCCAGTCTTCATATTTCTGGATTCCGCATCAAGTGCGGAATGACAAGAAAGGAAATCTGGATTCCGTGTCAAGCACGGAATGACAGAAAAATGAATTTGGATTCCTGCTCAAGTATACCTTCGAAGAACTCCACGGGCAGGAATGACAGGGATCTCGCATGGGTGCCCCGAACGAATGACCAAACTTTGCTATTGCCTTTTTTGGGTAGCTGAATTCATTTCAGCATCTAACAAAATAAATAATTTATAAGACCCTGAAACATGTTCAGGGTGATAAAATACTATTATAAAACAGTCTCCTTGTCAGTGGGTTTATTTGAATCTTTTATATCCTGAATTTGTTTTATATCAGACAATTAGTGTTATTTTTTTACTACGCATAAACAAAGCCTTTATATATTAAATAATTACACGCCTCGATTATGGCACATAAATTGCGTTTACTTATAAGTGGTATGATTATTTTTAATAATAGCAATTACACGTGTTCCATGTACCGCCTGGAAATCTTGCCCATGGTAAATGGAGTATCCAGAAGTGGGAATTGCAAGAGAGGATTTAACAATTCTCAAACCGGCTTTACCCTCATCGAGCTGATGGTCGTCGTCGTGATCATCGGTATCCTTGCTGCTATTGCAATCCCGAATTATATCGCAATGCAAAACAGGGCAAAAGAGGCATCCATGAAAGCATCCATGCATGCGTTCCAGCTTGCATTACAAACATACGGCGCCGTGACCGGCGGTACATATCCAGCTACCGGCAGCGTCCTGACTGATCCGATATTTATGAATCAATTTGTCGGAGGCAACCCGCCGAATGACCCGTACTGTAACGCTGCATACAATTTTGGTTCTTACACCGGGCCTAATAAATGCAGCAGCAATGATTTTGTCGCGAACAGTGCTACAAATCCTCTTGGCACCTGCATGGGACTGACACAACCGGCTGCCGGCAAGCCCGGATACCTCTTTTATTATGCAGATGATACAGAAGATGATCAATGGGCAATGGCAGGGGTAAGTAACACACTGCTTTCAGGTGGCAACTGGATCGCAGTTGGAACAAATATATTCTGCGATCATAATTGATATACCCTCTCCCTTTCTATCTTAAAATGATGCTGTGTCACAATACAGCTTCGGTCATTTTAATCCCTCGTAATGACAGACAACGGACTGCTTCTTATTTGCTATACTCCCGTTTGTTTGCTATTTTATGAAACAAATGGAAAGCATTATAAAAATTATCAATGAAATGAAGGAAAAAGGACTCATCGGAGAGTATGCAATAAGCGGAGGTATTGCAGTTATCTTTTATGTTGAACCAATTTTAACATATGATTTAGATATTTTTTTTATTCCTATAATAGAAGAAAAAGGGTTAATAAGTCTTTCGCCAATATATGACTACTTAAAAAGAAAAGGTTATCATGCGGATAAAGAACATATTATCATCGACCAAACACCTGTCCAATTTATCCCGGTTTATAACGAACTTATAAAAGAAGCTGTTAAAAATGTGAGGGTAACAAGGTATAAGAAAACAAGAACGCAAGTCCTTAAAGCAGAATACCTGATAGCAATAATGCTCCAAACGTTTAGACCGAAAGATAAAGAGCGAATAATAAAACTGCTGGATGAAGCAAAGATAGACATGAAGTATCTTAAAGGTATATTAAAAAGGTATAACCTCATTGAAAGGTTCAATAATTTTTTAAAATTATACTATGAAAAATAAACACACCTATAAGATTGAAAACATTTTTAAAGCAAAGGAGCTTTTTCATAATAAGCAAGCAAAGTTTTCTTTTGAAAAAAAGATAAAGATACTCACAAGGTTACAAAAATTAGCAAATGAGATAAAAGTTTATAGAGGGCATAAAAAGAAAATGGTATGGAAAGTGTGAGCAAGGAGTCACTGGGGGAGTGGAATAACTTTTTTTTCTGTCATTCCCGCCCCGCATAATGCGGGATAAACTCCAGCGGGAATCCAGTCCCTCTCTGTCATTCCCGCGCAGGCGGGAATCCAGTCCCCATATTTCTGGATTCCGCATCAAGTGCGGAATGACAAGAAAGGAAATCTGGATTCCGCATCAAGCACGGAATGACAGAAAAATGAATTTGGATTCCTGCTCAAGTATACCTTCGAAGAACCCCACGGGCAGGAATGACATGCATCAGCGGTACTGCCAAATTTTGTCATTATTACAAACATTTTTAAGCTTTAAATTTCTGCCTCAGTAAAATTACCTTATTTTTCAATAAAATAACCATCAGAAATGCTGGCACGCTCCTTGCATTATAAAAAGGTATAAAATAAAAAGGAGGAAAAGTTTATGAAAGGACAAAAAGGTTTTACGCTGATTGAGTTGATGGTGGTCGTCGTGATCATCGGTATACTCGCGGCAATAGCGATTCCGAACTTCATCGCTATGGAAAGAAGGGCAAAAGAGGCATCAGTAAAGGGGTCCATGCATACATTCCAGCTTGCGAATGAGGATTATGCAACAGGTACAGGTGGAACATACCCGGCTAACATCACCACAGATGCAAATTATACATGTAGATTGCCTGACAATACACCGCCAAACGATCCGTATTTATCCGGCTACTATAATCCAGTTGCAAACTGTGCTACCGCTGCCCCAATAGGGACAAAAGCATCAGCTGTAGACTTGTATGCACAAGGCGTGGCTGATCCGGTATTAACAACTGTTGTTACCGGAATGGGGACTGCGGCAGCAGCTGGTGTACCATGTGGTACTGGTGGTGGACCTGGTTCTATTGCGTACTCAACCGAGCCTGCCGCTCCAAATACAGCATGGGCTCTTGCAGGATGTAGTGATACTTTAATGCAAACTACCGCCGGAAACTGGATTCAAGAAAACAACACTACATTCTTTTTAGATCACAATTAAAGAAAACTATTAAGACCGGTTCTAAACCCTCTGCCTCTTGCAGAGGGTTTTTTTTAAAGACTTAAAAAAGGGAAAAAGTCAGCTAATGGAAAGGCAGAAAGTTTACATAGTGGCACTAAGGCGCTGCTCGCAATGACTGCTATAAACGGGTCATTGCGAGGAGTCGGGGTAC
>JABEBX010023277.1_pt1 | contig 18655 bp, 13 predicted proteins | sample 7245971 | NCBI WGS metagenome assembly JABEBX01 (sample SAMN14506365, study PRJNA622280) | hot springs metagenome | biome: hot spring [ENVO:00000051]|acidic hot spring [ENVO:00002120]; feature: spring [ENVO:00000027]|sediment [ENVO:00002007]; material: sediment environment [ENVO:01001048]... | reverse complement strand
GACTCGGCGCTGCCTAGAATCAGATACCCTCCCGGCTCAATCGCCTCGCCAATCTGATGAAGAACCTTCTTCTTGGTTTCAAGATCGAAGTAGATCATGACGTTGCGGCAGAAGACGATGTGAAACTTGCCCAGATCGGCGATGGGCCGGCGCAGATCGAGTTGCCGAAAGCGCACAGCCTTACGGATCTCGTCCTTGAGATGCCAGTCAAGCCCCTCCCGCTGAAAGTACTTCGCCAGATACATGGCGGGCAAACCGCGGTTAGCCTCAAACTGCGCGTAGGTTGCCTTCCGCGCATAGTCAAGAATCTGGTCTGAGATATCCGTTGCAAGGATCTCCGCGCAGCGGTGTTGCACCTGGAGTTCATGCAGCAGCATGGCAATGCTGTACGGTTCCTGGCCGGACGATGCCGCCGCCGACCAGATCCGCAGAGGCTTCTGAGGCGGAAGCCTGGCCAGCAACTCCGGCACAATCGTCGTTCGCAGTATCTCAAAGGGCGTCACATCCCGGAAGAAGAACGTTTCATTGGTGGTCAGGGCCTCTAACACCTGTTGCGAGAGACCTGGATGGAGCTTGGTTCGCAATCGAGCACAAAGATCGTTCAGGGTTCTGAGGTTGGCATCGCGCAGGATCAGCGCCAACCGCGACTCAAAGAGGTAGTGCTTATCCTCACCGAGCACAATGCCGGTACCGCGCAAGATCTCCTGTTGCAGAAACTTATAGTTTTCAGGTAGTAGCTTCAGGCTGTTACTCTCCAGGCTCTTGCTTTTCTGCTCCAAAACGTCCTGCACGGCGCAGGCTCCTTGTGGCGCGGCGGTGGTTCGCGCTGGGTCCCGCGCAGGGGATGGCTTCGTCTGGGTTCGTGCCTGAACGCGGGTTGGATCGGAGGGCATCATCGTGGGGCAACCCTCCCGAGAATGGCCGAGGCAACCTCTTCGAGGGGAAGAATCGCATCTGCCAGCCCAGCTTGTACCACCGCCCCCGGCATTCCCCACACCACACTCGACTCCCGATCCTGCGCGATGATGTAGGCTCCTTTACGCTTCAGACTCTCAACACCGCGAAGTCCGTCCTGCCCCATCCCTGTCAGCATCACACCTACCGTCTGTCCACCGTACACCTCGGCCACGGAGTTGAAGAGAACATCGACAGATGGCCGACAGGAGTTCTCGCGTTCCTTTTGATCGAGAGTCAGTTGTACCCCATCGCCCGTTCTGCTGAGCCGCATGTGATGATTCCCGGGCGCGAGCACCGCTTGCCCAGGCAGCAGACGCATTCCCTCGGTAGCCTCCATAACCTTGATCTCGCTCACTTCACTTAACCGGTCGGCGAGCTGGCGCGTGAAGATGGGTGGCATGTGCTGCACAATGACGAGGGGCAACGCGAATGTGCCGGGAAAGCGGGGAAGAAGATTGAGAAGAGCGGCGGGACCACCCGTGGAGACGCCAATCGCGATCACGTTGGGCGACGCCATGCTTCGGGCCGTGCCGATCGGTCTGGGAGGCGGGACTGCCTGGGTTGCTTGGCCGGGAGCTGGGATTGTGCGGGAGGCCATGGAAGACCTCGCAAACCTGCCGCGTCCGGACAGTTGTTTGATCTTGGGGACCAGGTCTCGACGAAGATCCTCCATCGAGTTCCCTCCGTTCAAGGAGAGAGTTGGCTTGGTGACGTAGTCATTGGCTCCGTATAGCAAGGCATCGATGGTCGCATTGGCTGCACGGGAGGTAAGCGTGCTGCACATGATGATGCCCGCCGTCGAGGCACGGCTGCGCAGGGCCCGCACCGCGGCCAGCCCGTCCATCTCCGGCATCTCCACATCCATGGTGATGACGTCGGGGTGCAGGCGGGCATCCTGTTGCAGCGCACTCGTTCCATTCGCGGCGTAGCCAACGACTTCCAGCTCCGGATCATCCGCGATCAAACGGCTGAGAATTCGGCGGACCACTGCCGAGTCGTCCACCACGAGGACGCGGATCGGCGGCTGCGTGATCGTCCTCGTTTCTTTGGGGCGTACAGCCTTGTCCGAAGGCGTTTCGACTGTCTGCATCTCAGCTCCTGTTGAATCGGAGAATCAGTAGTTTGGCATCCACAATCTCGGCGTTGAAGGGTTTCATGATGTACTCATTCGCTCCCGCGTTGAGAGCCTCCGCCACATGAGAGACGTCGGTCTCACTGGTCACCATCATCACCGGAACACTGGCAAACCGCGGCTGCGCGCGGAGAGCCTTGAGGAACTCCATTCCATCCATCACCGGCATATTCCAGTCGGCCAGGATGATGGAGATGGCGGAACCCTCATGCTCCATGATGTCGAGCGCCTCGCGCCCATTGCTTGCCGAGACGGTCTCAAATCCTCGCTGGGCGAGGATCTTTGCGAGGATGCTTCGCATCACGCGGGAATCGTCCATGATCAGGGCTTTCTCTGTCATCGTCTCCTCGGCTCTTCTCTTTCAATTACAGCCTGCTGCCTGCATCCGTTATCGGCCTTTGACCAACATCCAGATACCGGAAAGCCATACCTGGGGGGCTAAAGTTCGTTGATGCTGTTGTGGTTATGTGCTGGCTAAACAGGTTGCGAAAAAAGGCCTTGTTTGGGGTCGAATTCCGCCCAACCGCATTCCCTCAGGGGCTAAAGCCCGTTGATTTTGTTGGCTTTTAGGTACGGGCTGAAGCCCGTACCTTTCAAACTAAAGCCCGCGTCCTTCAAGCTAACGCCGTTTTCTTTCAAAACCAGACCGTCCTTACAGGCTGCTAAACCTTGCTGCTGGAGGCCATATTGCTTAGCTGCGCCGCCATCTCGCTGAGCGACCGCGCCGCCTCCTGCGTCTGCGAGGAGCCGGACATCGTAAGTTCCGCCGAGTGCGCTACCTCCGCGATACTCGATGCGATTTCGTTGGAGCCGGTCGCCGCCTCGCTCACATTGCGGCCAATCTCCGCCGTGGTGGCCGTCTGTTCCTCCACCGCCGAGGCAATCACGTTTGAGATATCGTTGACCTGGTTGATAATGCCCGTCACCTCGTCGATGGCCTTCACCACGGCCGTGGTATTGGACTGGATCGCTTCGATCTTCTGCCCAATCTCCTCGGTGGCGCGCGCGGTCTCCTTGGCCAGCTCCTTCACCTCGTTGGCCACCACGGCAAAGCCCTTGCCCGCCTCGCCTGCCCGCGCCGCCTCGATGGTTGCATTCAGCGCCAGCAGATTGGTCTGCTGCGCGATGGATGTGATGACCTTGATGACCTTCCCAATCTCAGAGCTGGACACGCCCAGTTGATGAATCGTGGTGCTGGTGGCCTCGGCGACATGGACTGCGCTCTTGGCCACGCGCGCCGCCTCGGTTGCACTCTTTGAGATCTCCCGGATGGAGACCATCATCTCCTCCGAACTGGCGGCGACCACGTTCACGTTGCTGGAGACACCCTTGCTCGTGTGGGTGACCGAGTTGGCCAGCTTCGCGGTCTCCGCCGCCTGGGACGACAGCTCCTGACTCACCGCCATCATCTCCTCCGCGGAGCCGGCGATGGTCACCGACATATCGCTCACCGAACCGAGCACCTTGATCAGGTTCTCCCGCATCGTCGCCTGAGCCGAGACATCGGTAGCAAACTCGATCACCGTGCTGAGTTCGCCGTTCGGATCGAGAAATGGGTTGTACTCGGCATGGATGGTGGCCTTTTTCCCGTTCTTTCCGAGGATCGGCTTGGACTTCAACCCTAAAAACTCGCCACGGCCAAGCCTGGTCCACATCTCGGCATACTTGGGAGTCCTCACGAACTCCGCATCGACAAACAAGCTGTGATTCTTGCCCTTGATCTCCTCCAGCGAGTAGCCCACGATATCGAGGAACTTCTGGTTTGCGTTCAGGATCGTTCCATCCTTGCTGTACTCAATCACGCCGAGCGACTGGTTGATCGCCTTCTGTTGATTTGTTGCGGCCGTCGCCGCCAGCACCTGCTCGGTCACGTCCGTGCAAAACTCCAGCACCTTGTAGGGCTTGCCCTGCTGGTCGAGAAGAGGGTTGTACTCGGCGTGGATCCAACGGTCCTGATCTCCCTTCGCCATGATCCGCTTGGCCCGCATCGCCAAATACTCGCCGCGATTGAGCCGCGCATAGATCGCGGCGATCTCGGGGGATCCCCGCCGCGCAGGTTCCACGAACATGCTGTGATGGTTTCCCTGGATCTCCTCGAGCGTGTAGCCCACGATATCGAGGAACCTTCGGTTGGCATACGTCAGCGTTCCATCCATCTCGAACTCAAGCACTGCCAGCGACTTTTCGGCGGCCTCACTCCAGCGCCGCAGCTCGGCCAGCGATCTTGTGCAGTCGATGAGCGGTTCAGGGTCCGCGCTGGCCTTGTTCCGCCGCTTCGGCATGGCTTTGGCCTGTACGGCGCCGGCCCGGACGCGTACGCCGGCGGCGGCTTTGTCGCGTCCGCGGACGGCTTGGGCGCGTGCGCCGGACTGTTTCCTGCCTCTGCGCGCCTTGCTGCCATTGGGAGATACCTCTACCGCTGCTTCAGGCCGGCGGCTACTGACGGGGGCGTTTGCGAGTTCCATTTACTTACCCTTTCAAGGTGTGTTCCGTGGGTTGGGAGGAACCCGGTTCGCGTTTCGGGTGCGCGGCGCTGTCTTCCTGATCTGCCATCGGCAGAGATCAATTGGCTCCCAGAGTGAGAACACGTTCGGCATCCACCACCAGCAAGAGCGTGGAATCGAGCTGATAGACGCCCTGTAACAAGGACCGTTGGGCTGGGGCAAGATTCTCCGGTACCGATGTCCAGGCCTCCTCCGGCACCTCCAGCACGTCGCAGATCTCATCGACCAGCAGGCTTACAGGTCCGCCATCGGAGCGAATCACGATATTCATCGACTGCGCGTCGCCGCTCGTGAGCGGAGGCAGGGAAAAGATGGTGCGCATATCCAAAGCCGTAACAATCTGGCCGCGCAGATTAATCAGTCCCCGCACGGCCGCGGGCGCCAGAGGGACATAGGCCATCTCCTGATGGCGCATCAGCTCCTGCACGCGCGAGAGTTCGATTCCCATAAACATCTCGGCCACGCGAAACGTCGCATACTGCAGGGTGCTCGATTGCTCCTTCCGGCTGGGCTCCAACGTATCTGTTTGAGGCATACTCTGCTCCTTTTCCGCTGCTTGTTGTGGGACTCCATCCCGGCGCGTTCTTTGAGGATGGGTGGGTGTAAGCCTTCGCCCCACCGCACGAACGTGTGCTTTCTCAAAAACCCCCGAAGATCCGTTATCCGGAGCGGAGACGGAAAGCCGCGGCCTGCACAAGATGCAAGCGAATAGGGTGGCATGATCGTGAACGGGCTCCAAGCGTAGGAAGGTTCATCGAGCGAGCTCCAGGATCTCAAGCTCGTCCGCTTCCTGCTTCTGTTCGTCAAGCTGCTCCAGATAGCGAAGAATGGCTGCGCGATCGCCGTAGCGCAGGCAGCTATCGAAGGCATCCAATGGAGCTCCGTTTCCAGAGACCCGCGCTGAGAGATCGTCCTCTTCCATCAGAGCGGCGACGGCAACGTTCTTCAGCGAACTGGAGCCGCGTACGCGGTGCAGAAGCTCCGCGCCCGTGTTCTCTCCCAGATCGACTGCCGTGAGCAGCACATCCATGCGAATCCGTTCGAGCGCATGGAGAGCCTCTGCCAGAGTGGCTGCCTCTGTCACCCGATGACCATGCATCTCGAGATAACTCCGCAGGTTGCCGCGTACGATCCGGTGAGGATGAACCAGAAGGATGCTGCGCGCTCTGCCCGGGGTGAGCTGCAGGGAGTCCGCAGCCGGCCCCGCCGCCCTCCGCAGCACCGCTTCCAGATCGACGAAGTCCGTCACCTTTCCGCCCACCACGCCCGATCCGAGCAGGCCGAAGCTGGTACCCGGGCTCTTGATCTTCACCGCCTCATGCACAATATCCAGAATCTCATCGACCACCATCCCTACGTATCGACCGCGATCCTGAAAGACGATTACCTGCAGGGAGCCACCGTCCGCCGGGCGGGCGGCATCCGCGCAGGCTGCATCGGAGTAGGCTGCATCGGAGTAGGCCACGGAGCCATTTGCGGCCCCGGCATCCAGAAGAGCATCCAACCGCACCAGCGGCATAATCGTATCGCGGTAGGCCAGCACGCGTTGACCGGCTGCGTACTCCGTGCGCGCGGCCGGGATCTCCTCCAGCCTCGCAACCAGAGAGACCGGCAGGACCAATCGAGGAAATCTTCCGGCGCGAAAGAGCAGCAGCATCTGACCGCGATCCTCGTTGTCCGCGGGCGGGCGAGCCTCCGCCGCCGGACTCTGTTGCTTGTTGGCTACCACCCTGGCCCGCTGCGCCAACCCCGTCAGATCCAGGATCAGGGCGATCCGGCCGTCCCCCATGATCGTCGCTCCCAGATAGCAGGTAAGTGATTTGAGTTGCCGTCCGAGCGCCTTTACGACGATCTCCTGGGTATCGTTCACCTCATCGACGATCAGCCCAAAGGCCGTCTGTTCCGCCTGGACCACGACGATATTGAGGACGGAGTCCGGATCGGCGCTGTCGGGCTTACGCTGGCCGCAGGCATTATGATTTTGGCCGCAGGCGCTATGATTCTCGCCGCTGGCGCTATGATCCTGACCGCAGGCGCTGGCCGGCCCTCCGTGCGAGATTCCCAGCACCTCTCTGAGAGAAGCCAAGGGCAGCAGCTTTCCCCGCCGCCGATAGACCTCCACCCCATGGATCCGTTCGATCTGCCGCCGCCGCTTGTCGCCCTCCAGGCGTACCAACTCCACCAGGTTGGCCTGCGGAATCACAAAGCGATGGGTGTGCTCTATCTCCGCACCACGCCGGTCGTGGACGCTGACGATCAATCCCGGAATGATGGCCAGCGTCAGGGGGATCTTGATCTTGAGAACGGTGCCTATTCCACCGTGGTTGGCTATGTCCACCGTGCCGCTAATCTTCTCGATGTTCGTCTTGACCACATCCATCCCGACACCCCTGCCGGAGATGCTCGTGACTCTCTCCACGGTCGAGAATCCGGGCAGGAAGAGCAGCCGCAGGGCCTCCCAATCGCTCATCAGAGCAGCCTGTTCGGGTCCGATGAGCCCCTTCTGCACGGCCTTGCTCTTGACCGTTGCCGGATCGATTCCGGCGCCATCGTCGGAGACTTCGATGTTGACGTGGCCTCCCTCGTGGTAGGCCCGCAGCAGGATCGTCCCTTGAGGACTCTTTCCCTTGGCAACCCTTACCCCCGGAGCTTCAATTCCGTGATCGCAGGCGTTGCGAACGATATGGGTCAAGGGGTCCTTGATCGCTTCGATGATGGTCTTGTCCAGTTCCGTGGAGGTTCCCTCCATCTGGATCTCGATCTTTTTGCCCATCTCCGCGGCAAGGTCCCGAACCACTCTCGGGAGCTTGTTGCAGACCACGCCGATCGGCTGCATGCGGGTCAGCATCACTCCTTCCTGCAACTCGCTGGTGATCAGATTCAGCCTCTGGGCGGTGGTATTGGACGCGGCAGAGTGCTGGGAGCCCTGCAGAATCTGGTTGCGCGCCAGCACCAACTCGCCCACCAGGTTCATCAACTTGTCCAGCAGCGCCACATCGACTCGAATGGTCGATCCCTCCGTGGCGTCGCTGGCGCGTCTCCCCCATGGATTCGCCGTATCTTTTCCACGGTCCTCGACCGGGGAGGGTTGTTCCACTGTGTCGATAGGCTTCGCAGCGACTGCCAATTCCGCGGCGGCTGGATCGAGAACAGCCTCCCCGTGTAACTGCCCTTGGCCAGCATGCGATGAGGCCTGCGCTGCCGGTGGAGAAAAGGCTGCTGTTCCGGAGGCTCCCTGAGCCTCCCCCAAACAACTTACGGCGTCGTTCTCGAGCTCCCCGGACTCCTCATTGTCCCCCTCCGCCTCGGCGTACCGGGTGTTCTTTTCATCCATGTTGTCCGCGGAGGACGATGGAGGCAGTTCATCCTTTCCACACTGCCGGTAGGCGGCATCCAGGCGCTCATGCAGTTCGTGATAATCCTGCTTGCCCTCTTCGTTGCTGCCCTCAATGGCCAGCAGAATCTGCTTGACGGCATCGATCGTCTCCAGGATCAGCGAGACCAGCGCCGGCGTCAGCGGGCGCTCCTTTTCGCGCACCTGCCCCAGGATGCTCTCGGCCACATGGGTGATCGACCCGAGAACGTTGAATCCGAAGAATCCCGAGGTTCCCTTGATCGTATGAATCGCTCGAAAGACGCTGGCAATGAGTGGCTCGTCGTCCGGATGCTTTTCCAGTTCCACGATCTGCTGATCCAGCGCATTGAGGTTTTCATTGCTCTCGATCAAAAACTCCCGTATCTCTTCGGCAAATTCGATCAATGTCTGAACTCCATCCACGGGCACGCAATTGCTGTCGGTACGCACTGTTATCGGCAACATGGCAGGAATTGTTGAATCCGAGGGTTGCGCTGATGCTGTTGTCTACGCGGATTCTCGGACTCGACCCTCCCGCTCGGTGCTGGCTGGGTATCTTTGCGGAGCATCTTCGCTGGGAGTCTTCGCTGGAAATCTGCCCAAACCTCGCAACGGAGATGGGCGTACCTCTCTGGCACGGAGGGAACGACGGATTCTCCGAAACCGGAATACGCGGGATTCTCGACCATGCGAACGCGATCCTCTCCGGCGATGGCTCGTCCCCGCAGAACCAGCCAGCACAACTTGGGAGAGAGAGTCGGTAAGCGTATCTTGATAGAGTGTTCAAATCCATCCCTCTCGATCAGACGTTGACGCATGGGTCCGCCGTGGAAGATACAGAAGATACAGCGGATCACAACCACTGCTTCGGCTGCGGACTGGCGAATCCCGTCGGGCTGCACCTCAACTTTGTCATCGATGCCTCAGATTCCAAAGGCGTTACCGCAACCGCTACCGTCGAGTTGGCCAGATCCTACGAGGGCGGCCGTAGCCGCGTGCACGGAGGCATCGTCGCGACCCTGCTGGATGAGGCTATGAGTAAACTCAATAAGCCCCTCGATGTCTATGCGGTGACACGCAGGTTGGACGTCGAGTATCTGCGCCCCTCGCCCATTGAGAAGCAACTCACCCTAGTGAGCCGGCATCTTCGCCGCGAGGGTCGCAAACTCTTCCATGTTGCTGAGTTGCTTGATGCGGAAGGGCAGGTGCTGGCCCATGCGGCAGGAGTCTTCGTGATTCTCGATCGGCACTCTCCCTCAGGATCTAAAGAGGTTACGGAAAAACTCTCTATTGCGCCCGAAATTCCCCAAGCGCATTCCCCCAGAGGCTAAAGCTCGCTGATTTTGTTGCCTTTATGTATATGTACGAGCTAAAGCCCGTACCCTTCAAGCTAAAGCGCCCCTTCAAAACGACGAGCTTTTCCGCAGCCTGTAAAGCCCCTTTCTATAGGGGGTCTTAACAGCGGGACCGGGTCGCTCCCTTCCAAAAGGGCGTCACCATCAGAGATCCTCTCGTGCTACCCATACCCATACCCATACCCTTAACACTTCTGCTCCCTCCTTGCACCTGTGGGCGATGAACGCACGCCAGCGAGGGCAGATGCTTGATGTCCATGCGCCTTCTGCCGATAGGCTCCATGGATCTTGCGAAAATCTCGCCGGGTGCAAGGGAGGTATGCCGAAGGAAGACGGGGCAGCCATGCTCCTTGTTGCCTGGCCGGAGAGGATCCGACAGGTTCAAGTAGAGACGAGGACGATCACGTGAAGACTCTGGTAGAGAAAACCATGCATCATGACGTTGCAAACGGGGCGAACAGCCGTTTGAAGCAAGGAAAGAAGACCTCGGCCGCGGGGGTGGACGCTGTGAATCCTGAGGAGGTCTATGACCTGATCCCCGGCGCGGTGGTGGTGATGGACACCCAACATACCATTTTGGATCTGAATCAGACGGCTGCCCGAACGGCCGGCAAGCGTAAGCAGGATTGTATCGGGGCCAAGTTCTGGGATCTCTTCGACAATCCCGGCTGCCGGGCCGGCACCTGCGCAACCTCCGAGGCGGTCAGAACCGGTAAGGTCTGCGAGGGCGAGGCTCTGCCCATCGTCCAAGGTAAGGAGATGCCGGTGCTGGTGAGCGTGGCGCCGCGCTTTGACCAGAACGGCCGCGTCATCGGCGCGGTCGAACTGGTGTTTCCGGCTGCCGGAGATGTCAATCTGGCGCGTGAAACTGTACGGCTGGCCATGGCGGCCAGGGCGGGCCGTCTGCAGGAGCGCATCGACGAAGGCAGTTTCACCGGCCGTCATCTGGAACGTGCCCAGGCGTTCAACACCATGTTGGATGAGATTCTCGAACCGGTGAAGGAAGCTGCGCAGGTACTGGAGAAGATGGCGGCAGGCAACCTGATGGCTCGGATGATGGGCGATTACCAGGGCGATCATGCGGCGATGAAAGAGGCCATCAACAAGATGGGGGAGACCTTCGCCGACAGCATGCGCTCCATTGGCCACGACAGCCAGGCCCTGGCCAGTTCGTCCGAGGAGCTTTCGGCGGTCAGCACCCAGATGAGCTCCAATGCGGAAGAGTCGGCGGCCCAGTCCAACCTGGTCGCCGCTGCCGCCGAACAGGTCACCAGCAACCTGCAGGCGGTCGCCACCGCCACCGAGGAGATGACCGCGAGCATCAAGGAGATCGCCAAGAGCACCCACGATGCCGCAAAGGTCGTGAACTCCGCAGTGAAGACGGCGGAGCTGACCAATGCCACGATCTCCAAGCTGGGCCAGTCCAGCGCGGAGATCGGTCAGATCATCAAGGTCATCACCTCCATCGCCCAGCAGACCAACCTGTTGGCGCTCAACGCTACCATTGAGGCGGCCCGGGCCGGCGAGGCGGGCAGAGGCTTCGCCGTGGTCGCCAACGAGGTGAAGGAGTTGGCCAAGGAGACGGCCAATGCCACCGAGGATATTACCCGCAAGATCGAGGAGCTACAGGGCGACACCCGGGGAGCCGTGCAGGCGATCGGCGAGATCAGCCAGACCATCCTGAATATCAACGACATTACCAACACCATCGCTGGAGCGGTGGAGGAGCAGACAGCGACGACCAACGAGATTGCGCGCAACGTCTCCGAGGCCGCCGAAGGCGGCAGACAGGTGGCGGAGAATATCAGCTCCGTTGCCATGGCCGCGAAGAACACCACCGAAGGGGCCTCGAACACGCAGTTGGCCGCCACGGAGCTCTCCCGCATGGCCTCCGACCTGCAGCGTCTGGTACAGCAGTTTCAGTTCAACGAGGCGCAGACGAGCAGGGCCGCGATGCAGCCTGGACGAAGGTAGTCCGGCCGCGCGGCTGGCCGACAACCGTGACCGGAGCCGTGGGAGAGGAAACAGCTCCCCAGTGGTCGAGGATGGACTGAAATCTTTCCTTCGCGCGCCGATAGGTAGTGTGTGCGTTCACCTTTCGTGAAACATCGCGGTTGCAACTTCGATCCTTCACAGGGCTAGAGCATTTTCAGCGTAGGTGTACCCGGCGCGTCGACTTCAATGGGCGTTTTCCCCAATGAAAAGCCCACTGCACGCCCATTCCGGGGTACCCATCAACACTGAAAATGCAGTAAGGAGCAATTTTGTCTGTCTGTTATCAATGGGACTCAAGTTGCAGCGTCAACGTCAAGCAGTGTGACGCCCACCACCAGAGGCTATTCAGCCTGATCAATGCCTTGCATGAGGCTATGCTGGCGGGAAAAGGTTCACAGGTGGTGGACCGGGTGGTTGTGGAGTTGGAGAACTATACAAAGTATCACTTCACCGTTCATGAACGAGTGGCTGCAAAAGCACATCAAGCTTACAGACCAGAGGTACTCGGCCCACCTGAATGCGAACGGAGTCGTCTGAGACGCCGGGCCGCGTTCGCTGCGCCCTGTGCCCGCACGATCTTCCAGATGCGGCATGTGTGCTCAAGCGGCGCGGAAGCAGCTACAGAGAACCGAAGGGGGGATCGTAGCGACGTTCGACAGGGTGACGACCGCACGCTCAACCGAGGTCTCACGGCCTCATGGAACTTTCAGGAGGCGCTTTGCAGGGGCACGGCATCAGGGAAGCTCTGATGCAGCACTTGCATTCTCCCAGCGGCTAAGCCGCGTGGCAAGCATTCGGCTTATCTACGGGCTAAACAGCCTCCGGCAGAGCCGGAGGCTGTACGGTTGCTGGCCCCTCCAAGGGGCCTGACCGCAACCGGTGAAAAGCAAATTCGGATGAGAGCAATTTTCCTGTAGGCGGTTCGCGACACCTCGACATCCATGGGCGTTTTTCCCCAATGAAAACGCTGCTGAACACCTTTCCGAGATACCCGGCAACAGGAAAACTGTTCTACAGGGCTTGTTCGATGGCGGCGATGATCTTGGGGTCGTCGGGTGGGGTGTCGGGGGCAAAGCGGGCGAGAACGTTGCCGTCGCGGCCAATGAGGAACTTCTCGAAGTTCCAGAGCAGCTCGGGGAGTTCGTTGGGAGGGGGAAAGCCGTTTTTGGAAGAAAAGCCGGCGATCTTTTCGCGCCAGGGTCCATGAACGATGTGCTGGGGGGCGGCGGCGATCAGGGCCGCGTAGAGGGGATGCTTATTGGGGCCGGTGACGGTGATCTTGGTAAAGAGCGGGAAGGTGACGGGGTAGTCGACCGAGCAGAACTTGACGATCTCCTCATTGCTGCCGGGTTCCTGGCCGGCGAAGTCGTTGGCGGGGAAGCCGAGGACGGCGAAGCCACGATCTTTGTACCTCTGATAAAGGGCTTCGATGGCCGTGTACTGGGGCGTGAGACCGCATTTGGAGGCGACGTTGACGAGGAGAAGGACGTTGCCGGAGTAGTCGGCAAGGGAGGATGGAGCGCCGGTGATGGTAGTGAGCGGGATGTTGGTGAGCTTCGACATCTGAATAGTTTAGAGCATTTTCCTGGTGCCGCGGCTTCCAGAGAGGGCGTGCGGACTGATTTGCGGCGTCGCGGGGATTGGCCCTTCGAATGCTTAATAATCGTCGTGATTTACATGGATCTCTCATCAAAGGCGTTCCGCATGCATCGCAAGAGGCCATACGTCACCGCGGTACTCGACGTCATCGCACTGCTTGTGGTCTTCCTCGCGCTGGGGATGACGGCGCACGCAACTCCGATCAGCGCCGGAACGTATCTCCTTACCGGCACAGCCGGCCCAACATTGGGGACCGGTACTATGGATGACTCGCTTGCAGGGACGGTCACGGTGGGCGGCAACGGGTTAATCGGTGCAACGGATATCACCCTGGAGGACGCTGCGCTCGGCAATCCGGTCTTCGACCAGATCGGCGCCGTGGGGGGGCCTACGGGCTATGACCCCGTCGCGGACGATGCTTCCATCACCACAACGGGAGATACGGCGCAGTGGTATCTGTCCTCCCTGACGACGCTGGGTGCGTCGGGAGAGACCGATCTGTGCATGGACGGCAGCGGCAACTGCAATGCGTATCAGGCCTCCTATGGCCGGATCTACTCCAGCTCAACGTTCGGGTACAGCCCGGCCGATCTGAGTGGCGGCGCCTTCCGTCCGAGTGGTTTGAGTGTGGCGATCGCGTCGGAGCCGACGTCGCTGGCGTTGCTGGGAATCGGCATCCTGAGCCTGGCTGCTCTAACCCGCCGGCGAGCCCTGAGGGCCTGATTGCTTCAGCATGATCCGCGCACAGCCTGGAACGGGATCTGCCGTGGAGGCCGAAACGGCTGTCGCTGAGCCTCAAGACGTTCCATCGCTCTCGCCAATCACGTCTCCCAGATCGTAAACGGCAGCGTACCCTCATTGTCCCGCTGCAAGGCGTGGGCCTGGTCCGGATCCTGAGGATTGTATCGCACCACTACCGTCTTCCCCTCGCCCACCTCCCGCATCCACCGGCTGCCCTCCGAGTCCGAGCAGGGGAGACTCCGCAGATACCCGCCAAAAAAGCCATCCTTCAACGCAAAGTAGAACTGATACTCTACCTGCATTGTCTGTGCCAATGTTCCTTCCGCCAGCTCATCGCGCGGTACAATTTTGCCTGCAAGCAGCTTGGCTGTAGCCGTCGGCCATCCTGCAGCCGCCTGCAGACCGCGTCGCCGGTTGCGCCGCCGTACCGCTCGGAAGATCCACCCCAGCAGCATCGAGTCACTCATGTTCCCAAATTCTAGCTGAGAAACCGCCGCTGCGCTCTCTCCCTCAGGCCGGAGATCGTCTCCTCAAGACGGAACACGGAGACGGGAAACGCCCGGCCATGCGCGCCACGGTATACCAGCCTGCCAGCGCATCATGTATCGTTGGCTTAAATGCAGCACCCCTCTTCTGGAGGTGATTCTGATGAGCAGAGATTCTCGCAGATGGTCACTCTTCCGCAGTTGGTCCATCAGGCCAACTGCGCTTGCCAGCCTACTGCTCTGTACGTTCGCCGTCTCCTGCGCCCATGTGACGCCCCCGCCCGCACCCCAGCCTCCGGCGCAGGGCCTCATCTCCCGCGTGACCGCCGCCAAGACCGTCTTTCTCTCCAACGCCGGCGGCAACGACTACTTTAACGGCGAGATCAGCGGAGGTCCCAACGTCGCCTACAACGAGCTCTTCTCCTCCCTCCAGCAGTGGGGCTACTTCCGGCTCGTCGATTCGCCCGCCCATGCCGACCTTATCTTCCAGGTCCGCGGAGTCGAAGAGATGCCCGCGCTCCAGAACGCGGCCGAGGGGCGCGTCAGCGCACGCCAATTTCCCCCCAGGGTCGAGGTCACCATCCTCGATCCTCGATCATCCAATGGCGCGGCCTCGAGCACCAATCCAACTTCTCCTATCCCGATTGATACTATCTCCGTCCTCGCCGGTCGCGGGACCGACGTCGCCAAAGGGGACATCGCCTTCGCTCAGTCCATGGAGTGGCTCACCTACCAGATCGGCAAGCTGGTCAACCTGTCGCCCCGGCCATCCGGGAAGCTCAACCTCCCCAGCACCTTTCGTCCCTCCTTCGAGACTCTATTGCGATCCGTGGGCCCCGTTCCGCCCCAGGTTCTCGACGCCAGGAACGTCTTCGTCGAAGATGATTCATTCCCCAGGGATCCCTACTACAAGGGCTTCCTCTCCGCCCTCAAGAGCTGGGGCCACTACCACCTCGTCGGCTCCGCCAAAGACGCCGACGTCGTCCTCCACTTCCACGATGAAGCGACCAATGGCATCTTCGTCACCATCACCCCGCCGAACAGTTACGTCATCCTGTGGACCATCACGGATCCTCAGTACGGCTTCTACCACGAGGTGGGCAAGCGCCGCACCACCGCCCTCGATGAGAATCTGGTCAACGGATTGAAGCAATTGATCAGTACTCCTCCCGCCCACCGGCGGGATTTCCTCACTCCGCAAGCCGCGGCGAGCGGCAAGACAGGGCAAGCCGTAAACTAGGCTTATGGCCGCTGAGTTTACGCACCTCCATCTGCACACTGACTACTCCCTCCTCGACGGCGCCTGCGACGTCGACAAGCTGGCCAAGCACCTGGTCAAGATCGGCCAAACCTCCGCCGCCATCACCGATCACGGCAATATCTACGGCGCCGTCCACTTCTTCGACGCCATGAAGAAGAAGGACCTCAAGCCCATCCTCGGCTGCGAACTCTACATCTGCAAGGAAGAATCCCACCTTCGCGAGCACGCTGACCCGGACTCAAAGTACAATCACCTGCTCGTCCTCGCCGAAAACGAAGCCGGCTATCGAAACCTGGTACGTCTCACCAGCGAAGCCGCCCTGCACGGCTTCTACAAGAAACCTCGGGTCTCAAAGTCCTTCCTCGCAAAACACACCGAAGGGCTCATCGGCTTCTCCGGCTGCCTTGCCGGCGAGGTCTCGCAGCACGTCATGGAAGGGAACTACGACCTCGCCAGGAGGTCCGCCGGTGAACTTGAAACCATCTTCGGCCGCGGCAACTTCTTTCTTGAGATCCAGGACCACCACCTCGCACCCGACAAGGCCGTCAACGAGGCCATGTTCCGCCTCGAAAAAGACCTTGACATCCCGCTGATCGCCACCAACGACTCCCACTACATTGAGAATGAGGATTCCAGAGCCCACGAGGTTCTTCTCTGCGTTCAGACCGCCGGGAGCATGAACGACCCCAAGCGCTTCAAGTTTGACACCCAGGAGTTTTACATCAAGAGTGCCGAAGAGATGCATCGTCTCTTCGCCCATGCGCCGGAGGTATGCACCCGCACCATGCAGTTTCCCGAGCGCTGCCAGCTAGAACTCAGCAAGGTCAAAAACCCATTTCCTCGGTTCGACTGCCCCGACGGCATGGAGATCGACACCTACTTCGAACAGGTCTGCCGTGCCGGCTGGCGTCACCGTCGCGAGACTGCCATCAGGCACCTCGAGGACACCGGGAAACTCCGCAAGTCCATCGCCGACTATGAAGCCCGCCTCAACCGCGAGATAGACTGCATCAAGCAGATGAAGTTTCCCGGCTATTTCATGATTGTATGGGACTTTATCCGCTACGCCCGCGAGCATGGAATCCCGGTTGGCCCGGGCAGAGGTTCGGCTGCCGGATCCCTGGTGGCCTACGTCATGGACATCACCGACATCGATCCGCTCCAGAACAATCTTCTCTTCGAGCGCTTTCTCAATCCCGAACGTATTTCCATGCCCGATATCGATATCGACTTCGACATGAACCGGCGCGGTGAGGTCATCGAGTACGTCCGCCGGAAGTACGGCAACGATCAGGTCGCCCAGATCATCACCTTCAATACCATGGCGGCGAAGGCGGCCATCAAGGATGTTGGCAGAGCGTTGGACATGCCCTACGGCGAGGTCGACCGTATCGCCAAATTAATTCCACCAACAATCGGGATAACGATCGAGCAGGCGCTCAAGGACAACCCCCTGCTCGCCACCGCCTATGCCGACCCCAAGGTGAAAGAGCTGATTGACACCGCTCAGCGGCTCGAAGGGCTCGTCCGCGGCACCGGCGTTCACGCCGCCGGAGTTGTGATTGCGCCCCAACCGCTGACCGAGCTTGTGCCCGTGACGCGAACCAAAGACGAAGCCATCGTCACCAGCTACGACATGAAGGCCGTGGAGAAGATGGGCCTGCTCAAGATGGACTTCCTCGGTCTTACCACCCTCACCGTCATCGACGATTGCCTCAAGCTGATCCAGTCGAACCGTGGTGAAACCGTGGATCTAGCCACCATCGACCTCGAAGACCAGGCCACCTTCGAGCGCGTCTTCCACCGTGCGTTGACTTCGGGGGTCTTTCAGTTTGAGTCCAGCGGCATGCGCGACGTTCTTCGCCGCTACAAGCCCAACACCATCGAGCATCTCACCGCCCTCAACGCCCTCTACCGCCCCGGCCCCATGAGCATGATCGATGACTTCATCGAGCGCAAATGGGGACGCCGTGAGGTCGAGTACCAGCTCCCCGAACTTGAACCCATTCTCAAGGAGACCCTCGGCGTCATGGTCTACCAAGAGCAGGTCATGCAGATCTCCAACGTCATCGGCGGCTACTCGCTGGGGGGCGCGGACCTGCTCCGCCGCGCGATGGGGAAAAAGGATGCCGCTGAGATGGAGAAGCAGCGGGCGATCTTCCTCGCCGGTGCTGCCGAGCGAAGGTTTCCCAAGGCCGCCGCCGGAGAGATCTTCGACCAGATGGCGAAGTTCGCCGGCTACGGCTTCAACAAGTCCCACTCCGCTGCCTACTCCTTGCTCGCGTACCATACCGCATGGCTCAAGACGTACTACCCGGTCGAGTTCATGGCCGCGCTGCTTACCTCGGAGACCTCCAAGCCGGAGAACGTCGTCAAGTACATCGGCGAGTGCCGGGAACTCGGCATCGCCGTCGTCCCACCCTCCGTCCAGGTCTCAGCCGCCAACTTCACCCCCACGGGCGACTCGATCCTCTTCGGCCTGGCAGCGATCAAGAACGTCGGCCACAACGCCATCGACTCGATCCTCGCCGCCCGTGCCGAACTCCAGAGAGCAGGGAAGCAGGGCTTCGCCTCGTTATGGGAGTTCTGTGAAAAAGTAGACCTCCGTCTGATGAACAAGCGCGTGCTCGAGAGCCTCTGCAAGGCCGGCGCACTGGACTCCTTCGGTCCTCGCGCCCGTGTCTTCGCCGCTCTCGACAAGGCCATCGAGCGCGCCCAAAGATCCCAGCGCGACACCGCCTCCGGTCAGCATGGGCTCTTCGGCATGTTCGACGACCCGGTGCCCGCTGGCCCGTCCACCTCCTCCTCCATCCAGGACGGCCTTCCACCCGCGCCCGACTGGGATGAACACCTTCGCCTCCAGAACGAGAAGGATGTCCTTGGCTTCTTCGTCTCCGGCCATCCTCTCGACAAGTACCGCGAGAAGCTCCGCAACCTCAAGGCCGTCGACACCGCCACGGCCTGTGAGATGAAGCCCGAGCCCCAGCAGTTCCGCCGTGGACGTGGCGAAGACACCTCCAACGAGATCCAGATCGCCGGCGTCATCACCGGCCTTAAGGTCGCCAAATCCAAGCGCTCCGGCGAGATGTACGCCCAGGCCGCCCTCGAAGACACCGTAGGCAAGATCGAACTCATCGCCTTCTCTTCCGCCTATGAAAAATTAGCGGAAAAACTGAAGATCGACGTCCCCGTCCTGGTCTGCGGCGTTCTTCGCGGCGAAGAAGAGGCTGCGCCCAAGCTCGCCGTCACCGGCATCACGGCGCTGGAAGAT
>JABEBX010016710.1_pt1 | contig 18656 bp, 17 predicted proteins | sample 7245971 | NCBI WGS metagenome assembly JABEBX01 (sample SAMN14506365, study PRJNA622280) | hot springs metagenome | biome: hot spring [ENVO:00000051]|acidic hot spring [ENVO:00002120]; feature: spring [ENVO:00000027]|sediment [ENVO:00002007]; material: sediment environment [ENVO:01001048]... | reverse complement strand
CGGGCTGGAATTTGTGGGTATGGCCTTACAGACCGGAAAGTTTGCCTGGCACGGCATACCAATTTACTGGAGAAGACAGTTATGGTCCTTACGCTATAATAAAATTCGATCAAAAGTACACGCAACTTGGCTTCATAGTAAGATTGAATGATTGGCAAGCAAAGGATGTTTCTGAAGACAGACACGTCGTCATACCTTCATCTGGCGTGGCTGAAATTTGGGTTGTGGAGGGACAATATGAGTGGTACACAAATCCTAACGATGTTGATATATCACCAAGAGCCATGGGCGCATTTTTAAATTCCCTAAACAAAATAGATCTCTATCTTACAAATCCAATAGAGACAAAAGACTGGAAGGGTAACGTCTCTTTTACAGTTAACGGTAAAGATTGGCCAATTTCCGATGTTGAGCCTGCAATAGCGGGATCTCTGTCTAAAACATCTTATGTCGAGATAACACTGAAAGAGCCGTTATCAACTTACGACGTCGCAAAGCCCATGATAGTTGAAATAAAGGGATTCCAACCTGCCACAGTCTACGCCTATGAGGCATTAAACGATCCTGAATTTTATTATGCAGGCCAATTGGGCCCTATCTACACGCCTGCCGAAACAACCTTTAAAGTTTGGTCTCCAGTTTCTGAATGGGCGAAGGTTTTGCTTTACAAGACGCCCGATGCAACGATTCCATACGCTACCTATGAAATGTCAAGAGACGCAAAAGGCGTTTGGAGCGCAGAGGTCAAAGGCAATCTTAACGGTGTATATTATCTCTACGAATTTTACTCTTACGGTCAAGTGAGAATAACTCCAGATATAAATTGTTACGCTGCAGATATGTACAACACAAAATCCATGGTCGTAGACTTGAACGATACAAATCCTCCAAATTGGTCAAAAGACAAATCTCCAACTCTTGCTCATAGAGTTGATGCAATTATATACGAAGTGGATGTCAGAGATTTTTCCATTGATCCCAATTCAGGCATTCCTGCAGATTATCGTGGAAAATATCTTGCTTTTACGGCAACAGGAACAAATTACAATGGGATTCCAACTGGCATAGATCATCTTAAAGCACTTGGCATTACAGATGTCCAGATAATGCCAATACAAGATTTTTGGAATGAACCTTTCGATCAATACAACTGGGGGTACATAACCTATTTATTTAACGTGCCAGAGCCTCAGTATTCAACAGATCCACAAAACCCTGCCAGTACGATAGAACAGGTAAAAGAGATGATTCAATCCCTTCACGAAAATGGTATGGGAGTCATCATGGATGTCGTTTACAATCACACATCAGGAGTAGGGAAAGATTCTCCATTCGATCAAACGGTGCCTTATTACTATTACAGAATAAACGAAAAAGGATCGTATCTTAACCAGTCTGGAGTAGGAAATACGATTGCAACTGAAAATACGATGGTAAGAAAGTACATACTCGACTCTTTAAAATACTGGGTCAAAGAATATCATGTTAACGGCTTCAGATTTGATCTGCTTGGCCTGTTCGATAAAGAAACTGTCAAGGAAATAGTGGACCAATTGCATGCCATTGATCCTCAAATTCTGCTTTATGGCGAGCCATGGGGTGGTTGGGGAGTTACGCCTCTCTTCGGAAAGGGAGATCAAAAGGGCATGAAGATAGCCGTTTTCAACGATGATCTGAGAGATGCAATAATTGGAAGTGTCTTCGACATCACGGCAAAAGGTTTTGTGGAAGGGGCAAACAAAGACATCCTTGTAGAACGAGGCGTCGTGGGGGAAATAAATTACTCACAACTCATATCCGGATTCACGCAAGAACCAGGTGAAACGATAAATTATGTAACATGCCATGACAATTACACTTTGTGGGACAAAATAAGCGGGGCGGCAACTGATTGGACCATTCAACAAAAAGAATCGGCAGACAAACTTGCAAACGGCATAATATTAACTGCTCAAGGTATACCCTTCATTGCCGGAGGAGAGGAATTTGCCCGTACGAAGGGCGGAAATGGAAACAGTTATAACGCAGGAGATAAGGTAAATGAATTTGATTGGTCAAGGCTTGAAACTTTTAAATCGCTTGATGAGTATTACCAGGGTTTAATAGAGTTGAGAAAATATCAGCCAGCATTTAGAATGTACACGGCCGATCAGATAAAATCTTCCATCACCTTCTTTCCAATTCAGTACAAACAGATAACGCAATATCTAAGAATGCCACTTGCTTTTGTCGCTTACGAAATTCATGGGAGTCCAAATGGAGATAAGTGGAAAAATATAATTGTGATATACAATGGAGAAAATTCGAAAGTTAAATTCACACTTCCAGAAGGTCAATGGGACCTTGTAGTTGATCAAGATCATGCCGGTGTTGATACAATAAACGTGCTTTCTGGAGAGATAGAAGTTCCGCCAGTTTCTATGTACATTTTGCACCAATGATGAAGATAATAATAATTTTTAAAGAATTTTTTGCAAACATGACACATAGATATGTTATACTTCTAATAGTTAACGTCACCGTCTGAGTGCTTCCTCCTCACCACCGCCCAAAAGAACGGGCGGTTTTTTTATATCGTAAAAGTAAAGAATAAATCAAACTTTGATAGCATATGGCGCATGGCAAATAGGGAATAGAGATTAGGGATTAGACATTAGAGAATAGTGAGCGGTAAAATCTTGGGCGAAGGGCAGGATGCCCACGAGATGGCCTTCGCAGCGCCAGCGAGGACGAGGCACATGCCGGAACCGATGTGCATAGCATATAGCAAATAGAATATGGCAAATACAGGGATTAGGGAGCAAAAAACTGGCACATGACACTCGCCCTTTGTCATCCTGAACTCGTTTCAGAATCTCATTGGTTTTCAAAAACGATCCTCAATGAGGTTGGGAATGACTTGTTCGGAGATTCCAAATAGATTCATAGATAAAGGCTTCGATGATTCTGACAACCATCGTAAATAAGAGGTGGGGTGTACCTTAAAAACAAAAAGTAAAGATCAAGCATTGCTGTATGGATCAAGTGTGCCTTTAATGAAATTTTGGATTTTCTCACACCAAAGATCTGCTTTTTCATAAAATGCGGCATGTCCCGTTTTGCGCAAACTTACAAGTGATGATTTGACCATCTTCTCTGACATTTTCTTCATCGCACTTTTTGGCGTTATCATATCTTCGTCAGCACAGATTAAAAAGGTAGGCACATTTATCTTGCTTATCTTTTCAGAAAGGTCAAAATAAGCACCAGATCGGCTTAACCTTGCAAATCCATCAAGCCAATTTTTGTCCGTGATTTTTGAGGCATTTTTTATTCTTTCTTCTATCCAATCTGCATTTGAATTGTAGAATGTTCGTGAATATATCAAAGGAAAGGAAATTCTGAAAAGCAGTTCAGCGTCTCCAATTTGTGCCACTATTTCCCAGCTTTTACCAACTTCTTTCAAATAATTGTCCACTTTATCTACGGCATTCGAAAGCACTAACTTTTTGATGCGCTGTGGGTAAGAAAGTGCAAAATGCTCGGCAACGTGCGCTCCATAAGAGACTCCGACAATGTTAGCTTTCTTAATTTCAAGGTAATCCATTACCGTCACGAGATCTTCTACGCGATCCGATATATCGTAATCTTCATTCATCTTCAAAGATTTTCCCTGATCTCTGAAATCAAAGGTTATTACATCAAAACTTGTTTTGAATTTGTTAATATGATATGCCCAACTGGATGTTGACATCATTATGCCATTAAGCAAAACAAGAGGATCGCCGTGGCCCACTCTTTCGTAATAAATTTTAGAATTAGTGTAAGGCATCTTTGAAACTCACCAAAATTTCCATGAATTTTTTTGGATTTTCGATCATAACACTGTGTCCGATTCCGTCGAGTACTTCAAATTGTCCATTTGGAATCATACTTGCCATTTTTTCAAGTCCTTCTTTGGGGACTATTGAGTCTAAACTTCCCCACAATATCTTGACTGGTACCTTTATGTCCTTTAAATTCTTGGAATAATCGTAATTTTCAAGTGCTCTGGCATTTCCGCTGAAGGCTTTCGGATTCATCTTAATCGCTTCGCCAACAAATGATTTGGCTTTGTCTTTTCTGGTTGGCATCGTCATTCCAAGAGAAAATTCAAGCATTTCTGGATGATCTTTGAAACTCTCAAGTACAGGATACAGGTTTTCTGGCGTCTTAAGTCCATCTGCTGGTGCCGGATCTACAAGTATTAAGCCTGAACACGCATTAGGATGGTCTATGGTACATTTTAAAGTCACAGCACCTCCAAGCGAATGCCCAACAAGGAGTGGCCTGGATATTTTAAGCAACTCCAAAAATTTCCAAAGGTAATTTGCGTAACTCTCTATTGAAATTGAATCTATTCTTTCTGAATTCCCAAAATTAGGAAGATCTATGGCATAAATTTTCATTCCTGGGATATCCATGACCTCCTCAAACCACTTCGATGATGCAAAATTTCCATGAACGTAAACAACGGGCATTCCGTTGCCTTTAAATTCATAAAAGATCTTTACGCCACTGATTTGAACAAACATTTCGCACCTCCATTTATCGAATCGTGTATACTAAATCATTTTTAAATTCTGAATCTTACCTCCGCCGAGATTCTACCGTTCACTAATCCCTAATCCCTAATGTCTAATCTCTAATCACGCGTTACGCGTCACTGTTTTTCTGCTCCGGCAGGCACTCCCTCGATGTCTGGTCCTCGCTGGCGCTGCTCAGATCATCTCGAGGGTACCCTGCCCTACGCCTACCGCCCACTAATCTCTATTCCCTAATTCCTATCCTCTATTTGCCATATGCTATACGCCAATATGTAAGTATGGCCTATCACAGATCTTTGGCCTTTACCATCATTTTAAATGCTTGTAAAAGCCCTTTAGGTAGAAATAGAAGAATCGATATGAGTGCTACACCTTGAATTATCGTTATTGATATGTTGTACCCTGAAAGCAAAAAAGGAAGACCGACAAAAAAAGCCGCACCTATCATGACTCCAATTATATTGCCTGCGCCTCCAACGATTACCATTGCCAACAGATCAAGTGAAAGCGTGAGATCAAATTGAGAAGGTGATATGAATCCGACGGCAGATGCGTATAGACTGCCGGCAAAACCTGTTAAAAGCGCACTTGATGCAAAAGCGGCAAGTTTATATTTGAGCAAATTAATTCCAAATGCCCTTGCCGCCGTTTCGCTGTCTCTCATCGCAAAAAGCGCAAGTCCGCTTTTTGAGAATGACACCCTTGAGAGAACAACAAAAATCAAGAATATGATTAAAAGCACTATGTAATACTGATAGAGTGGGTTTGAGGCTTTGAAGATCCAAAAAGTTGGCACAGGTATATTTCTTATACCGTTATAACCGCCCGTTATTTGGAATACTCCTATTATTTGCTGAATGGCTATGCCGAATGCCATCGTAACGACTGCAAGGTAAAATCCAGAAACTCTAAGAGCTGGAAGGCCTACTACGATGCCTATCAACATTGCAAAAAGGCCTGAGATCAAAAATGCGATCAAAAAAGGCACATGAAAATTTACCACCATTATTGCAGAGGTGTATGCTCCTACTGCAAAAAAAGCGGCGTTTCCTATGGAAATCTGGCCTGCCCATGTCGTCAGGACGTCCATACCAATGGCCGCTATCGTGTATATGCCAATCAAAACAAAGATTGAGAGTAAAAAAGGATACCCTAAAAATGGAAGTGGAATGATGATAAATGGCACAAACCAAAGGTATTTTTTCATCAAACTCTCCTCGCTTTTGCACTTGAAAGTAATCCTTCTGGTTTTACAAGCAAGATGGCAACTATTATTGCAAGAGAAAAGGTTGTCTTGAGGTTTGTTGAGATGTAAGTGCCAACAAGATTTTCAATGATGCCTATCGATATTCCTCCGATAATGGATCCAGGAATACTCTCAAAACCGCCCAAAACAGCGGCGGTAAAGCCCATTATTTGGAGGCTTAGCATCATGTCCGGATAAACAAAAGTTTGTGGCGCAACGAGTAGGGCTGTAAGTGCCCCGATGGCACCCGATATGATCCATGAAATCGACATCATAAGGCTCGAATTTATACCCATCAATTTCGCGATCTCTTCATTTTGTGCCACTGCCCTCATGGCTTTCCCTTGAAGGGTTAAATTCAAGTACAGAATAAGTGCGATTATGACGGCCGTTACAATTCCCAAGATCAAAAGATTTTGCTGTGGTATTACTATAATCCCACCGCCGAATTTCAAAATTAAAGGCAAACCGTTCAAAAGATTGGGTATCTGTTGGTAATTATTTCCCCATATCTGAAGCGCTATGCCTTCAAGGATTAAAAGTAAACCAAGCGTTATTATCACCATAGACACCGGCGAAATATTTCTCACTGGCCTTAAAAGTCCGCGTTCTACGGCATAGCCAACAAAAGCACCGAAAGCAACGGAAATAAGAAATGCGAAAACGTAATTCATACCAATCATTGAAAAACAAGTGAAAAAAATGTAGGCTGAGATCATTCCCATGTAACCGTAAGCAAAATTCATAACTCCCGTTACTTTGTAGGCAATCACAAGGCCAAGTGCCACCATGGCATAAAGGGAACCCGTTATTACTCCAGCGATTATCTGTTGAAATAACATTTTACACCCCTAAATATTTCATCTTTAAAGTTTGGAAATCTATCTCTTTAGCATTCCCAGAAATTGCAAATTTTCCGTTCTGCATGACGTAAATCCTATTAGATATTTCCGTTGCTATCATGGCATTCTGTTCAACGAGTAATATGGATGTTCCAGATTTGTTTATGGCTTTGAGCGAATCGAAGATGAAATCAACGAGTTTTGGCGAAAGACCTAAGGATGGTTCGTCTAACATTAAAAGTTTAGGTTCGTTCATCAAAGCACGTCCTATCGCAAGCATTTGCTGTTCCCCTCCAGAAAGAGTCCCTGCAAGTTGGGCTTTTCTTTCTTTAAGCCTTTCAAATAGGCCATAGTTTTTTTCCATATTTTGCTTTATCAAATTTTTGTTTTTTCTTATAGTGTAAGCGCCAAGCAAAAGATTATCTTCAACGCTTAAATCTGGAAAGATGCCTCTTCTTTCGGGACACAAAGTTAATCCTAAATATGGTATTTTGTAAGATTCCATTTTCGATATATCTTTTAATGAAAATACGACTTTACCTTCGTGTGGAATCAATCCGGATAACGCCTTAAGCGTCGATGTTTTCCCAGCACCATTTGCTCCAAGTATCGAAACTATTTCTTGTGTGTTGACAAAAAAATCTATTCCCTTGACCGCTTCTATTGGCCCATATTTCACGATAAGATTTTCAACTTCGAGAATATGCTCTGTCGCCAAGGTAAGCTTCCGCCACCTTTCTGTCCTGAATTATCTCCGATGGAATTCCTTCCGAGATTTTTTCTCCAAAATTCATAACGGTTATCTTGTCTGAAACTGACATGACGATCGTCATATCATGCTCTATCATGAGGATTGTAAGACCATACAAAGACTTTATCCTGATTATCTCCGTTTTCAATTTTTCAGATTCAAAATTATTCAAACCAGCGAAAGGCTCGTCCAAAATGAGCAGTTTCGGCTTTGATATGATTGCCCTTCCTATTTCAACCAATTTTTGAGTACCGTACGGAAGAGATGAAACGGGCATCTTCAAATACTTTTTTATGTCAAGCATTTCTGAGATTTCCATTACGTTTTGAAAGATCTTTGACTGTTCAGATTTGTAAGATTTTGTGTTGAATACCTCATCAAAGAAAGTGTAACTTATAGTGTGATGTGCACCGATAATGAGATTCCCCATAACCGTTAAATTCTTAAAAAGTTCAAGGTTTTGAAAGGTTCTAGCAACGCCAAAATTTATTATTCTATGCGGTGGAACTTTTAACAGATCCACGTCTTCAAAAAGGGCTGTGCCGAAAACTTCTGCGGCTATAAAGCCTGCTGCCGCGTAAGAACTTGGAATTTCATTTGGATATGATTTTTGGTATATCTTAAGATATTGATCGAATTTTGCTGTAAAATCGGGGTTATCCTTTGTTGGTATGGGTACCCATCCCGTTAAAATAACGCCTTCAACGGCTTTACCACCAAGTTGTATGAAGGCCGGATCTGCATTTGGATATATCGTTACTATCGGTATATTCATACCATATTGCTTTATCTGGGTGACTATTCTTATCGTGTCTGTTATAAGACCTGCGACAACCAAAGAATCAGGATTTGCTGACATAAGTTTGATTATGTCTGAACTGAAATCTGCACTTGATGGGTTGTACGCTATCGTTATGTATGGCTTCATGTTGAAATCGTTGAGTTGTTTTTGAATGCCATCAAGTTCCTGCTGACCAACGTCGTTGTTCATGTACATGACGGCTATCTTTGATTCATGTTCATTTTGAACCAAAAATCTTGCTATTAAATGACCTTCAAGATCGTAATTTGGCTGAACTGGAAACACATATTCTTTGGGAGGATTTGACAGTTGAGGTGCTCCACTACGACTTTATCTGGATAAACGCCAAAACTTGCAGTGTCGGCAAAAGCAAATGTGAAAAACAAACCTAAAATCACAGAAAACACAAAGATCTTTTTCATTCTACAATCCCCTTTCAAAATTAAACTCTTTTTATCACCAAGGCAGTGCCCATTCCACCACCTATGCAAAGCGTTGCAAGTCCAATTTCAAGATCTCTTTTCATCATCTCGTAGAGCAAAGTAACGGTTATCCTGTTTCCAGAACATCCTATCGGATGGCCAAGAGCTACTGCCCCACCATTTAAATTTGTTTTTTTAAGTATGTCGTCTTTTGAGTCCCCATATTTTTGTGTCCATTCTTTGATCACACCAAGTGTCTGAACTGCAAAGGCCTCGTTGCCCTCGATCAATTCAACATCTTTAAATGAAAGTTTGGCCATCTTCAACGCATTTTCAGTTGCCGGCACGGGACCAAGTCCCATAACCATTGGATCGACTCCACCCTGGCCCCATCCAATTATTTCTGCCAGAGGTTTTAAACCATGAGTTTGAACGTACCTTTCACTTGCCAAAACAACGGCGCTTGCACCATCGCTTATGCCAGAAGAATTTCCGGCCGTTACACTTCCGCCTTCTTTAAAGGCAGGCCTTAATTTAGACAAGAGTTCAAGACTCGTCTCTCGCGGACTTTCATCTGTGTCAAAAATTTTCGTCTCTTTTTTGTCTTTGACTTCGACGGGAACTATCTCATCTTTGAATCTTCCATGGGCTATAGCCTCTCTTGCGCGTCTTTGGCTTTCTGCGGCGTATTCGTCCTGTTCTATCCTTGATATGTTCAAACGCTTTGCAATTTCTTCTGCGGTTATTCCCATGTGTACTTGATTGAAAACATCTGTAAGACCATCGTAAACCATGTGATCGATGACTTCCATGTTGCCAAATTTGGCTCCGAACCTTGTTTTGTAATTCAACAGAAATGGCGCTTGAGACATGCTTTCCATCCCACCTGCGACGACAAGATCGGCATTTCCAGCGAATATATCCGTTGCTCCTACCATTATGGCCTTCATTCCGCTACCGCAAACCATGTTGACGGTAAATGCTGGCACCTCAACTGGAATTCCAGCGTAAATCGATGCTTGTCTTGCCGGTCCCATGCCCTGACCTGCAACGAGTACATTTCCAACCACAGTTTCGTCGACATCGTGAGGGTCAACTTTAGCCTGCTCCATCGCAGATTTTACGGCTATAGAGCCTAATTTAGTTGCTGGGACATCCTTCAAACTTCCTCCAAAAACACCTATTGCCGTTCTCTTTGCGCCTATCATGTAAATTCTCATATCGTGCTCCCTCCTTTAAGCCAATTCTAAAAAACTAATCCCCCGTCAACACCAAGTACCTGACCGGTTATGTAATTGGCCTCATCGGAGGCTAAAAACAAATAAGCGTTAGCGACGTCTGCGGCTTCACCCATCCTTCCAAGAGGAGTCTTTGCCTTCATCTGCTCTATTATCTTTTCTGGCACCTTTTCAGTCATGGGTGTCTTTATGAAGCCTGGTGCTACGGCATTTGCGCGTATGTTGTACCTTGCAAATTCCTTCGCCCATGTTTTTGTCATGCCTATCAAGCCAGCTTTTGCGGCAGCGTAATTCGTTTGACCGATATTTCCGTATATGCCAACAACTGAGGATGCGTTCAAGATAACCCCGCCTCTTTGATTCATCATGTAAGGGACATGTAAGATTCTCCAATCTCTGATTTTGCATTTTTTAAAGCCTCTTCGTTGTAATCGCACGCGGCAACTGTGCATCCTTCTTTTATGAAAATCTTAGACGTCTCAAGGCCTATTCCACTTGCCGCTCCCGTTATGAGTGCTACTTTTCCATTTAACCTCATGATTCTCCTCCTCATTCTTTATCACTGTCGATTGAAGTGCTAAACCTTTTTAAATTCCGAATCTTACAGCGGAGGGCGTGATGCCCCAGAGGAAGCCTTCGCAGCGCAGCGAGGACATCTTCTGAAGGGGCACATGCCGGAGCTATAAGATGAGAATTGGCAATTTAAATGAACATTCGACCTTTGAAGTTTGCTTAGTAAATATGATTCGATATCGCAAATCTCTTCAATTCTTCCCTAAATGCTGGATCTGCTATTGAAATGAGCAACTTCGCCCTTTCACGAACACTTTTGCCCTTAAGATGAACTGCTCCATATTCTGTCACAACCCAATCCACGTCCTGTCGAGGAACTGTCACAGCCGTTCCTTCTGGCAAAAACGGCACTATTTTGGAGACTTTTCCGTCTTTTGCCGTAGAATGGAGTGCTATTATACCCTTTCCATCCTTCGACATTGAAGCGCCTCTATGGGTGTCCAATTGACCACCTGTGCCGCTGTAATGTTTAAAACCAATGCTTTCAGATGCAACCTGCCCAGTTAAATCGACCATGAGTGCTGTGTTTATGCTCACCATTTTTTCATTTTGTGCGATCACGTAAGGATCGTTGACGTATCTACCTCTTAAAAAAAGCACTCCCGGATTATCGTCTACAAAATCGTACATGCTTTTTTCTCCCAATCCAAAGGTACACACCATCTTTCCAGGCCAGAGAGTCTTTTTTTTATTTGTTATGACTCCCTTGTTTAAAAGTTCTACCATGCCTTGAGTCAGCATTTCGGTATGAATTCCAAGATCATGTTTATTTATCAAAAAGGACGCAACGGCATTTGGAATACCACCTATTCCAAGTTGAAGTGTGGTCCCGTCTTCTATTAAGTCGGCTATATAACCCGCTATGAGTTCATCTTCCTTCGTTGGAGTTACATTTGTTATCGTTGGAATGGGATAGTTAACCTCTATTATGTGATCAACTTCCGAGATGTGAATTTGGGTGTCTCCATGCGTTCTCGGCGCATTTGGATTGACTTCAAGCACTATTTTGTCTACGTTTTCAACCATTTCTTTCTCATAAACGACGCTCAAAGAAAGGGTCAAATATCCATGTTTGTCCATTGGAGAGGCTATACCCCAGTAAATGTCTGGCTTGTCATTTTCAATTTTGTCGATTCCTGCAAGATGGAGATTGTTTGGTATGTAAGTCACAGTTCCCAGTCCTTTGCCAGAGGCTTCTCTGGTTGGATTACTGTAAAACCAAGATTCGTTGAGAAACTTTCCAGAGTATTTCGGATCTTTTTGAACTGGAAAATCAACAACGTCAAGGCACGAGAAAACACGTAAATTTTCAAAATCATGCCGATCAAGGTGGGTTAAAAATGCCTGAGGTTCCATTGCTGCCATTCCGAGTACGATTGTCTTATTGTCACAAATCAATTTTTCCATAACTTCGTCTATACTTGAAACCTTTGATTTGTAAAGTTCAAAGTGATTCATTTCATCTCTCCTTTAAGGCCATGCATCAAAAATGCCGATACGTGCTCAAGATATTCCTTCATTTCTTCAAAATCTGCATCCCTTTCTATTATCAATTCAAGGCCGAGTTGGTGACCAATACCCATAAGCATGTAGGAAAGCAAAACTGGATCAAATCTCCTGTACTCGTTGTTTTTAAAGGCTCTTTCAAGCGGTTTCATGTAGGATTTGGATATCTGTGAATAATAGTAAATCGATGTTTTAGAATCGATAAATTCCATTTCTCTTATTATCGAATACATCTCTTTATGATGCTTGAAAAAATCTAAAAATCCCATGTATCCCGCTATTTCTGCGTCTCTTCTGTCTTTAAATCTCCATACGTACCTTCTTAAATTTTGCTTCAACTCTTCAAGAGTTGAAGAAACAAGTTCCCTTAAAGCCTCTATCTTTGAATTGAAATGCACGTAAAATGTGCCCAAACCAACGCCAGCAAGATTCGATATGTCCGATATCTTCGTTTTTGAATATCCTTTGCTTCCAAAAAGTTGCTCCGTTGATTCAAGTATTTTTTTATGCGTTATTGACCATTGAGATTTGAATTCCATTTGCGTATTTTCAGCCTTTGGAAGCATTTCGAAGGATTCTTTGTCTATCACATGATCGTCCGGATCTATACCATTGTAGATGAGATCGAAAATCGAATTCACAACCTTATCATCGATCTTGAGTTGATTTGACATGGCATATTCCGTGGCTACGAAATTCACAATTCCTATTGTGAAAAGATAAAACGATCTTTTTGCTTTGTCATTCATAATTTCAAGAAATTCTTCTGATAAGAAATCGTAAAGCCCATCATAAAATTCCATGGAGATTTTTGGAAACAAGAATTCGGCATTTCTAAACACGGAATACGCATTTATTTTCTCAGAAACGAACTCAACGAATGCCCTTATAAATGCTCTAAATCTTTCTTCATCGTCATAAGAGACAACGTTCAGCATCGTTTCGCGAATCTTTCTTTTGAACGAATCTGTAAGATCGTGAACGATTTGAAGCAAGATGTCCTCTTTAGAATCAAAGTATTGGTAAAATGAAGCATTGCCTATATTGGACGCCTTTGATATCATGGCGGCTGAAACTTCTTGATACCCTTTTTCTTTGAAAAGATCAATTGATCTTTCAATTATTTTGTTGTACGTACTTAAACCTCTTTCAGAAGTTGGGATTCGAACCATACGTTTTTCTCCTTCCCCAGGCAATTGTTGTTGCAGACCAAATGTAACCAATTCCTGCGCCAACGAAAACGACCACATCTCCATCTTTTATCTTGCCGCTATCAAGTCCCAAAGAAAGAGAGAGTATCTGATCGTTTTGACCTATGTGTCCGTAATTTTCAAGATAAATGGTCTTGTCATTCGAAAGGTTTAACCTTTTTAAAACCTCATCGTGGGCCGATCTTTTCATGTGCAATATGGCAAGATAATCTATGTCAGATACGGTATATCCACTTTGCTCAACTGACATGCGTATGACCTTTACAAAGTTTTCCATCGAAATCACATCAAGTTTTTCTTTCATCGAATCGGGATTGACAACATCAAGATAATTTTGTTCCTTAGCAAGGCCATCACAGCTAACCGGTTCTTTTGTGCCTCCCATCGGAACCACAACATCTTCTGAAAAAGTTCCATCTGTTACAGTAACAGTTTCGAGAATGACATTGGAAGCATTTCTTTTGATAACCATAGCAGCTCCACCTGCTCCCAAATCATACATGAACCTCGTCTTTGGATTTTTGTAATTGACAAAATCACAATTTCTGTAACCACTTACAAGTAAAACGGTATTTATCTTAGGATCGGAAAGAATTAGACTCTTTGCAATCTTCATACCGACCATCATGCTGCCACATTCCGCTTCCATATCGAAAGACCACGCATGCTTTGCACCAATTTGCTCGGCAACGTAAGTTCCAGCAAGCCAAATAGGATAATCTTTGTGTTGCGAACCATTCCATATCACAACGTCTATTTCGGACGCATCACATTTCGCCATTTCAATGGCTTTTTTGGCCGATTTGATGCCCATAGAGGCAGGATGATCCTCAGGGCTAGGCATCGGCTTTCTTTTTATTCCAAGTTTTTCTTCAACAACCCATTTAGGCAGATCAGAAAGTTCCGCTATCTTTTGAGAATCCCAGAAATTGTTGGGAATGTAAACACCTATTCCGCTTATGCCGACATCCATTTTCACACTTCCTGTAATATGAATCATCTTTCATAAGATAAGTGAATCATCTTTCATAATATATCATTAAACATTGCTTAAAATCAAAGCCAAAAAATGACCAAAAAAAGTCTTTTTCGTTTAATTTTCGTTGTTTTGAACTGTTGCAAACTGAAATCGTTGATTTACAAACTTGATCTAAGAATATCTGCGTTTTATGCCAAATAATTTTCGCTGTTCACTAATCTCTAATCCCTAACCCCTAATCTCTATTCGCGCCATATGCTATACGCTATATGCCATAAATACATAAACTTTAAATTCAGATAAAACTGGGATAAAAATTTGATCCTATGGAAATGGATCCGGAAATGGAATTAAAGCCATTTTAGATGGAATTGCCGATATTGCCGATTCATCAAGATGGATGAGCGATTCAGAGATAAACTCTGCAATTTCAAAGGGATTTTTCCCATTTCCAATAGTGATCTCCTACGATGCAATAGCGCCCATAGTCAATTCGTCTAATCCCGTCAAAAATCTTTCTTTAGACCAATTAAAGGATATCTTCGCTGGAAAGATAACGAACTGGTCTCAAGTTGGTGGACCCGATATGTCAATTGTCGTTGTCTCGCGAGACAACAGTTCAGGCACCTTTGAAGTATGGAATGAAAAGGTCATGAGAGGCGCGCTTGTAAAATCGGGTGCTCTTACCGTTGCTTCAAATGCAGAGGTTGTAAGTGCAATTGCAAACAACAAGAAAGCAATAGGGTACGTTGGACTTGGGTATCTTGGAAGCAGTCCCAACATAAGCGAGGTTGCGATAAGTGGAATGAAAGCAAGTATCGACTCGGCAAGATCTGGCACTTATCCCTTGGCAAGACCTCTTTTCATGATAACAAGGGGAATACCTTCCGGTGAGATCTCAAAGTTCATAAATTTTGGTCTTTCTCCTCTTGGACAGATGATAGTTCAAGAAGTTGGCTTCGTTCCCATATATGAGGTGAAATAGAGAATTTATGAAATCGCTTCTCCGTCGCCTTCCCGATCGCCTTATAGCCTTGCCTGGGTGGATTTCGATCGCCATCATCATGGCGATCTCTTTCTTTTTGTTTTACAACTGGATCCCACTTTTTAAAACGGCTTCTCCTTTCGGATTTTTCTTTGGCACTTTATGGTATCCAACGGCTGTACCTCCTCTTTACGGTATATTGCCACTTATCGATGCAACGTTATGGATATCTATGTTGGCTGTAATGATAACATTTCCCTTTTCTTTTGTGTTGGCCATCTTTATCTCTTACGTTCTTCCAAAAAAATTGCGTTACACTGTCAAGAACATTTTGGAGATATTTTCAAGTATTCCATCTGTTGTTTTAGGACTTATAGGCCTTACAATCGTTGCGCCTTACTTTCAAAATGTCTTGAATATGGATACAGGGCAAAACATATTGAATTCAGCACTTATGCTTTCATTACTTACAATACCTATGCCAACGTCTATGATGGAAGATTTTATAACCTCATTTCCGGTAGATCAAATAGAAGGCGGCCGTGCGCTTGGAGCAACTGAATCGGAAATTCTTTTTAAGATCGTAGTACCGGGTCTGAAAGGGCCTTTTTCATCAATAACCATGTTATCTTTGGGAAGAATATTTGGAGAAACGATGATAGTACTCATGGTCGCCGGAAATGCCGCTATTTTCCCTTCAAATATCTTTGATCCTGCACGTACGCTTTCAGCCACAATAGCGTCAGAAATGGGTGAAACACCAGTTGATTCTCCACATTTTTACGCACTTTTTGGAATAGGCGCGGTACTTTTTGTCATAACTTTTGTCATAAATCTCATCGGTGAGATTATAAGAATTAAGTATGAAAGGGAAATGGGCAGATCATGAATTTTAAAAAGCGCATTTTAAAAGAAAGAATAATCTTTACCATCATCTCTATTTTGGCCATTGCAATACTCATTTCGATATTCTCGATCTTTTTCATCATAATCTCAAAAGGCATAAGGGTCATAAATTTGACATTTTTAACTTCGATAACATCTTTTGACTTTAAGGGTATTCCAACGGGAGGGATAGGGCCGGCAATTATAGGTACCTTCATCGTAACGGCAATTGGCCTTGCCTTTTCTGTTCCAATTGGAATTATTGCCGGTATCTACCTGTCAGAGTATAAAAGTAAAGGACACCTCTTCAACGTAATGAGAATGATGGTCTCGAACCTTGCAGGGGTACCTTCTGTGGTTCATGGCCTTTTTGGAATGGCTGTTTTCACGATCATCTTTGGATTTGGCCTTTCGATCTTAAGTGCTTCGATGACGCTTGCCATACTCGCACTTCCAATCATAATAATGACAACTGAAAATGCAATGAAAGATGTGCCAATAGATTTGAGAGAGGCTGCATACGCACTTGGAGCCAAAAGATGGCAAAGTGCCTTTTTTGTGGTCTTCCCAGTGGCCTTTGCGAAAATCATGACAGGTGTAATTCTCGCGAGTGCGCGCATTGCCGGTGAGACAGCACCAATACTTTTTACCGGCGCAACGTTGTACCTGGCACATTACCCAACAGCGCTGAATGAACAATTCATGGCCCTACGGACTTTCAGTTTACTTTGGAAAGAAAAAGATACTCGATTCTATTTCGATGGAAATACCGCCTAAATCCATAACGGCGATAATAGGGCCTTCTGGATGCGGAAAGTCAACTTTTATAAGGACTATAAACAGGATGAACGATAGATTTGAAGATTTTCACGCCGAAGGTAGTATAATTTTTAAGGGTGAAAATGTTCTTTCAAAGGATTATCCGATAGAGGAGTTAAGAAGGAAGATAGGAATGGTCTTCCAAAAGCCAAATCCCTTTCCCAAGTCCATACGCGAAAATGTCCTTTTTGGTCTTAGAATAAATGGCATTAAGGATAAGCACACACTTGAGATCACGTTGAAAAGATCGCTTGAGGCTGCTTCGCTGTATGAGCAGGTAAAAGACAATCTCTCAATGAATGCCTACAAACTTTCGGGCGGTCAACAACAAAGACTTTGTATGGCAAGGGCTTTGGCGGTAGAGCCTGAGATATTGCTTTTAGATGAACCAACATCAGCGATAGATCCAATTGCCACCAAACAAATTGAAGAAGCGCTTGAGAGAATAAGTAAAGATATAACGATCGTCATAGTAACGCACAACATTCAGCAAGCCGCAAGAATAGCCGATTATATAGCCTTCTTTTACCTTGGAAAACTCGTTGAATTCGGAGAAGCCGAAAAGATGCTAAATTCGCCTCAACAAAAACTCACCGATGAGTATCTTACCGGCATATATGGTTAGGAGGAAAAATGGAAAGTGACAATCTAAGATTATCAAATTACGAAAGGGACCTCGATCTTTTAAAGGTAAAGTTGAACGAGATGTTTAGCCTTTCGCTTGAAGCCTTTGATTTATCGGTTAAATCTCTTGAAACTCTCGATGTAAACATTGCCAACGACGTTGTGAAGGGAGACGACGAGATAGACTCTCTAAAAAGAAAGATAGAAGAAATAGTTTACGAAATTCTTTTAAGATTTCACCCACTTGCTTCAGACCTTAGAAGAGTCATAATGGCGATGAAGATAGCAAGTGAACTTGAACGAGTCGCAGATCAAGCGGTTAACATCGCACAGGTAACACAATTTATGGAAGGAAAAACTCTGATAAAACCATTAGTGGATATTCCAAAAATGGCTCAAATAACGAAGGAAATGCTTTACGGGGCCATGAAGTCGTATTTTGAAGAAGATGTTGAACTCGCAAAAAAGATATGGCTTATGGACGATGAAGTTGATGTTTTAGATCGAAAAATCGCGGATGATTTGGAAGAAGTAGTGATGAAGAAATGTTCGAGAGAGGTCATAGCCCAGGCTGAAAGGCTTATAATAGTTTCAAGGGCAATAGAAAGGGCCGCAGACCATTCTACAAACATATGCGAAGAGACCGCTTACATGATCGTTGGCAAAGAATTGTATACCCTTTTGTGAGATGAGAAAATGGATCGAATTTTGGTCGTTGAAGATGAAGAAGATATGGCTGAGATAATAGCCTATACTTTAAAAAATGGTGGGTTCGAATGTGAAATTGCACCGACCATTTCGAGCATGTGGGAAAAAATTTCATCGTCTAACCTTAACCTCATCTTGCTTGATATAGGTCTTCCAGATGGATCTGGTATAGACGCGCTCAAAACGATGAAAGCAAAAAAGATCGATTTACCCGTCATAATGCTCACGGCAAGAAGATCGGATATAGATAAAATACTTGGACTCGAACTCGGGGCAGACGATTACATAACAAAGCCATTCAACAATTACGAACTCTTAGCCCGTGTCAAAGCAGTTTTAAGGAGAATATCACCAGAAAAAACGCCAAATAGAATTTTTAAATATCGTGACAAAACGATAAACCTCGATTCTTATTCTGCAATAGATGAAAACGGAGAAAGTATAGAATTCACAAACAAAGAATTCGAACTTTTGAAATTGCTCATATCATATCCTGCCAA